>OMGK01001832.1_pt1 | contig 10628 bp, 4 predicted proteins | sample 1645881 | NCBI WGS metagenome assembly OMGK01 (sample SAMN00849303, study PRJEB25192) | human gut metagenome
AAATGCAGGATTTTCATTTATTTTTAATGCAGGATATCTTTTTGCCTTGGGATGGTGTGCAATAAAAGTCAGCATGAAGGCTATGACTTACGGAACATTAACAGCAGTTTTGCAGCTTATTTCACAGATTCAGACACCATTTGTAAGTATAACAAAAATGTTTCCACAGTATTATGCAGTGCTTGCTTCAGCAGAGCGTATTATGGAAATTGAAAACATAACAAATGAAGAAAGTACATACGAAAAAATAGATGTAAAACAGACTTATGATAAGCTGGAAAGTATTAGATTTAATAACATAAAATTCAATTATGGCAGAGAAACAGTAATAGAGCACGGCGATGCTATGCTTAACAAAGGCGATTTTGTTGCCATAAGAGGAATTTCAGGAATTGGAAAGAGTACATTAATGAAGATGCTTCTTGGGGTTTTTAAGCCACAGCAGGGAACAATAGATATTTGTCTTGAAAACGGAAAAACAATTCAGGCAAGCCCCGATACAAGATGTATGTTTTCATATGTGCCACAGGGAAATTATTTATTTAGTGGAACTATAAGGGAGAACATCCTTATGATTAATCCTAATGCGTCAGATAAGGAAGTAAGCCAGGCACTTAAGTTAAGTGAAATAGAGGATTTTATTGAAAATTTACCTGACGGATTAGATACAGTAATCGGTGAAAAAGGTCTTGGAATCTCAGAAGGTCAGGCACAGCGTCTTGCAATTGCAAGAGCGTTAATAAGCAATGCTCCAATAATCCTTCTTGATGAAGCAACGTCGGCACTTGACAAAAACACAGAAGAAAAAGTGCTTGATAACATTAAGAAACTAAACAAAAAAACTTGCATAATCATAACTCACAAGGCAGCAGCTTTGGAGGTATGCAATAGAGAATTTATAATAAATGACAAGCAATTGACAGCGGTAAGAAAAGAGGCCATAAATTAATGACCTCTTTAATGTATTACCTGTTGGAATCCCGGGCACTTTTAAGTTCAGACCAAAGTGCATCATGAAATATCATGGCAAGCTCTTCCCAGTGCTTATGTTGGTTTCTTTCGTAGTTAAGTTGCTCCTTTAAGTTGCTGATTTCAAGAAGAAGCCTATTGGTTTCATCAACTAAAGAAGCTGTTGAAATATTATTCGAAATATTGTTCATAGAATAAATCCCCCCCTATTCAATGCAAGTATATCACTGAAAAGGAAATTTTTGTAAAAAAATGTTCGACATTAAGTGACATAGGGTAAGGTTAAGTCTTGTAAATAGGCAAAGGCTATTATATAATTAATTAGTTAAAACCTAACAGGTTTAAAAAATATGGAAAGGAAAAACAGGCACATTAATATGAAAGTTGTGTTTGTTGACTAAATATTATCGGAAAAATGGCATTTTTAAAAAGAGTATATTTTAAGAATGCTATTAGTAATTAATATTTAGCATAGGGAAAATTAGATGGGAAAGTATTTTGGAACAGACGGCTTTAGAGGTGAAGCTAATGTAAATCTTACAGCAATGCATGCATTTAAAGTAGGAAGATTTCTTGGATGGTATTATGGAAGATTCCACAAATGTTCAGTTGTAATCGGAAAAGATACAAGAAGAAGCAGTTATATGTTTGAAGATGCACTTTCAGCAGGTTTAACATCAACAGGTGCAGATGTTTATCTTCTTCACGTTACAACAACACCAAGTGTTTCTTATGTAGTAAGAACAGAAGATTTTGATTGTGGAATTATGATTTCTGCAAGTCATAACCCATATTATGATAATGGTATAAAATTAATTAACGGTAATGGTGAAAAAATGGAACAGGAAGTAATCGACAAGGTTGAAGAATATCTTGATGGCGATTTTGATGATGTTCCATATGCAACAATGGACAAGATTGGTAGAACAATTGATTACTTTGCCGGAAGAAACAGATATATGGGATATTTAATGACTTTGGCAAAAAATTCATTTAGAAATGTAAGAGTAGGACTTGACTGTTCAAACGGTAGTGCATCAGCAATTGCAAAGAGTGTATTTGATGCATTAGGAGCAGAAACATATGTAATTAACAATGAACCTAACGGAACAAACATTAACATGGAAGCAGGTTCAACACATATTGAAGTTTTACAGAAATATGTAAAGGATAACAAACTTGATATCGGTTTTGCTTATGACGGTGACGCTGACAGATGTTTATGTATTGATGATAAGGGCAACATAGTAGATGGTGACTTAATTCTTTATGTTTGCGGTGTTTACATGAAGCAGAACGGAGAATTAGATAACAACACTGTTGTAACAACTATTATGTCAAATATTGGTTTATACAAGGCATTTGACGCAGTAGGAATTGACTATGCCAAGACAGACGTTGGTGATAAGTACGTTTATGAATGTATGAGAAATAACAACTTCCGTTTAGGTGGAGAACAGTCAGGACACATTATTTTCAGCAAGTATGCTACAACAGGTGACGGTATTCTTACATCAATCAAGTTAATGGAAGTTATGCTTTCAACAAAGAAGAAAATGTCAGAATTAATCAGCCCTGTAGTTATTTATCCACAGTGCTTAAAGAATATCAGAGTAGAAAGCAAGCCGGAAGCAAGAGCAGATGTTGATGTTCAGGCAGTCTCCGCAGGTGCTTTCCCTTCCGTTTAAGCCGGGCATCAAGCGCGCAGACCGGGACAACGCCATTGACCTCTATATTGGCGAGGATTACATGGATGTGCTGGCAGAAGGTGCATGGCAGAATATTTTTACAGAGAAGCCGCCTGTTTTTTCGGCAGAGGAGAAGCGGGCATGGCTGGATAAGAACACAGAGGTATCTCTTGGATCGGACGCATTTTTCCCGTTTGGCGACAACATCGAGCGCGCACACAGAAGCGGCGTTGCGTATGTGGCACAGCCGGGCGGTTCCATCCGCGACGATCATGTGATTGAGACTTGCAATAAATATCATATGGCGATGGCATTTACGGGCATCCGCCTGTTCCATCACTAGGAAGAGCCAAAGAGGGCTGATGTATGCAGGGTGCATCAGCCCTTTTTTATTTCATAGGAAATACCGTGATACATTCATGTGTGAAAGTAGAACCTTCCTATGAAATAAAAAACGCTCCGCGAGGATGCGCGGCTCGCGGTAGGGAAAATATCGCTTTACGAACCGCTCGCGCGAGGAGAATCTCGCAAGCGAGATTCTTTTTTACACTTTTTTTACAAGGCTTTACCGGACAAGGGTAGAAGAGAAGATTCATAAACGTTACAGTTTATTTTACATACAAAAAAATGAGAGGAACAGTTGTGAAAATGAAGAAAAAGAATCATTGGAAAAACATATGTGCGCTTTCCTTCGCATTCTGCATGGTGTTTTCGACGGTAGCAGGGGATGCGTCTTTTGTTACGGCGTATGCAGCAGAGGTGCAGACAGCGGCCGGAAGTGAAGCGGCGGAAAATCCGTCACCGGCAGAGGAGAGCGGAGCAGACAGCACGGAAGGTGCACAGAACACAATAAATCAAGAAAGTGCGGCGCAGACAGGGAACGCCGGTCAGACGGACGCAGCGCAGACAGAGGATGCAGTGCAGACGGATGCAGCGCAGACAGATGGTGCAGCGCAGGCGGATGCGGTACAGAATACGGAGTCTGGGGCAGACCAGAATACGGCGCTCATCCAGACGGCGGGTGCAGAAAGCCTTGCGGCCTTCAGTTATACGGCGGCACCGGAAGCGGGACTTCCGGCAGCAGCGACAGCGGGCAGCGGAACGCTTGACGTAAGCGGAGTATCTTACAGCGGATTCAGCAAGGGAATCGCAGCAAAAGGATGGAGCGAGGGAACGGGCTTTACGGTTGCGGTCAATGCTGCAGGTTACACAGATTTGAAATTTTCCGCAGACATGCGCTCCAGCGGAACCGGTCCTGCCAACTTTGCACTGGAATATTCCATTGACGGAGCGAGCTGGACAAAGATCAGCGGAACGGATGTGACCTTAAGTACGGGTCTAGCCTCGGTGTATCAGCAGACGGCACTCCCGGCGGCGCTGTCCGGAAAAGCGTTTACACTGCGTGTGACGATGCAGGGAAACACGAGTGTGAACCAGAGTACAGTCGGCACGAACGGTGTGACCAGCATCAACAACATTGTAGTCACCGGAACACAGGGCGAGGCGGCGACAGACGGAACGGTCTGTTCCAAAGTCAAAGCTTCCGTGGAGCCGGGAGATGTGGAAGCCGGTACGAAGGTGGAGCTCTCCTGTGCGACGGAGGGAGCAACGATCACATACCATACCGATCTGGACAGTGCAGACAAGACATACACCGAAGCGCTTGTGATCGAGGAAGATGTGACGATCTACGCGACAGCCGAACTCGAAGGTTATGAGACGAGTGAGACGGCAGAATTTGCCTACGCGGTAAAACAGGGTGCAAAGAGCAAGGAGGCGGCACTTGCCACCACACTTTCGGACGGAAATATGGTTGCCCTCTATTACGAGAACAACGGAACCGGAAGCGTGCTCTCCCAGACAGCAAGCGGCAAGAAGTTAAAGGGCGTGTCAGCGACTGCGGCGGACGGTGCGCTTGCCATTCCGGAAGATGCGGCAGAACTTACGGTTTCCGTGGATGAAAACAGCTATTATACTTTTACATGTGGTGGAAAATATCTGACGTCCGGCGCAACGGGCAGCTCCGTGACGTTTGCGGACGCGGCGGGAGATTACAGTCTCTGGAAGCTGCAGAAGGCAAATGAGAACGGCGGATACTATGTGATCAATGCCAACGCAAAATATAATAATACCACAGAACAGTATCTGGAATATTACAGCGGTTTTACGACATACAGCTACAAATCATCTTCGGATGCGGCGTATGTATTCTATTTTTATCTGATCGATGAGGGAACACCGTCGGTTCATATCCGTGCGGACGAGTCCGTCACGGAAAACGTGGCACAGTGGTCCGGAACGGCAGATTACAAGACGGCAGGTGTGACGGCAGATACCGGAATTGCAGGAGATTCTCTCAATGCAAATGATCTGCTGGATGCGGATGCTATATATTCGGCGGTGGTAAATGGAACGGCAGTGGCACCGTATACCGAGGCCACAAGCACTTCCACCGGTTCGACTTCCTATTATATGGGAGGAAAGGGCATTGGAAGCGGAAGCAATGATTATGCGCAGTTTGTGATGCCGACAACGGGCTATGCCAACATGGTACTTTCCTTCCGGCTTCGCGCAAGCAACACCGGAGCAGGTTCCTTCCAGATGCAGTATTCTACGGACGGTGTGGATTTTAAAAACCTTTCCACAGGAACCTATGCTTATAAGTACACGAAATACGTGGGCGGTGAGCCGCAGGAAGTGAGCGCCGCGGAGAAAATTACCGACGGTGTGGCAAAGACAAGCCTTGCGCCGGCAAACTATATTTCGTTCACGTTTGATATTCCGAACGAGGCGGCGAATGCAGACCGTCTCTACATCCGCATGGTCCCGGGCAGCCTTTCTGCCAAGGGAGATAAGGCACCGGCAGCGGGCGGAGTGATCCGTATGGACACGGTGACAGTGACAGGCAATCCGCTGATCGCCTCAGATCTCTGCGGATATGTGGCAGCAGAACCGCAGAGCGGCGTGGTAGCTGTGGGCAGTGAATTGACACTGACAAGCGCCACGGAGGGTGTAACAATCCATTACAGTGTAAACGGCGGCGCGGAGCAGATCTATGATGCGTCGGCGAAGCCAAAGCTTGCAGACCTTCCGGCAGTTGTGACTGCCTATGCGACAAAGGACGGCTATAAGGATAGCATCCGCCGTACATTCTCTTATCAGCAGGCACAGGTGGCAACGGTAAAAGCAACGCCGAACGGCGGCAGCGTGGTGAAAAATACCGCGGTGAACCTCACCTGTGAGACCGAGGGTGCGACGATTCAGTATTCCGCGGACGACGGTGCAACCTGGCAGGATTATACCGAAAAGCTCGCCCTGACAGAGCTTCCGGTTACCTATAAGGTGAAAGCCGTCAAAGACGGTTACCTGGACAGCAGTGTGCTCACACTTTCCTTTACCGAGCGCACAAACGAAAAATATCAGATTTACTTTGGACAGTTACATTCCCACACTTCCTATTCGGATGGTGCGGGAAGCTGTGAGGATGCATACCAGCATGCAACGAACGTTGACAATCTGGATTTTGTTGCGGTGACAGATCACTCCAACTCGTTTGACAATGCGGACAGCGCGTCCATCTCGGACGGCTCGATGAGTGAGGAATGGAAGGAAGGCCATGCGCTTGCCACGCAGTATACGACAAGTGGATTTGTGTGCATCTATGGGTTTGAGATGACCTGGTCGAACGGACTTGGACACATCAATACGTTTAACACCGAAGGCTTCCAGAGCCGTACCCAGAATGAGTACAAGACTTACAGCACGGCATTGCAGAATTATTACGCGACCTTAAAGACACAGCCGGATTCCATCAGCCAGTTTAACCACCCGGGAACGACGTTCGGTGATTTCAGCGATTTCGCATACTATGACGAGGAGATCGACAAGCTGATTACGACGATCGAGGTCGGAAACGGCGAGGGTGCGATCGGAAGTTCGGGTTACTTCCCGTCCTACGAGTATTACCAGCGCGCGCTGGACAAGGGCTGGCATCTTGCTCCGACCAACAACCAGGATAACCATAAGGGCTTGTGGGGCGATGCAAACACGGCGCGTTCCGTTGTCCTTGTGGACAGCCTGACGCAGGAAAATATTTACGATGCCATGCGCAATTACCGCGTGTATGCGACAGAGGATAACGACCTCAGCATCTATTACACGCTGGACGGCTACATCATGGGTTCCATTTTAGAGGATGGAGCGACCGGAGATACCGTACATCTTTCCGTTGACTTAAGTGATCCGACGGATGCGTCCATCGGTAAAGTACAGGTCATCACAAACGGAGGACTGGTGCTTGCCGAGAAAAATGTTTCCGGAAACGAGGAGACGGTCACCTTTGATGTGAAAAATGATTATTCCTATTACTATATTAAGGTTGTGGAAGCGGACAGTGATATCGCCGTGACGGCACCGGTATGGGTAGGCTCTGTGGAGGCGGCAGGAATTGACAGCTTTTCCACGGACGAGGTGCTTCCGGTAAGGGGAGAGCCGCTGACGGTGAACCTTGGACTCTATAATAATGAAAACAGCGAGCTCGCGATTGATTCCATAACGTTTGAGGTGGGCGGAGAGACCGTACATGAGGCGGATCTTGCCGCAGCAGGATTGGGAAGCGTCGCATCCATGAGCACGGGAAGCTACAGCTTTGACTATACCTATGACGGCGTCGGCAGCATGGAGATGACAGCAGTTGTGCATGCGACGATGAACGGCGTGCAGAAGGTATACAAGAGCGTCTTAAAATTAAGCTACGCGACACCGGAGATGGTGACAAAGGTTATCATCGACGGAACCCATTACAACGATTATGTGACCGGTTACTATGGCGGTAACGTCGGAAACTTTACGGCGATTGCGGGAGCAAAGAACGTCAAGGTGGAAGTGGTCACAGACGAGATTACGCCGGAGATGCTTGCAAACTGTGCGTTGCTTGTGATCTCGGCACCGGCGAAGAAATCCGGGACAGCAAATGCCGGAGATTACACCGTGTCGCATTTTGAAGACAGCTTTATCCAGATGGTAAAAGACTATACCGACAATGGCGGTACGCTGATTACCTGCGGTATTGCCGATTATCAGGATTCTACTTCGGGACAGACAGCGACAGAGATGAATAAGCTTTTGGCTGCGATCGGGGCATCGACCAGATTAAACAGCGACGAGGCGTACGATGAGACGAACAACGGCGGACAGCCGTACCGCTTATATCTGAAAGGAACCTACAACAAGGATTCCAGATATCTGCGCGGCGCAAGCGAGGAGCAGGAGTACAGTGCGTACAGCGGATGTACCGTGGCGCTGGATGCGGATGCGGTGACAGCCGGACGTGCGGAAGCGCTTGTGAGCGGATATGATACAACGTATTCGATCGACTGCAAGGATGATGCGGGAAACAGAGTTACCGGAAGCCCGACGTATGTGGAAAAAGGCAATATGGTAGCACTCGCACATGAGACACTGGGAAGCGGTGCAAATGTCTTTGTTGCGGGAACCGTATTTATTTCCGACTTTGAGGTGAAGGCGGAGCTGGACAATATCTGGGATCTGCCATACTTAAACCGCACGATTGCAGAAAATATTTTAGATGAAGTGAAAGTGGAGCTTCCGCTGTCTACGATTGCGGAAGTGCGTAAGAACGGTACGGCGGGCGATGTCTACCGCGTGGAAGGCTATGTGACCGCAGGAACAGCCGTGGAGGGCAACACCTTCTTTGATACGATCTATATCCAGGACGACACCGCGGGAATTGATATTTTCCCGTATGCGGAGAGCGGACTTGCCATCGGAACCAAGGTGGAGATTACCGGATATGTGGACGCCTACCAGGGCGATAAAGAGCTTAAGGTGATAAGCAGCCGGATTCTGGACGAGGAGCCGAAGGTGATTGCACCGGAGAAACTGTCGGCAAAAGACGCCATGGACTATGAAAAGTCCGGCGGTAAGCTGGTACAGGTGGAGGGAACGGTAACGGATGTACTCTATGATGCGGCGGGCACCGGCGTATCACAGTTCTGGCTGGATGACGGCAGCGGCGTCAATGCCAATATTTTCATCGACGGATATATCTTATCGGCAACGACAGGAAAGAATGAACTCGCATCGGTTGTGTCGACAGGAAAACGCGTGTCGGCGGTCGGCGTGGTCTATGCACATCCGGAGGGAACCTCGGACGAGGCAGTGACCTGTCTGCGTGTAAGAAACTGCGATGAGATCGTGGAAGTGACGTCCGGGGAGATGCCGGATGACACGGAGACGCCGGGCAATACCGAGACACCGGATACGGAGACACCGGGAGATACAGGTTCGTCAGACAGCGGAACTGACAGCGCGGACGGAAATGGAAATGGAGGAAGTGTAAGCGGCAGCGTGACTGTATCGGACGGACAGACGACAGATGCGGTGACGGTTGCTTCGCAGAATGACTGGGATCCGGTCAGAAACAGAGTGACAGCGGCATCCGCCGGCAGCACAGTCACGGTTCTCCTTGCAGACGGTGTTTCTGTGCCGGGAGATGTCATTGCGGCAGTGCGCGGAAGGGATGTACGTCTGGTATTTAGGCTGGCAAATGGAATCGTGTGGACGATTGACGGAAGAAACGTGACATCGGATACGGTTCCGGATATGGACTTTGGCGTGACGATCAACAGCCATGCCGTGCCGGATGCGCTTGCGAGACAGACCGCGGCGGGAAGAGATTATTTCCAGATCAGCTTAAACCATGACGGCGCATTCGGTTTTACCGCAGTGATGACGCTGCCGGTGGGAACACAGTATGCGGGCATGTATGCAAAGTTATATTATTACAATGAAGCAAAGGGACGGCTGGAACTGGCATCTTCCGGAAAAGTAGATGCAAACGGAAATGTGGAGCTTACCTTTGTACATGCATCCGATTATGTGGTGGTGCTGGATCAGATGCCTGCAGTGCAGACGGGGGATGACACTCCGCTTGCAGTAGCAGTGATGATGCTTCTTGCAGGTATGGTTCTGCTTGCAGCGGCAGCACGCAAAAAAAGGATATTTTTGAAATAAGGGTGGTTAAAACATGAATTTCAAAAAGAGCAAGATACGCAGCCTGGTGCTTCTGGCACTGGCTGCCGTTGCTTTTTGCGGACTGATCTGGTTCGCGAATAAAGACAGACCGGTTTATAGGAGCAGCAACATGGCGGGGACGGACTATGAGGTCGGAAGAGTCCTGCGGGTTGTGGAGGATCACAAGACGGTGGATGAGGAGATGGACGGAATCTGGCGGGGAAGTATGACGCTGGAGGTAGAGATCCTTACCGGACGTTACAAGGGCGACACGGCTATTGTGGAAAATTATTTCAGCTCCCTGTACAACGTCAGGGTGGCGGAGGGGGATAAAATCTCCATCCGCATCGACACGACGGGGGAGGACGAATATCAGGTCTCGGTCTACAATTATTACCGCGTTCCGCAGATGATTGGCTGCATCGTGGCGTTTGTGCTGCTTCTCGTATTGATCGGAGGGAAAAAAGGTGCAAAATCTGTGGCGGGGCTGGCGTTTACCGTGGTATGTATCCTCTGGATTTTACTGCCGCTTGCGCTGAAGGGTTACTCGCCGCTGGCGGTCACTATCCTGCTCATTCTGGTCTGCAATTTTGTCAGTTTCTTCCTGATAGACGGCATCTCGACCAAGACGGTTGTGGCGGCAATCGGAAGCATGCTGGGTGTGCTTGCGGGAGCAGTGTTTGCACTGATCGCGCAGAATGCCATGTCGATTACGACTTACCAGATGGATGAGGCGGAGACACTGCTTCTGATCACAAGCACCACGGAACTGAAGATCCGGGATCTGTTTTTGTGCGGTATTCTGATTTCGTGTATGGGAGCCGTGATGGATGTGGCGATGAGTATCTGTTCCGCGGTGGCGGAGATCCATCAGGTGGATCGGTCGCTTGGCATGGCGAAGCTGTTTGCCTCTGGGATGAATATCGGAAGAGACGC
>OMGK01001837.1_pt1 | contig 10611 bp, 7 predicted proteins | sample 1645881 | NCBI WGS metagenome assembly OMGK01 (sample SAMN00849303, study PRJEB25192) | human gut metagenome
GAATTTCTGGCACAAGCTCGTGATAAAAAAGAATAAGTCCTGCATCTTTAGACGGTCTTAATACAGATACGCATTCTCTTTTACCTTTTTTAATCCCTTTGATTTATAATTAAGGGCACATAAAGGGGTATAAAGGAAGATTGCAGGTATGGGGGTTATTACCATAGCCGCATCCTTTGCAATGATTTCCGGTCGGAAGATTTCTTTGATAGGAGGGTTAAAATGGAACTGCCAAGACAAGATCCGGATCAGCTTCTTCATGCGATCCGTAACGATGCATCCACTAAGAAAAGCGGAAAACTCAAAATCTTTTTCGGTTATGCCGCAGGTGTCGGAAAGACCTATGCCATGCTTCAGGCGGCTCATCAGGCTAAGGAGCGTGGCATCGATGTGGTTGCTGGATACATAGAACCCCATGCCCGACCCCAGACGATGGCACTTCTGGACGGCTTGGAGCAGCTTCCTGTGAAACAAGTTGCTTACGAAGGAATGACCCTTCGTGAATTTGATATTGATGCTGCGCTCAAGCGAAATCCCCAGCTCATACTGGTGGATGAGTTGGCCCATACCAACGCCGAAAGCAGTCGGCACACGAAGCGGTATCAGGATATTCAGGAACTGCTAAATACTGGAATTGATGTCTATACGACTGTAAATGTCCAACATATCGAGAGTCTCAACGATACAGTAGCCTCTATCACCGGAATTCTTGTGCGGGAGCGCATTCCGGATTCCACCTTTGATCAAGCAGATCAGGTAGAACTGGTGGATATTGAGCCTGCGGAGTTGCTGGAACGACTGGCAAGTGGAAATGTGTACCGGGAAGATCAGGCGCAGCGGGCAACAGTTAATTTTTTCACGCTGGAAAATCTCACCGCATTGCGGGAAATCGCCCTCCGTCGGTGCGCTGACCGGGTGAACTTGCTGACGGAAAGCGCCAGAGTACAGAGCCGAGGCGATTACCATACAGACGAGCGCATTCTGGCATGTCTTTCCTCGTCGCCATCCAACGCAAAAATCATTCGGACTGCTGCAAGGATGGCAAGAGCCTTTCGGGGAACATTTACCGCTCTTTATGTGGAAACGCCAAATACAGCGGCGATGAGTGACGATGATAAAAAGCGTTTGCAGGATAATAAGCGTCTGGCCCAGCAACTTGGCGCTGCGATTGAGACAAGTTATGGCGATGACGTGCCTTATCAGATTGCGGAATTTGCCCGTCTTTCCGGCATCTCAAAAATCGTAATTGGACGAAGTACCATTGCACGAAAGAATATTTTCAGCAAGCCCACCTTGACGGAACGCCTGATTTCCAGCGCACCTAATCTGGATATTCATGTGATACCGGATGCCAGCACAGGAACCAGCTATCAGGAAAAAAAGCGTAAGGCGCAGGCAGATGCGATGCCCCTGCGTGATGTTCTGAAGAGTATAGTCGTATTGCTGGCAGCTACACTGATTGGCTGTGGCTTTGACGCTCTTGGGTTCACGGAGAGTAATATTATCGCAGTTTACATATTAGGCGTACTTGTGGCCGCTGTAATCACAACCAACCGACTGTGCGGGATTCTGACCTCGGTTGTCAGTGTGCTGGTTTTCAATTTCTTTTTTACCACTCCGAGACTGACATTCCATTTTGACGATCCGAACTATATTGTTACCTTTACCATTATGTTTATAGTAACACTGCTTTCCGGATCTCTCGCTACCCGGCTGAAAGAAAATGCGAAACAATCTGCCCATACAGCTTACCGTACAAAGATTCTTTTTGAAACCAACCAGCTTCTGCAAAAAGAGCAGGATGAGAATGCGGTAATCACCGCTACGGCAGGGCAGCTCATGAAGCTGCTGAAAAAAGATATTGTCGTCTACCTGTCTGATGGTAAAGAACTTGCCACCCCTAACGTTTTTCGTGCTGTTAATAGCATTCAGGAAGATTTAATTTCTGAGAACGAGAAAGCAGTCGCCGATTGGGTCTTCCGAAACAATAAACACGCCGGTGCCACAACAGATACATTATCCAGTGCAAAGTGTTTATACCTTGCGATTCGGGTCAACCAGCATGTATATGGAGTGGCTGGTATTGCGGTGAACGGTATTCCGCTGGACTCTTTCGAAAACAGCGTACTCCTCTCTATTCTGGGCGAGTGCGCTTTGGCACTTGAAAACATCAAAAACGCCAAAGAAAAAGAGGAAGCGGCTGTTCTGGCGCAAAATGAACAGCTTCGTGCTAACCTGCTGCGGGCAATCTCTCATGATCTTCGAACCCCTTTGACAGCGATTTCTGGCAGCGCAGACAATTTGCTTGCAAATTATAAAAAGATGGATGATGCATTGCGGGAGCAGACCTTTACCGATATTTATGACGATTCCATGTGGCTGATCAATCTCGTTGAAAACCTGTTGGCAGTCACACGAATTGAGGGCGGACAGGTCAATCTAACTCGGAGTATCGAACTCATGGATGAGGTCGTTTCTGAAGCACTGAAGCACATCAACAGAAAGAGTAAAGAACACACCATTCGTGTGACCAGCGGGAATGACTTTATCCTTGCCCACATTGATGCGAAGCTGATCGTTCAGGTGATTATCAATTTGGTTGACAACGCCATCAAATATACCCCTGTCGGTTCAGTAATTGAAATACATACCGATCAAAAAGAGCAATGGGTCACGGTTTCCGTTTCCGACAACGGCCCTGGGATTCCCGATGAGCAGAAACCCCGTATTTTCGATATGTTTTATAGTGGGGCCAATAAAGTGGTCGACAGCCGCAGAAGCCTTGGATTGGGGCTGTCCCTCTGTAAGTCCATTGTGACCGCCCACGGCGGCACGATTTCCGTATCAGACAATCAGCCAAATGGCACTGTGTTCACATTTACATTACCCGCCGGGGAGGTAGAACTTCATGAATAAACCTTTGATATTAGTGGTTGAGGATGATCCATCTATACGAAATCTCATTACAACCACATTGAAAACAAATGATTATCGTTATGTGGTAGCGCCCAATGGCTCGACAGCCATTATGGAGGCCACATCGCACAATCCTGAAATCATCTTGCTGGATTTGGGCTTGCCGGATATGGATGGCGTTCAAGTCATTCAAACGGTACGCTCCTGGTCCAATACCCCCATCATTGTAATTAGCGCCAGAAGTGAAGATAATGACAAGATTCATGCATTGGATGCCAGAGTTGACGATTATCTGACAAAACCTTTTTCTGTTGAAGAATTATTGGCTCGACTTCGGGTGACGCAGCGAAGACTCTCTCTGATGACGGCAGAGATGTTTACTGCCAGTTCTGTATTTGTGAATGGTAAGTTGAAAGTGGATTATGCCGGGGGATGCGCTTATCTGGATGAAAACGAACTTCACCTGACACCCATGGAGTATAAGCTGTTGTGTCTGCTGTCCAAGAATGTCGGCAAGGTACTGACCCATACCTTTATCACACAAAATATCTGGGGCCGCAGTTGGGATAACGATGTGGCTTCCCTGCGGGTATTTATGGCAACACTGCGGAAAAAACTGGAGCCAACAGAGGAGTCCCCGCAATACATCCAAACACATATTGGTGTGGGCTATCGTATGATAAAAGTAAATTAATGATATGAGGTCGGCCAGTGTTCGCACATGGCCGGCCTCGCTAATTGTGTTATGACGATTTCTCTTGTCCGTAAAAAATGTTGCATCTAATCGTAGCTTAACGTTCAAAGTCGATTCGTTTTTTCTTTGATTGGGGGGGAGTGTGTTCGGACTGAATTTTCTGCTGTTGCGCTCGTTCCAGCTTTTGTACGGCCTGTTCGTCTGCATATTCGTGAAGCAACCCGGCTGCCTTTCGTTTGCTGTCGAGCATAGCAAGCGGGCGGTACTTATCCCCGTAAGCAGGCTGTAGCTGTTCGACGGCATTTAGCTCCTTTTCAGGACGGATGGCCTGCCGTGCATCGTGCAACTCCACCGGGTCAAGATCCACGGCCTGCGCTTTCAGCTCGGCATATTCAGCCAGAACCTTATCTAATTCAGCAGCGTATTTTTGCTCCTGTGCCTCCAGCCTTTTCAGACCGGACTCCATGATGGCAATATCCTTGCGGAACGCCTCTGCGCCTGCATCCTCCGCATACTCAAATTTTTGCAAAAGGAGCGCCTTTTCGGAACGCAGTTCTTCCAAATCCTCTATCAGCTCGGCAATGCGGACAGTCAGCGCCTTGTGGCGTTTCACATGGTATATTGGCAATTCCTTTTTCTCAGCAACCAGCGCCTTGCGCTCCTTGCTCTTTTCCTTGATCTGCTGTACCAGCCCGGTATAACGCTCCAGCTCTGGCTTCCATACGGAAAGAGATTTTTGAATATGCGATTTGCCGCTGCGAATGTGAGAGAGTTGGTAGCAGAAGATCAGCACACGGCTGCGCAGCTTTTCCAGTCCTTCCGCAATGGCGGGGACAGTACGGACGACTAGTGCGGCCAGTTTCTTAATTTCAGCTTTTAATTCCCGCAGCAGCGCATTATCGGCCTTGATCTGCCGGTTAATCTCGCAGCGGTCAGAAATGATTCCCTTGCGCTCCAATGCCTGCGCTGCCACACCCTCATGGATGGTGGGGATCTCATCCAGCCTCCGTGCGGCGTTGCTGCGGTGGTCGATGCGCTCCGCCCGTCCGGCACGTTCCAGATGGAGATTGGTCACATCCGCCCACGCCTTGCGCCATTCTACGAGCTGTTCTTCGCTGTTCCAGCGTTCGGAGATAGGATTCTGCCTGCCGTAGCGGGTGCTTTTCGGATGCTTGTCTGCACGGACAAGCCCTTGCGCCTCGGCAGCAGATGGTGTCATGTACACCTTCTTTTTGCCGATCTTGTAGGGATATTGCTTCTCCCAGCCTTCGTTCTGCGCCGATTTGAACTCGGCAGCGGTGAAGCCCTTTTCTTCACCGTTTCTGACGCAGAGATATTCCTTCTCGGTCTTGTACTGCCAGTGTCCTTGCTCATCCAGCGGGCGCACCGTCAGCAAAATGTGGGCGTGGGGATTGTGACCGTCCGTGTCGTGGATGGCATCGTCGGCGCACATTCCGTCTGATACAAACTGCTCTTGGATAAATTCTTGCAGCAGCTCGATCTGTTCCTCACGGCTCAACTCGATGGGCAGGGCCACGACGAACTCACGGGCAAGCCTGCTGTCCTTGGCCGTCTCGACTTCCTCCACGGCATTCCAGAGTTTTTCCCGGTCCTGCCATTCCTGCGGAGCGTACTCCGGCAGAAATATCTGCTGCCAGACAAGCCCTTGCTTTTTTGTGTAGTCATGCTGTATCCCGTCGTAATCGTTATACAGGCGGGAGCAGCTCAGATAAGCAGAAGCGGCCACGGCAGAGCGACCTGCGCCCCGGCTGACCACCTTCGCTTCCAGATGATAAATCGCCATCTCTTGTTCACCTCGTTCTTTCTTTTTCTGTTTCTCTTTCGCAAAAGAGAAAATGACCCGAAGTCGAGCTTCGGGTCATAGCCGCAAATAAAGCTGCCAGTGGCAGGTTTGTGCGGGCAGGTCGCAAGCTGTTTCCAAAACGGAAACAACTGAGACCTGCGCAGACGATGACAGCAGCACTCGCAGGCGCTGTGGCATTGTCTGGAGGCTGCCCGCAGCAGCCGCATCCGCCTCGCAGAGCGCACGATTTCCGCAGGAAATACCACTGCCCTTTAGGGTGGTGAGTAAGTGCGCCCTTCGGGAGAAAAAAGAGGAAGGCCCCCGGTTTCCCGGAGACCTCCCATCTGAAATTTAGATTTCTTTTCCCAGCTTCCGTGAAAGATACCCCTCCAGCGCAGGCAGCTCCATCGTCCGCACCTCCGGCAGCACCTTTTCCAGATTGCACCCTCCTGAATGAGCCTGCGGGTACGGGCTTTTCGCTTCTTGACCCGGTTCCGTGCCTGCGCTTCCTCCGAGCGGTGCTGTGCTTGCAGCAGTTTCTTCTCTGTCTCTGTCATAAAATTCCTCCTCACTTTCGTTTCTGCCAGACGATCTCATAGCCCAGCGCATCGGCAAGCTGAACGGCTTCAACATAGCGCAGGAATTCCCGCTGGAGCTTGTTGGACAGGTTGGATACGCTGTCAGACCAGCCGTGCTCGTCATGCAGCAGATCGACCACCTCCTGCATGGTCATGCCCTGACGGACGATGTACGACTTGATTTCATTTCTCAGATTGGATTTCATTTGGTTTTACCTCCATAATTTCGTATAATCGGTTTTCGTATCGGTGATGCCAGCGTGCTTGTCGGTGAAAAATCCGCTGTGCTGCAAATTCGCTCAGATTTCTGCCCGTGATGCCCTGTTCGTAGCAGCACCCTATCGGCTTCATCGTTCGGCATGAGAACATACAGAACGGCAGGATATGCCGCAGTCCGGGGCAGCGGATTCACGCTTCGGTAAATCACCTGATGGTGCAGTGCGTTCGACCTACGACAAAAATCTTTACGGATTTCACAAGCATTGATTTTGAAGCCGTTAAAATAGGCTGTCCGTGTACGGCTCGGTACGGCATAGACGGCTTGTGTACGCTGCTGTACGCCGGTTTTGTGTACCGAACGCCGATTCAGCGGCAGATTTTACACGATGCCGTGAATTGCTTCACCAAAGGCACAAGCAAAACCGTATTTTGCGGATGAAGTTGAAAAATGCCGTACAGAGTGTACGGCGTGTACGGCAATTTTGAAGTCCGGTTCTCATTTTTAATACGGCAGTGGGTTGACCACTTCAATGCCCATAAAACCGCGCACCCGCTTGCCACCGACATGGACATTGTTGGTGGCCTCTACATTGTAAAGGCGCTCGTTCTGCGCCAGTTCCGAGCTGAGACGATTTGCAGACATGGGCTTTTGCGCATTGTCCTCGCACCAGCGCTGATACGCCTCATACAGTGCCTTGGAGCTGGCTTCACTGTCGGCCTTGAAGCGGATATAGCCCTCAGATTGCAGAAACTCGATCACATTGTTGCTGCTGCGCTTGACCGTCTCCATATTCTCTCTGGCCTTGCCGGAAATGCTGAACTGATAGTTGTTCCCAATCAACCGATGCAGGCCCTCCAGACACCAGAGGAAGATGCCCTCCTTCTCCCGCAGCAGCTTATCCACCAGAAACGGATCATCCACTCGGCCAGCGGACCGGTCTTTGGTGGTCAGCACGATCTGGCGGCGAAAGAAGCCGTCGGACTTGTCGTGCAGGGCGGTGAGCGCACCGTTGCCAAAGCAGAGAAATCGAACATAGAGCTGGCCCTGGTAGCTCTGGACGCCCTTGCGCTCCATGTCCATCTTGCACTCAGAGGTCACGATGGATTTAATATAGTTGGTCTTGGGCAGGGCGCTCATATCCATATCATCGTCCACCATCAGGAGCTTGTTTTCCAAATCCGCGCGGCTGAACCGGTTGCTCTCCACCTTCTGGATGCTGGTGGTGTTCATGCTGTCGCCCAGCAGGGAACGCATGACCAGACCGATGCGGCTTTTGCCCTCGCCGCCCTTGCCGATGAGCATGAGCATTTTTTGCCCCTTGGTGGTAGGCAGCAGGCAGTAACCGAGAAATTCCTGCAAGGTTGGAATGTCCTCCGGTTGCAGCAGCTCTGATAGAAATTGCAGCCACTTTTTCGGAGTGGGTGCGTCAGGGTTGTAGGCGACCGTCAGCCGGTTGTTGCAGTAGCTCTTATCGGCGGTAAAGCTACCGTTCATAAAATACGTCCCGTTGGCAACGTGGATGCGGTCCGTCTCAATGGGCAGCGGCGGCGAATAGGCTTGCAGCTTGATGCTGGCAAGCAGGTTTGCCACGACCTTGGACAAGCCGGAGGTCAGGCAGCCTGAGATTTCCTCTAAGATCAGGTTGCCGATCTGCCCCTCATCCTCGATCAGCCCGTCTACGGTAAAAAGCCGACCACGCACACATTTCATGGGGTACTTGTCTAAAAACTGTTGGCAGAACAGCACCTCGTTGATATGCTTGCCATCGTACCACTCAGGCCACGTCTGCGGTGTCATATCCATCTTCCAATTCCTCCTTACGAATTTTCTCTAAGCGCTGCCGCAGTCTGTCCAGCTCTCCATCCGCCATCTGCTGCTGAATCACCTCGGCACGTTCATGGGAATTGCCGGAGGCAAGAATGTCCAAGTAATACTCCACCTCGTCCAGCTTGTGGCAGGCTTCCACAAACCGCTCATCCGGTGCTTCTGCTGGTGATTGCGGCGCATACTGCACCTTCCAGTCCCGCAGCACATGGGCGTAATCGGACAAAACAGAAAAGCACAGCCGCTCGTTTTCTCTGAGCTGCTGTGCTTCTGTTTGGACACGCTTTGCGTGGAGCGCCGCTGCGCTGGGCGGCTTGTCCGGTGTGAGGTGAAAGTCTGCTGCCAGCTTCTGCGCTGCATCATACAGTGAGAGATGGAACAGCTTGCTCACAAAGTCGATCACATCGCCGTGTTCCCCACAGGCAAAGCAATAATAGTGATCATCCGCCACATACAGGCTGGGATGCCGGTCATTGTGGAACGGGCAGAGGGCCATACTGTAGCGGTTGACCTCCACGCCGTACCGCTCCGCTGCATCCCGGCAGCTTACGCCGTATTTAACAATTTCAAAAAGATTCATCGTTCCTCCATTTCTGCGCAAAAAAACGGCGGCCTGCCCGATCTGGGCAAGCCGCCGTTTTGCGTCTTATCTTATGCTGATTTCGTTTCTTTCTCCGGTAAAGCCGGTTCAATCTTTGCCTCTCGCACGGCTTCCTTTCGTGCACCCTGCCGCTTGATCTGCGCCTGATAGCGGCAATCGTCACTGCAATATTTCACATCCGACCTCGTTGTAGTGAACACCTTGCCGCAGTTCTCGCAGGTGCATTCCCGGCTGCGGCTCTCTGCCGCCTCCTGCCGGTAGAATTTTGCCCGGCAGTTGGGGCCGCAGAACAGGGTATTTGTCCGCTTGGATTCAAATTCCTGCCCGCAGCACTTGCAGGTCAGCATGAAAGGCTGACCGACAGCGTGTTCACCAGCCTTGATTTTCTGATACCGCTCCCTGCTTTTGATGCAGTGCCGCTTGAGCTGCTCCTGCCGCTTGATTTCTTCCTCGGTCAGATCCGGCGCGGGAAGCTCAAACTGCCCGATAAAGCGAAGGTGGATCTCCACCTCCTGCACCCGCTCACCATCAATGCGCTCCGGGGCGTGGACGATGATTTTCTCAATAAACTCGTTGATCATGGGCGTGGTCAGCTCAGAGAAGTCCGTGTACTTCTTTGCCAGCTCCAGAAACTGCTTGGCTCGGTCGGTGTCCTCGGCAAAGGCGGACATTTGCATTTCCATTTCGGAGACGGACGCTGTCAGCGTTTTCTGCTCCGCCTCATATTCCGCCAGCAGACTGTCAAAGCGTTCTCCGGTAATGCGACCGACGGCAAAGGATTCATAGAGCTTCTTGATGATGGTATCCAGTTCAGAAATCCGCTTTTTCTCCTTGTTCAGCCTCCGCTTGGTTTCCTTGGCCGCTTCTGCCTGCCGCAGCTGGGAGGCGGAGCGCACCTTTTCCATGAACGCCTCCTGATTGGAAATTGCGAAGGTGCTGACCGTGCGGATGGTGTCCAGAATCAGTGTGCGCAGAGCCTTGGTACTGATATGATGTCCACAGCAAGCGGCAGACCGTTTTTGACCCGCCAATTTGTAAGTGGAGCATTCAAACACATCATAGGGATACGGCTTACTTTCTGTCCCCCTTGACCGTTGATTATACATTTTGGCTCCACAATCGGCGCAGTACAAAAGACCGGTCAGCGGATTTGCCTCACCCAACGTGTCGATGCGCTTGGGCGTCTTGCGGAGCTTTTGTACAAGCTCCCATGTTTCCCTGTCCACAATGGCCTCGTGGGTATCCTCAAAGATCAGCCAGTCCTCCCTGGGATTCTTCACGGCGTTTTTATCTTTGTAGGACTGCTTGTGAGAACGGAAATTCACCGTATGCCCCATATACTCCGGCTTGGACAAAATCTGCCCGACGATGTAGCCGCTCCAGTTATACGGATTGGGGAACTCCTCCTTGCTTTTCCAGACGCCTTTGTTCTGCTTGCCGAAGTAGACCGCAGGCGTATCGATCTTATCGTCAAACAGGATACGGGCAATATCATAAGGGCCTTTGCCCTCGATGGTCAGTTGAAAGATGCGGCGCACCACGGCAGCCGCTTCCTCGTCAATCAGCCAGTGGTATTTATTCTCTGGGTCTTTCTTATAGCCATAGATGGCGCAGTTGGTGGTGGGCTTGCCGGATTCCCCTTTGACGCGAATGGCCGTTTTCTGCTTGCGGCTCAGGTCGCGCAGATACCACTCGTTCATGATATTGAGGAAGGGCGCAAATTCGTTGCTGTTCTGGTCGTCGCTGTCCACGCCGTTGGCGATAGCCACAAAGTGGACACTGTGCTGCCGGAAGAACACCTCCGTGTAAAAACCGGTTTGCAGATAGTCACGACCGGCCCTGCTCATGTCCTTGACAATGACATGGGCCACCTTCCCAGCCTCAATGTCCGCCACCAGCTGCTTCCATGCAGGCCGTTCAAAATTGCCGCCGCTCCAGCCGTCATCGGTATAGTGGCGGCAGTTGGTGTAGCCT
>OMGK01001842.1_pt1 | contig 10564 bp, 7 predicted proteins | sample 1645881 | NCBI WGS metagenome assembly OMGK01 (sample SAMN00849303, study PRJEB25192) | human gut metagenome
CCCCCCCTGCCGATAAATTTCCTTCGTGAAATCGTACCAGCTGATGTAACCGCCTTCGTTGGTCGCATGATAGTATCCGTACTTGTCGGTTTCGTTCATGTCAATCAGCAAGCGTGCCAAGTCCAGCGTGTACGTCGGCGTGCCGATCTGGTCGTTGACGACGCGAACGGTATCGTGCGTTTTGCCAACGTTCAGCATCGTCTTGATGAAGTTTTTTCCATTCAAGCCGAACACCCACGCAATGCGCACGATGAAGTATTTCTCCAGCGTCCGACTGACTGCCAATTCACCCTCCAGTTTCGTTTGACCGTAGACGTTCAGCGGCTTGTAATCCTTGCAATCCGGCTTCCACGGCGCAGTTCCCTGCCCATCAAACACATAATCTGTGCTGATGTAAGTCATCTTGCAATTTAACTTTTTGCACACATTTGCGATGTTCTGCGTTCCGTCCGCGTTGATGGCGCGAACCTTTTCCTGATTTTCCGCGTTCTCCGCCAGGTCAACTGCCGTCCATGCTGCGCAGTGAATCACTGCGTCGGGATTGACTGCCGTGATGACCCTTTCCACCGCGTCAACATCTGTGATATCCAGCGGTATATACGGCGCTTTTGACACCGGCGAATTGTCTATGATACCGCTGTAAGCCGTCTGAATGTCCGAGCCGACACCCTCATGCCCGCGTTTGAGCAGCTCATTCATCACGTCATGCCCCAGCTGTCCGCCAACGCCCGTTACGAAAAACTTCACGTTCATTTCCTCCGGTTCAGCGGTTGCCGTACATCTTCGCGTAGTAATGCTGATACTCGCCGCTGATGATTGTCTCCCACCATTCGCGGTTGTCAAGATACCACTGTATCGTCTTTTTGATACCGTCCTCGAACTTCGTTTCCGGCAGCCAGCCCAACTCATTGTGGATTTTCGTCGGATCAATGGCGTAGCGCATATCATGCCCTTTGCGGTCGCCGACATGCGTGATTAAACTTTCGGGTTTGCCCAGCTCTTTGCAGATGATTTTCACAATCTCGATATTCTGCTTCTCGTTGTGCCCGCCGACGTTGTAAACCTCGCCCACGCGGCCCTTGTGGATAATCAGGTCAATCGCCTTGCAGTGATCTTCCACATACAGCCAGTCGCGGACATTCAAGCCTTCGCCGTAGACCGGCAGCGGCTTATCCGCCAGCGCGTTGACAATCATCAGCGGAATCAGTTTTTCCGGAAAATGATACGGCCCGTAGTTGTTGGAGCAGCGGGAAATTGACACCGGCAGGCCGTAGGTGCGGTAATACGATTGAACCAGAAGGTCAGCGCTCGCCTTGGAACTGCTGTACGGCGAACTGGTGTGAATCGGCGTTTCTTCGGTAAAAAACAGATCGGGGCGGTCCAGTGGCAGGTCGCCATACACCTCGTCTGTCGAAACCTGATGGTAACGCTGGATGCCATACTTGCGGCAGGCATCCATGAGCGTCGCCGTACCAATAATATTGGTTTTCAGGAAGATTTCCGGGTTCTCAATCGAGCGGTCAACATGCGATTCCGCCGCAAAATTGACAACAATATCAGGATGTTCTTCCTCAAACAGCTTGTAGACTGCTTCCCGGTCGCAAATATCTGCCTTCACGAAACGGAAATTCGGGTTATCCATAATGGGCGCAAGTGTGGACAGATTGCCCGCATACGTCAGCTTGTCAAGGCAGATAATCCGATCGTCCGGGTACTTCTTGAGCATATGGAAGATGAAGTTGCTGCCAATAAAACCCGCGCCGCCAGTAACAATAATCGTCATCACGCTTCTCCTCTTAGTACAAACGTTCCTGATATTTCCCATCCATGACATCTTTCAGGTACTGCCCGTACTGATTCTTCTTCATCACTTCATAGACCTCCATCAGCTCCTTTTTGCTGATCCAGCCGTTGAGATACGCAATTTCTTCCAGACAGCCAATTTTACGGTGCTGATGCTGCTCTACCGTCTTCACGAAGTTCGTCGCATCCACCAGGCTCTCGTGCGTGCCCGTATCCAGCCAAGTGAATCCTTGACCTAAAAGTTCAACGTTCAGCGAACCATCCTCCAGATAAATGCGGTTCAAATCCGTAATTTCCAGTTCACCACGGGCGGACGGCTTGAGGTTTTTGGCGAACTCAACCACGCGGTTGTCGTAAAAATACAAGCCTGTCACACAATAATTGCTTTTCGGATGTGCCGGCTTTTCTTCAATGGAAATCGCCTTTCCGGCCTTGTCGAACTCAACAACGCCGAAGCGTTCCGGGTCATCCACATAGTAGCCGAAGACGGTGGCGCCCCTGCCGTTTTCCGCGTTCCGTACCGCCGCATGTAACCGCTTGTTTAGTCCATGTCCGCTGAAAATGTTGTCGCCAAGCACCATCGCCACGGAGTCACTGCCGATGAAATCCTCACCGATGATGAACGCCTGCGCCAGCCCGTCCGGCGACGGCTGAACCGCGTACGTCAGGTGCACGCCAAACTGCCGGCCATCCCCCAGCAGATTCTCAAAGCGTGGCGTGTCCTGCGGCGTGGAGATAATCAGGATATCGCGAATGCCCGCATTCATCAGCACAGACATCGGATAATAAATCATCGGTTTATCGTAAACCGGTAAAAGTTGCTTTGACGTTACTTTCGTCAGTGGGTAAAGGCGCGTGCCGGAACCGCCCGCAAGGATAATCCCCTTCATATAGCGTATTTCCTCCCATATTTTGTGGCGGCAGCTATGAAACATGACGTTTGCCCGCCACTTTCTACCATCATCGCTTTAAGCATGCTTACGCTTGAATAGCTTATTTTTCAGCTGCTTGATTTCGGGAACGTGGAACAGCATGCACAGCAGAAGGTAGACAGCCACGCCAGTTGCAATTCCTGCAACAAGGCTTACAAATGCGCCATTCAAAAGCTGAGTAACACACTTGACGCAAGCCGCCATCACTGCCGAAAACAGGGTGGCCGGGAGAATGTCTATCAATTGCTGCTTAACCGTATAGTTTAGAATTCTTTTGGCCGCGAACATATTCAGCAGATGAGAAATCACACTGCAAATCAGCAAGGAAGACGCGAAAATCAGCACGCCTTGCCGAATCGTAACAATCAGGAAAAAGACTTCCACACATTTTTTGATGATTTCCAGCTTTAGCGGTGTGCCGCTGTCGCCAATCGCCTTAATCGCTTGAATAATCGCCAGCTGTATCGCCTGAAAGAGGTATCCAATAGCGAAAATCTGCAAATACGGGACGCATTCCAGCCACTTATCCGTCAGCAGCAGTGAAACCAACGGTTCAGCGACCGCTGCCAATCCAACCATCATAGGAAACAGCAGGAGACTGGATATTCTCACCGTTTTGGAAACCATTTTCGCGACACTGCTAACAGAATCCTGCTTTTTGGAATAAACGGGAAGTAACACCGTCTGAATAGTGCCATTCACACTTTCCATAACGGCTTGCGGGAACTGCTTGCCGCGATTGAAAAATCCAAGAGCTTCTGATGAATAAATCTGGCCAATCAGCAAGCTTCTTATGTCAAGAAACAGGGCGACAATGAAATTGGATGCGAACACTTTTGCGCCAAACGGCAAAAGTCGCCGCAGGCTCTGGACTGAAAATCTTCCTTTAGGAATCCACCGAACAATACAATATGTGACAAAGCAGGTCGCGGTTTGGTTCACCAACTGCTGTATCACCAGTGCCCATGCGCCAAATCCTGCGACTGCCAAGCCAATTCCGACAGCCGCCGCCAGCAAAGCGGACACAAAGCTTGAAATGGTCAGCACTTTGAAACGCAAATCTCTTGTTACATAGGCAACCTGCACCGCATTAAACGCCCCCGGAAATAGAACGATTGCCATAACGCGCAGGAGGCTGCTTAACTCCGATGTATGATAAATATTACTAATAAAAGGCGCGGCGAAAAAAATCACAGCATACAGCGCCGCTGCGACAATCTCAGAGAACATGAGAATCGTGAGATAATCATTGCCATCAACGTCTTTCTTCTGAATTAACGCTGTGTTAAATCCGCCCTGAACAAATGTCGTTGCTAACGCAATAAAAATTGTTACAACTGACACTGTTCCATAGTCGGACGGTGTAAGCAGTCTGGCAAGCAATAACGTAACCAGAAAGTTAGTTCCTTGTACGGATATCCTTTCAAAAAACTTCCAGCCAAATGCGGAAGTTACTCTCTTCTCCATATTAATTTCCCTTCACGACGCGCATCCCGTCTCAGCACTTAGATTTTTCTACTATAAATAGTTGTTTTCCGCGCGCCGTCAACATGTGCTGCGGAGAGTCTCCCCCATTTCCTTTCTTCTGCCTTCCCTGCAATGGAGCGCCGCAGCAATGAGATACAGCGGAATCGCATAACCGCCCGTAGCAGAGAGCGATTCCACCTGCGCAGCGCTCAGCAGCGCAATGAAGGCAGCCATCATAATTCTGCCTTCACGCACCCTATGCGGGTTGATTGTGCCTTTGTTTGCATAGTAAACAATCAGAAGGAATAAAGCCAGCCCAATGATGCCGAAGCAAAGGGTGACATACAAGTATCGATTGTGCGGATGTGACACGCCATAGCCGAGAATAGCTTCCATCTGCGCTGCGTCCAGTCGTCCAACCCCTGTTAGTAAATTCTGCTGGATGGCTGCAAGTGCGTTATCCCAGATGCGCGTTCTGAACGTCAGCGTCACGTCCTTGTGCAGAATGTTCACCAGAAGGAACGAAAACATGTCCATCAGGCGGGCAATGACGATTGCCCAGAACGCCGCCGCTTCCGTGAGCATCACCGTCGAAATCTTGAACGGATTCCTTTTTTTCCATGTGCAGTAGAGCAGCACGAGACCGCCGATGCTAAAGCAGAACAGCCCCGTCGCCGTCCACTGCAAGATCATCGACAGAGTCGCCGCGACAGCCACGGCAATCGCAAACCGTTTTGTGAAGTGCGAACCAACGTTTGCATTCCAAAGCAGCGTGGTTGTCAACGCCAGTAGGTAAATGACGAACCACGCTGTCCGGTAACTCAGGAAGAAGTTTTGTGAATACTTCGTTGTTGCATACATCCCTGCCGGGAACAAAATCACGGTCAGGCAGTTGATGAGCACATATGCGCCCGAAACTTTTGCGACACCTTCGATGAAGGAATCGTATCCCGCGCGCAGCCCAATATAGCACACCAGTGCGATGCCCAAGTCATTCATCAGCGCGCCGAAATCCGCAATGCTGCCGCCACCAGTAAGCGTGGAGATTGGCTCCCAGAGAATCGACGCAACCACCAGCATTGTTACGCCAAATAGCCGATTAACCGGAAGTAATTGCGCGTTTTTGAACAATACGATGAGTGTAAATAGCACCAGCATGATGCGAATCATGTTCAGCAGCGTGTCAAGTATTCCCAGCACGGGGATGCCGCTGATGCAGCCGGGCTTAATCAGGATTAAAAAACAGAACGAAATAAAATTCGGATTTCTGAAGTACCTCATTTTTCCCCTTCTGCCTTACCTTTTAGGTAAAGGGCTCTCAGTTTTTCAGCTTCCTGATGGATGTCATAGCCGTGGCTTTGAATCACCTCAATCTTGTTCTCCCGCTGGGTGGTATCCGCCGCCAGCATCGCATCTGCCCACTGCTGCGCGGTTGCCTCTCGCGGCAGATAGGTGAACAGCGATTCATCAACGCATGCCTCCTGCGGCACAACCTCCGCTGTCGCAAAAGTTTTCAAGCCTGCGGCTTGCGCTTCAATATAGACAATGCCCAATCCCTCAAAGCGTGACGGCAGCACAAACGCATCCATCGCCTGCATCAAATCCGGCACATCGGTGCGCAGACCGAGGAACAGCACACTATCCGTCAGCCCCTTCGCCTGCACCATGCGGCGGGTTTCCTCCTCCAATTCGCCCTGCCCGACGAACATCAGCACCGCGTTCGGTCTTTTTTCTTTAACTTTCGCGAAAATTTCCACGGTGAACTGCGGATTTTTCTGATATGTCAGCCGCCCGACCACGCCCACCACAAACTTGTCCGTCAACCCCATTTGCGTCCGGATCTGTCGGCGCGTTTCCGGATGATAGACGTATTTCTCTGCCTCAATCGCGTTTTTTAGCACGGTATACGGATGCTTGCCGTACAGGTGGTCGCCTGCATCCTTGGAGCACGCCAGGCGGAGCGTCGCAAAGCGATTCAGCAGCACGCGGAACAGCCGATAGTGCGGTTTGGCCGAAGTGCCGGTCATATACGCCATGTGTGCGTGGCAAACGCGCACTTTCACGCCGCACAGCTTGGCAATCCACAGGTACAAAAACGACCATTCTTCAAAATGAACATGCACCGCGTCGTAGTGTCCCTGTTGAATCACCCGGCGCATTTCCTTGATATTTTTCAGCAGGCTTTGCTTTTTGGGCGTGACATAAAACGTGTGAAAGCCCGCTTTTTCAAACCGTTCCTGCAAAAGATGCGGCTTGCCGATGCTCTCGCCAACAATGTCAAATGCTATTCCCGGCATCGGCTGGTTTGCGCAATAGTTTGCAATCACGAATCCAACACCGCCGCCGTTAAACCCATAGGTAATATGCAGAATCTTCATAAGCTGCTTCACATTCCATCTTGATTTTTGTCAATTCGCCGAATTGCCCGCGCCTTCACACGACTGCAGCGCTTGTTCAAGCCACTGCCGGGAATCTGCTGCCTGTGCCGCCATCCGCGCATCCGCGGTTTGGAAACAGCCGTCGCTGATGATTTCCGTTGTGGCATCCTCGCCCGGCACAACCAGCCGATTCTGCATATTTGCCGTTTGCAGCAGCGCATGAATGCGGCTGTTCTGCCCGCGTTTGTCACCCTCCTTGAACCGCTGGAGGACGTTGAACTGCTTATGGAAGCGAATCGAAAACAGCGTGCAGTGGAACGAATCGGTTAATACATAATCTGCATTTTCCACAAGTCCGAGCCATTCGCGCGGGCCGACGGGCTCCTTGACGGTTCCCGGCTTCTTGAAATCCGCAGCGACCATTGGCAGCATCCGAATCGTCAGATGCTTTTCCCGTGCGATTTTCTCTGCGGTTTCCAAATATCGCGCATTTTCACTGAGAAAATAACAGAACAGGTACTTTTGTTCGCTGTCAATCGGCTTCGCAAGCGTTTGCCAATGCGCCATGCTCACCAACAGCGTGGGGTCAACCGCCACCATCACCTGTTTGCCTGTCAATTCACGCACGATTTCCGCCCCGCGCTTTTCCCGCACAGAGACGTAGCGGAACGGAGCAATCGCCTTGCGGAGCCGCTGCTGGCATCTGTGCGGGATCTCCATCACGCCGAAGCTGGGCGCGTACGCGATTTTGCGGCGGCTATCCTGCACAAACTCCAGAAAATAGTAAGGATCATAGAGGTATGGATTCCAAATCTGGTCACTTCCGCAGACGAATACGGCATCATCACCGCAAATTCGAGCAATTTCTGGCGCAGTGGAGCACGGCGGCGTAATCTGCATATGCTGCGCACGAAAATCATCAAACAGGGAGAGGTTGTTGACAGCTTCGGACGCGCCGTTTTTCTTCATCAGATATTCGTTGATTTTGTACTGTATGGTTTCTTTTAGGCTGTGATTGATGAACTTCAGCTTCCACATATCCGCCTTTGTGGGCTTATAATTCAGGACGCTGCACGCATACCCCATGTCGCTGATGGTATGTTGAAGCGCGTAGGCCTGCAGTACGCTGCCGTAATTATTGCCCCGATACCACGTTTGTGTGTATACTTTCATCATCAATTTCCTCTTCTTTTCAGGTTCGCGTATAAAACCAGCAGTTTCGCCACATAGCCGGACGCATCGAAGAGTTTTTTCGCGTTGGCGACAGCTTTTTCCGACATCCGCTGATATTCCTCATCGCTCAAGCGCATCACACGCCCGATAGCATCCGCCAGTGCGGCTTCGTCCTTCATCGGGCTGACAAAACCTGTTTCGCCATCGACAATATTCTCCGGCAGACCACCGGCGTTTGTCGCAACAACGGGCTTCCCCATCGCCTGCGCTTCACACGCGGTATAACCGCTGGCTTCGTACCACTCGGACGGCACGACCACGCAGGCGCAGTTGCGCACATACTGCCAGAGGTTTTCGCCGGACTGGAAGCCGACCATCGTTACCCGCTGGTTTAGATGATGCGCTTCGATTTCCGCGCGGATGGCATCTTCCTCCGGGCCAGTGCCGACAATGATAAGCGGAACATTTTCCAGCTTTTCCATTGCCCGAACCAGCGTCAGGATACCCTTTTCCGCCGAAAGCCGCCCATAATACAGCACATAATCGCCGCGTTTGCCCTGCACGGCGTAGCGCGTATCCGCCGGAAGGAAGTTTTTCATGTGCACAATGGGCGATTTTGTCAGTCCAGATGCTTCCAGCTTGTTCTTGTAACACTCGGACGGCGTGATAAACAGGTCAATTTTCCTGTACAGCCCACTGCGCTTGTTGAAATCGCTCTCGATGGCGGCCATCAGGCACTTCGCCCGCGAATCCTTGAAGCACACACGCTTGACGCAGTTCCAGTAATTCCCGTGCAGGCACGCTTCGCAGATTTTCCCGTGGTCGAGCATGACATGATTCGGGCAGACGCAGTTGAGGTCGTGCATAGTGAACACGACCGGGATGCCGCGCTTCTTCGCCGCATCGACAATGGAAGCGGTCAGCACGCGGTGGAAGAGGTTGATGTGGATGATATCCGGCTTTTCCTTTTCAATCAGCGCAGAGATTTTTTTCTTTGCTTCAAAGGAATACACCATGCGGAAGGCGGCTTTCAGCTTCTGTGCGGCGGTTAACTCCCCGTTAAACTCCACATTGCTGACGAAATACGCGCTTTGTTCGCAGGGCAGGTTTTTTTCATCCTGCATGGCGAAAAAGATGACTTCGTGCCCCGCCTGCCGCAGCAAATCCGCCAAACCGAAAAAGTAGGTTTCCGACCCGCCGTGCATATTAAAGTATTTGTTTACAAGCAGTATCTTCATGCCGCGCCTCCTTATCTCCGGCGCAGCTTACGCACCGCGTTCCGCAGCGGCTTGTACAGCCCAACGGCAACCAGCACTTGCGTTACGCGCAGCTTTATGCCATTTTCATGCACAATATACTGATTCAGGTTCGTCTCAATCGGCGTAGCATCCAGCTGTGAAAAAAACTGCGCCCGATGCGCATTTTCCTTGCCCGCGCGCACCAGCATCGAATTGTTGGCGCACACCCGCTCCAGCGGATATTCCTCCATGAACCACGCGCTTGCGGCTTTATTCACCCAATCTTTGCCTTTTTGAGTGTTGACAATCAGCGCGGAAATTCCCTGATTTTCGCTTTGCTGGATAAGCCGTTCCCCTGCCTTCCAGAGGTCGCCAACGACGATATCCGCGCTGCCATTGTCGCCCTTAAACTCGCAATGATAGCAGCTTTGGCGGTACGTCAGACCTTGGAGCATCGCCAGCACATACGGATTTTTGCCGGGGAATTTTCCTGATGCCTTAACATGTGGATATACAGTTGTTTGTGTGGTTCTTCCCTCTTCGGCTTTTTGGGTCTTTGGGGGGCGATATAATGGGTCCTTACCCACGTTTACGTGATCCGAAAGCACTAAAACCAAGTGCATTTCGCATGATTTCATGAGCTAAAAGCCGTTTTTTCTGTGTGATTTCCTATCGGGGCCAAGATCGTTTTTGTCGTTTTCATACGTGCAAATGTACTCGTGGAGCATTTGTTTTAAGTGCACGTGGTGATACGTGAGGCCACGTGGTGGGCCATGTGAGCCGAGAATGGATATCGACGTATTATTAATGTACGCGATCCCCCTCGTGAAAAAAACTTGCAAAATAATGCCCGATAAATTTGGACCGTATGTTTTATAACACTATTTTTGCCCCCGCATTCGAGAGAGAACGGCGCTTCAGAAATGATGGAAACGTGGAGGTATCCTTGGGTAGGGGATGAGGTTGGCTGGGCCAAGCGATAATTTCCAACCGCCCGGTGATCGACGAGAAAAGATAAATCGAGAATTTTTCACCGAAAAATTTGGAGATTAAAAAAAAGTCCTTACCTTTGCAGCCGCAATCGAGAAACGATAGCGACAAGAGTTCTTTGAGAGATTTACATAATTCAACAAGTAGTACAAGTATTAGGAAAATTAATTTTCCGGATTGATACCGTCAAAGAAGTATGACTTTGGACTACAATAACGGATTCCGGAGCGAGGACATAAAACAATTTAAACAACGAAGAGTTTGATCCTGGCTCAGGATGAACGCTAGCGACAGGCTTAACACATGCAAGTCGAGGGGCAGCACAGGTAGCAATACCGGGTGGCGACCGGCGCACGGGTGAGTAACGCGTATGCAACTTGCCTATCAGAGGGGGATAACCCGGCGAAAGTCGGACTAATACCGCATGAAGCAGGGGCCCCGCATGGGGATATTTGCTAAAGATTCATCGCTGATAGATAGGCATGCGTTCCATTAGGCAGTTGGCGGGGTAACGGCCCACCAAACCGACGATGGATAGGGGTTCTGAGAGGAAGGTCCCCCACATTGGAACTGAGACACGGTC
>OMGK01001849.1_pt1 | contig 10526 bp, 9 predicted proteins | sample 1645881 | NCBI WGS metagenome assembly OMGK01 (sample SAMN00849303, study PRJEB25192) | human gut metagenome
AGGGCTTTTGTCCGCCGCCCTGACACTCCATGGCCGCAGCAGCGTACTGCGCGGCGGCGATCCGGTCCCCGCTGCCGGAAAACAGCAGCGCGTGGGAAAGTGTTCCCCGTCCGGCGGCTTCCCGGATCCGCCGGGCAATGGGGTCATTGGCAAATTCCATTGGACCGCCTCCCTTCTTTCCCGTTTCCCGCAAAAATGCGGAATAAGTATAGCATATTTCACGCAAAAAGGGAAGAACCGTTTTTCCTATCAACGGAGTGCGAAAAAATTTTCAATTCCATATTGACAACTTTCCTTGTCAATGGTATCATCCATAAATGACAAAGATAGTTGTCAAATTGACAAGCAGACCTAACAGAAAGGAGGGGCCTATGCCCCTGTATAACCGATTGAAGGAATACCGGGCCCGGCTGGGAGTCAACCAGCAGGAAATGGGCCGGGGGTCTCCCGCCAGACCATCAGCCAGATCGAGCGGGGGGACTACTCCCCCTCTGTGACCCTGGCGCTGAAGCTGGCAAAGCTGTGCCAGGTCTCTGTGGAGGATATTTTCAGCTATGAGGAGGATGTGCGCAATGAAGCAGAAAAGTGAGAATCAAAAGGCATTTCCCAGATTTTTGGGGATCTTAGTGGTGGCAAGCCTTATCGGCGGTGTGCTGGGTGGTCTGTCCGGTGTGGCCGGGTATTTCTGGGAGGACCATACTGCTTTCGGCGCGGCGTTTGCCCACCTACTGGGCGCCGCATCCCCCTGGGCTATGGCTGCCTGTGCCGCCGTGCTGCTGGGTCTTGGACTGTACCAGTACCGCAAGTCCAACACTGCCTTCCATGGCTGGGACGGCGAGGATGAGGACGTGATGCAGCGGGCGGAGGAGCGCCTGAGCTGGGCGTTGCTGCTGGACAGCCTGACGGTGATCGTCAGCTTCTTCTTTTTCAATGCCGGCACCGCGAAGCTGCCACAGAACTCCGATGGTAATACGATCACGCTGCTGGTGATCTTTCTGGTAGTCATCGCACTGGCCACTCTGCTCCAACAGAAGACGGTGGACCTCACCAAGAAGATGAACCCGGAAAAGCGGGGCAGCGTATATGACATGAAGTTTCAGGAGCGCTGGTGGGAAAGCTGCGACGAGGCGGAGCGCCGCCAGATCGGCCAGGCCAGCTACAAGGCCTACGTTACGGTGAGCCGCTTTTGTCCTTACTGCTGGGGCGTGCTGCTTCTGGGGAACATGGTCTTTCACTACGGCATCCTGCCCAGTGCCGTGGTGCTGGTGATCTGGGCGGTGCTGTCGGTGAGCTATACCCGGGAGGCCATCCGCCTGGGCCGCCGGGGCCAGAAAACGGAATAAGAGGACAAAAAGGAAAGGCCGCTTATGCGGCCTTTCCTTTTGCGTATCGTGTACTTTGATTTACTTCTTCTTGCTCTCCCACTTGGTGACGCACAGGGAACAGGCAATGTCGCCGGTGACGTTCAGGCAGGTACGGCCCATGTCGAACAGGCGATCCACAGCCACGATCAGGCCAATGTAAGCCACGGGGATGCCGATGGCTTCCAGCACCATGGCCAGCATGATCATACCGGCACCGGGAGTACCGGCGGTGCCGATGGAGGCCAGCGTAGCGGTGACCACAATGAGGATCATCTGGCTCAGGGTCAGCTGCATACCGGCACAGGTGGCCAGGAACACAGTGGCAACGCACTGATAGATGGCGGTGCCGTCCATGTTGATGGTGGCGCCCAGAGGCAGCACGAAGGAGGAAATATCGTCCTCAGCGCCCAGAGCATCGGCGCACTCCTTGGAGACCGGCAGGGTCGCGGCGGAGGAGGTGGAGGTAAAGGCGAAGATCATAGCCGCGGAAGCATTCTTGAAGAACTTGACGGGGCTGATGCCGGCAAACGCCTTGGCGGAAACAGAATAGACCAGCACGGCGTGGAGAATGTAGCCGATGTAGGCGCACAGAATGACCAGCGCCAGAGAGCCGAGGATCTCAGCGCCCTGGGTGGCAACCACCCAGGTCATGTAGGTAAACACACCGATGGGACTCAGGGAGATGATGAATTCCATCAGCCGCTCAACCACGGCATAAGCGGAGGTCACCATGTCCCGGACCAGCTTGGACTTCTCACCGGCAGCCAGAATGGAGCCGCCGAACAGCAGGGCGATGACGATGACCTGAAGCATGTTGGCTTCGGTAAACGCCTTCCACATGTTGGTGGGGAAAATGGCAACCAGAGTCGCCATGAAGCCGGCGTATTCCTTGGCCTCGTACTCGGCGGCCTGAGCGGCCTCGCTGAGGTTGGGGAACAGGCCCGCGTTGTTGAACACCGTTGCCAGAACCAGACCGATGACGCAGGCCACGGCAGTGGTGACCATGAAGTAGAGAATGGTCTTCCAGCCCACGGCGCCTACCTTTTTCATGTCGCCCATGGAGATGATGCCGTCGATCATAGACAGCAGCACCACAGGCACCACGATGAACTTCAGCAGGTTGACGAAGATATCACCGAAGGGCTTGATGTAGCTGGTGGTGAAGTCGGCCGCGCCGGTGAAGTAGAACACCAGACCGACAACGATACCCAGTACCAGAGCAATAAAGATCTGTACCGGCAGGGACAGTTTTTTCTTTTTTTCCATAGAATACGCTCCCTCTTTCACACTTTTTAATACGCTGTGCGTAAAATTCGCAGAAGTTTACGCAAATATAATTGGAGATATTATAGCGGTATGCCGGGAACTTGTAAAGTCCGCACTAATAAAGTTGTTTATTTTGTGCAAAATCCCATCTGTTTCACTGGATCATTCGTCAAAACAGAGATTCCATGGGCATTTTTTGCTTATTTTGTCCGTACACGGAAGCCGCAGAAACGGATGGCGGCTTTTGCAAGCTCCGCAGTGGGATCCACCACGGGGACCGTCAGGCCCACGGCCTCCGCAGCCAAGGGCAGTTCCGTGCAGCCCAGCAGGAACACACCGGCCCCACGGGTCATCATATGCTCCACCACGGTCAAAAGATCCGCCCGGTAAGCGTCCGGACCTTTTCCGGCTTTGACGCCGTCATAGATGACCCGCATGAGGGCATCCTGATCTTCTGTCTCCGGGATCAGGTACGGCACACCGGCTTCCCCAAGGGCGTTTTGATACAGTTGAGCGGAAAGCGTCCCCTTTGTGGCCAGAATTCCCACGGTCATTCCGAGGAACTGGGCTTTGCAGGCTTCCGCAGCGGCGGTGAGGATGCTGAGGAAGGGGATCTCTGTCATAGCCTGGAGCCGGGGCAGGAAATAATGGGCGGTGTTGCAGGGCATGATGACACAGTCTGCACCGCAGGCTTCCAGATTCCGGAGGGCACTTGCCATTTCCGGTACCGGGTCCGGGCCGTTGCTGAGGATGGCGGCGGTGCGGTCGGGAATGTTGGCATTGCTGTCGATGTATACCCGGATATGATCCCGGTCCGTTTCCGCCTCCGTCAGCAGAGTGATCTTCTGAAACAGGTCGGCGGTGGCCAGAGGGCCCATGCCGCCTAAAATACCGATAGCCTTTTTCTCACACATATTACGCACCTCAACTCCAAAATTCCGGGAATAAAAGCTCACTGCCCACCTTTACGGTCAGCAGAAGCAGGACTGCGATCACCGTGGGCCGGACGATCTTGCTGCCGTTTTTGATAGCCAGACCCGCACCGATATAGTGTCCCAGAATGGATGCCACGGAAGAGATCAGGCCAACGCCCACCAGCACATACCCGGCCCGCAGGGCGGTGAACAGGCTGCCAAGATTGGAGGCCAGATTGACCACCTTTACGCCGCCGGCCGCGTGACGGGTATCCAGCTTGGCGAAACGCACCAGCGCGATCATCATGAAGGTGCCGGTGCCGGGGCCGTAATACCCGTCATATCCGCCGATGACAAAGGCCGAGCCCCAGATGATGAGCCGCCGCAGCCAAGGGTCCAGCGGCGCTGTTTCATCCGGCCACTTCCGGGTCCGCAGGGTGATGAACGCCACCACCGGCAGCACCACCAGCAGCAGGTATTTCAGCACTACCGCAGGGGTGTGGTGCTGGAGCCAGGTGCCGCAGACGGAGCCGGTCAGGGATAAGATTACCGCCGGGGCAAAGAGCTTCCAGTCCACCAGTCCCTGATGGATGAACCGGGCTGTGGAAAAAATCGTGCCGATGCCGGAGGAGAGTTTATTCGTCCCTAAAGCGTTATAAATGGGAAGGTTTGAGAGGCCCATGAGATAGGTAGGGACGGTGATGATCCCGCCGCCTCCGGCGATGGCGTCCATAAACGCGCCTAAGAAAACGCCGACGCAGATCAGCAGTACCACCCAGAGGGCTACGCCGTCCACCGTGATGTCAGTCAGGAAGGAAATCATGAAAACTCCTTGTTTACGGCCCGCGGGGCCTGAATTTTGCTGTCAGGCCAGTGGGTCCGACAGATGGAATGTACTCATCTTAACAGACCTTAAACGCCTTGTGCACCGGCATATTCTACAAGAAGCGGGAACAAAAACTGGAAAAGTAAGACAAATCGGACAAAGAGTGTCTTTCCTTTTCGACACCCTCTTACCTTGACGCTTTCGGCTATCCGGCGGTATAATATGAAATTAAAGTATGACATTTGTAAAGTGACTTGCGGCTGCCTTGACGTAATCGTTTTAAAATGCTACCCTCAATATGAGAAAAAATAATATGGCAGCAGAAAGGGGAGACCCATGGCAGATCAGACTCAACTGTATCACAGCGGCAGCTTGACGGACGGCTGGCGGCTCTTCGGTGCGCACCCTGCCACAGAGGGAGACGTCCACGGCTGGTGGTTCAACGTTTGGGCGCCTCATGCAAAGGCTGTTTCCGTAGTTGGAGATTTTAACGGCTGGGACCTGACCGTTGATCCACTTACCCAAAAGGGCGAATTCTGGCAGGGATTCCTTCCGGACCTGCCCGTCTATACCAGCTATAAGTATGCCATTACCGGCGAGGATGGCAGAGTTCACTACAAGGCGGACCCCTACGGGTTCCATACGGAGACCCGCCCCGGCACCGCCAGCAAGCTCTATGACATTGAGCATTTTTCCTGGACGGATGAGGACTTCCGCCGCAATAAGCAGCCGGTGTACCATCAGCCGCTGAATATTTACGAGGTCCATCTCGGCTCGTGGCGGAAGCATGAAAACGGCGAGTTCCTGGATTACCGGGATATGGCCCGGCAGCTGGCGGCTTATGTGAAGGAGATGGGCTACACTGCCGTGGAGCTGCTGCCGGTGACGGAGCATCCTCTGGATGATTCCTGGGGTTACCAGTGCACCGGATACTTTGCGCCTACCTCCCGGTTCGGTACGCCGGAGGATTTCATGTGGTTTGTAAACCACCTTCACGAAAACAACATTCCGGTGATTTTGGACTGGGTCCCCGCGCACTTCTGCAAGGATGAGCAGGGCCTTTACGAGTTTGACGGTACCTGCTGTTATGAATATGCCGATCCCCGGAAACGGGAACACGCCGGCTGGGGTACCCGGGTCTTTGACTACGGGCGGCCGGAGGTGGTGAGCTTCCTCCTCTCCTCTGCCCGGTTCTGGCTGGAAATGTACCACATCGATGGTATCCGGGTGGACGCCGTGGCCTCCATGCTGTATCTGGATTACGGACGGCAGGACGGCCAGTGGACTCCCAATATCCACGGCGGACGGGAAAATCTGGAAGCGGTGGAATTTCTCCGGAAGCTGAATACCATGGCCTTTGAGGTGGATCCCAACGTGCTGATGATCGCTGAGGAATCTACCGCCTGGCCTCTGGTGACCAAGCCTGCCGACGTCGGCGGACTTGGATTCAATCTGAAGTGGAACATGGGCTGGATGAATGACATGTGCCACTATCTGAAGCTGGACCCCTGGTTCCGGCAGGACCACCACCGGGATTTGACCTTCTCCATGATGTACGCGTTTTCCGAGAACTATGTCCTTCCCATCTCCCATGACGAGGTGGTCCACATGAAGGGCAGTGTGGTGGGGAAAATGCCCGGAGACTACGAAAACCAGCTCCGCTGCACCCGGGGCTTTTATGCGTACCTGCTGGCCCATCCCGGCAAGAAGCTGCTGTTCATGGGACCGGAGATCGGCCAGTGGCACGAATGGGACTCCAACGGTCAGTTGGACTGGTACTTATTGGAGCATGCGGAAAATCAGCAGCTCCATGCGTTCTTCAAGGCTGCCAACGCCTTCTACAAGGCGGAGAGCGCCCTGTGGGACATTGATTTTGACTGGCAGGGCTTTGAGTGGCTGGTGCCGGATGACAATCACAACAACGTGGTGGTGTTCCTCCGGCGGGATCAGGCAGGGAACGAGCTGCTGTGTGCGGTGAACTTCTCCCCCAACGATTATGAAAACTACCGGGTAGGCGTACCGCCCCGCAAGCGGTATGTCCCCGCCTTTACCACCGACGCGTCGGAATTCGGCGGCAGCGGGTTTGCGGATACGAAGCCGCTGACGGTAAAGGACACGCCCTCCCACGGAAAAGAACAGTCTGTCACTCTCCGGCTCCCCGCGTTCGGGGCGGTATTCCTCCGGGGAGAGGGCAGCTTTACAAAGCGCGGTTCGGCAACCAAGGTGAAAAAAGTGAAAAATAGGAAAAGGAGCTGATCCACCCATGAAAAAAGAGTGTATCGCTATGCTGCTGGCTGGCGGACAGGGCAGCCGTCTGTATGTCCTCACCGGCGCCATGGCCAAGCCCGCCGTCCCCTTCGGCGGTAAATTCCGCATCATCGACTTTCCCCTGTCCAACTGCACCAACTCCGGCATTGACACCGTCGGCGTCCTGACTCAGTACCGGCCCATGGAGCTGAACAGCTACATCGGCTCCGGCCAGCCCTGGGATCTGGACAGCAGCAGCGGTGGCGTCCATATCCTGCCGCCCTATATGGGCAGCAAGGGCGGCACCTGGTACAAGGGCACCGCCAACGCCATCTATCAGAACATCGGCTTCATCGACCAGTATCAGCCGGAGTATGTGGTGATCCTCTCCGGTGACCACATCTATAAGATGGATTATTCCGAAATGCTCCGCCGTCACAAGGAATCGGACGCTGCCTGCACCATTTCCGTTATGGAGGTCCCCTGGGAGGAGGCCAGCCGTTTCGGCATTATGTCGGTGGATGGGGAGGATATGATCACCGAGTTTGCCGAAAAACCCCGTCAGCCCAAGAGCAATCTGGCATCCATGGGCATCTATGTGTTCTCCTGGAAAGCGCTGCGGCGCTACCTCACGGAGGATGAGGCGGATCCGGGTTCCGAAAATGACTTTGGCAAGAATATCATCCCCAAGATGCTGGCGGACGGCCAGCGGATGGCGGCCTTCCGCTTCCAGGGCTACTGGAAGGACGTAGGTACCCTCACCTCCCTCTGGGATGCCAACATGGATATGCTCTCTCCGGAATCCGGCCTGGACCTGTCTGACGAGTCCTGGCCCATCTTCGCCCGCAGTGTGGACGCACCCCCCATCTACATGGGCGGCGACAGCCGTGTGAGCCACAGCGCCATCAACCGGGGCTGTGACATTGAGGGCACCGTGGAAAATTCTGTGCTCTCCCCCAGAGTCACCGTGGAAAAAGGCGCCAAGGTCAGCTATTCTGTGCTCCTTCCCGGCGTTACGGTGGAGACAGGCGCTGTGATCGAATACGCCATTATCGGCGAGGGCTGCCACATCGGTAAGGACTGCCGGGTAGGCGGCGCACCGGATTCCGCTCTCGATGGGAAATGGGATCTGACGGTGCTGGCCCCGGATTGCCAGTTGGAGGATGGCCGCGAGGTGGCCCCCGGCATCATGCTGGACCACCATGGTAAGGAGGTGCTGAAATGAACCGGATGCATGGCATTATTTTCGCCTATGAACAGCGCGGAGAACTGCGGGAGCTGACAGAGCGCCGTACCGCCGCGTCGATGCCCTTTGGAGGCCGGTACCGGGCGGTGGACTTTGCCCTGTCCAACCTGCTGAACGCAGGTGTTACCGATGTGGGTATGGTACTCCACGGCCGGTATCAGAGTATGCTGGACCATGTGGGCAGCGGCAAGGTGTGGGATATGTCCCGGAAGCGGGGCGGCCTGCATCTGCTGCCTCCCTTCAACTACCTTCACGAGTGGGGCGTCACGCCCTTCCGGGGCAAAATGGAAGCCCTTGCCGGCGTCCGGGACTACCTGAACGAGATCCGGCAGGATTATGTGGTGCTGATGGAGGGCGACCTGGTGGCCAACCTCCCGCTGGCGGATATTCTGGAGCAGCATATCCGCACCCATGCCGACATCACCGCCGTCTGCGGAGATGACAGCTTCGCCACGGAAAACGGCACCTATTTTGAAAAGGACCCGGACGGACGCATCCGGGAGGTGCTGTTCAATATGCACCAGCCCAGAGGCTACCGGAGCCTGGACGTGTTTGTGATGTCCACGGACCTGCTGCGTTCTCTGGTGGACGAGTGCCAGGCAAGAGACCAGTACAGCTTCCGCCGGGATGTGCTGCAGGCCAAGCAGGATCTGCTGCATTTGCAGAGCTATACCTTCAGCGGCTTTGCCGCGCAGATCCGCTCCGTGCAGGAGTACTACGACCGCTCCATGCAGCTTTTGGATAAGCAGATCCGGGAGGACCTCTTTACGCCGGATCGACCAATCCGGGCCAAGGGCGCCGACAAGGCCTCTACCTACATCGGACCTGACGGCGTGTGCCTGAACTCCCTGGTGGCTGAGGGCTGCCGCATCGAGGGCACCGTGGTGAATTCCATCCTCTTCCCCGGCGTCACTGTGGAAAAGGGCGCAAAGGTAGAGGACTGCATCCTCTTCCGGGGCACCACGGTCCGGGAGGCAGCGCGGCTGTCCCACGTGATCACGGATAAGCATGTGGAGCTGCTGCCGGGCCGCACCATGGTGGGCCATACCGCATATCCAATTGTCATTGCCAAGGGCAGTGTGATCTGAGCAAGATGACCTGACGGTTTTTCGTAAAAGCTCTGGTCTTTCTTCTCAGGAAAGGAGTAACAATATATGAAGATTCTGTATGCGGCCAGCGAGGCCGTCCCCTTCTGTAAAACCGGCGGACTGGCAGACGTAGCCGGTTCCCTGCCTCCCGCTCTGGCGGAGCAGGGAGCCGAGACCGCTGTGATCCTGCCTCTGTACCGGCGGGTCAGAGAAAAATTTGCTGACCAACTGACGTTCCTGTGCTACGATTATGTGGATCTGGCCTGGCGGCACACCTACTGCGGTCTGTTTTCCATGAAAAAGGACGGCGTGACCTGGTATTTCCTGGATAACGAGCAGTATTTTGACCGGCCCGAGCTCTACGGTTATGTAGATGACGGAGAGCGCTTCGGCTTCTTCTCCCGGGCCGTGGTGAAGATGCTGGACCATCTGGAGTTCTGGCCGGATGTGATCCACTGCAATGACTGGCAGACTGCTCTGATCCCCATTTACCTGAAGGATGACGGCGTCCGGGAGGACCGGTATCGCTCTATCCGGACGGTGTTGACTATCCACAACATCGAGTATCAGGGCCGCTATGACCCCTATTGCCTGGGCGACCTGTTCGGTCTGGACCGGGGCTGGGTGGATGACGGCACCCTGCTGCTGGACGGCGATCTGAATTTGCTGAAGGGCGCCATCCTCACCGCTGACGCGGTGAACGCCGTGTCCCCCACCTATGCGCAGGAGCTGAAGAATCCCTACTTTGCTCACCGGATGGAGGGCATTTTGACCCAGTGCGGCTATAAGCTGTCCGGCGTACTCAACGGCATCGACATGAAGCTCTACGATCCTGCTGCTGACGGACGCATCACTGCCAACTATACGGCGGAGGATCTGTCCGGCAAGGCTGCGGATAAAACCGCCCTCCAGAACCTGATGGGTCTGAACGAGGAGCCCAACACCCCCATTATCGCCATGGTGAGCCGTCTGGTATCCCATAAGGGATTGGATCTTCTGCGGGAGGTCATGGGCGACATCATGGAGCTGCCTGCTCAATTTGTGGTGCTGGGCAGCGGCGATGCCGGATATGAGGAGTTCTTCCGCCGGACGGCGGAGCGGTATCCCGGCCGTATGGCTGTGCGTCTGGGGTATAATGAGGCACTGTCCATGGCTATCTACGCAGGTGCGGATCTGTTCCTGATGCCCTCCCGCAGCGAGCCCTGCGGCCTTTCCCAGATGATCTCCATGCGCTACGGCACGGTGCCCATCGTCCGGGAGACCGGCGGCCTGAAGGACACTGTTCAGCCCTATGAGGCCTGGCGTGACGCCGGTACCGGCTTCACCTTTGCCAACTACTCCAGCGCGGATATGCTCCATGTGATCCGGGAGGCGGTGTATCTCTACAAGGATTATCCCGACGCCTTTGCCCGTTTGAGAGACCGGGCCATGGCACAGGATTTCAGCTGGAACCGCAGCGCCGGGGACTACCTGCGGATCTACGGCGCTGTCACTGGCCTTTCCTGGGAAAAGTCTGCCCCGGAAGCGCCTGCCGCGGAGGCTGCCGCCCGCACCGGAAACAAGGATCTTCTGCAT
>OMGK01001852.1_pt1 | contig 10501 bp, 9 predicted proteins | sample 1645881 | NCBI WGS metagenome assembly OMGK01 (sample SAMN00849303, study PRJEB25192) | human gut metagenome
ACACCAGGAATGCCGGTTGCCATAGCGCCTACCGTACCGGTATATCTCGTATCAATCACAACAATCGGAATACCTTTCTCTCTTGCCTTTGTCATGATGAAAGGTAAGTGCGGAGAGGTGGTTTGAGGATCAGCCGACCAAACGATGATCAGTTTGGAGTTCAGCGTATCGATTGCAGGATGTCCTTTAACGCCTTTTCCTAATGCGTTATACAGGCAGTCGTTTTGGTTGCCGGCTGAATGGTGACCGTAAGCAGAAAGGCATGGTCCCAGCATATTTAGCGGAGCGCAGCCATTGTTCCAAATCGGCAGATAGCCGAGTTCTTTCTGGCGATCTTGCATTTTGCGGATTGCCTCGCATGCTCTGTCTAATGCTTCGTCCCAGGAAACACGTTTGAAACCGGCTGTATTTCCTCTTTCAATCGTTTGTATCAGAGGATATTTAAGGCGGTCGGGAGCATACAAGCGTTTTCTTTCTGCATAGCCTTTCATGCAGGCTCGACGCTGCATCTTTCCGATAGACTCATCCGAAGGAAGGCAGCCTTTGGAAGGGATGTCGCCGGCACTGGTTAGTGCTAGAAGCTTTCCGTCTTTGACGTGTGCTTTGAGCATGCATTGTCCGTGACAATGGATCTCATGGTAAGTATTAACAACCCTGACGTCGTCTTCCAGGGCCGGAATCGTTCCGTTAATCAAAGGTGATTTTTGATTGTTAATGGCTTGTGCCCAAGTATTCAAACTTAGTGAAGTTGAAGCGGCGCCCACGGCTGTCGTACCTAAGAAAGTCCGACGTGTAAGCTTTTTGGTTGTCATGTGCTCTCCTTATTACTCGAGAAATGAGGTGATGCAGCCATTTTGATTTCTTGGACTGACCAGAGGAACTGTCTATTAGTGCAGTTATTCAGTTTTGGAATAACGATCTTCTCTTAATCATCCTGCAACACCTCATCTGAGTTCTTTTGAACAGTATGGGCACCAGGAATAGAAAATAAATGTTGTAATGTAATTTGCAGTACAATAGTGACAGCATAATGTAGTTTCATAGGTGATTTTATGACGGCACTTACAGTTAGGCTTAGTCAATTTGATAAGGCGATGTTGGATGACTTAGTGGAAAAAACAGGTGAAAGTAAAACAGCACTGGTTATTGACGGACTACGTTCTCTTCACAGTGCTTTATTGGACGACGAAAGAGCAACTTATCTCCCCGAAAAAGAATTCAACGATTTTTTGGATCAACTGACAGAAGGGGAGAAAGATCCGCGAATTCTTTCTGCAAGAAGGCGTTTGCTGAATCTTACGCCGGTCTGGGAAGAATGAAATGATCCCATTTACGAAGCCATTGCCGTTAAGAGAAGAGCATCAAGAATTATTCCAACACTTTCAGTGTGGAGAGTTGACTCTTGATAATTGGTTGAAGACAAAGGCTCTGGAGAATGAAATCAAAGGGGCAAGTCGTACTTTTCTATCTTTCTCAACGGAAACTGGGGATGTGGCAGGATATTTTTCGTTAGCCTCTCATTCTGTTCGGCATTTGGACCTTCGAGCCAAACTGAGGCGAAACATGCCGGAACCGTTGCCTGTAATCCTACTTGGGAGGCTTGCAGTCGATAATAAATACCAACGGCACGGACTTGGAGAGTCTTTGTTGTACGAGGCAGTGAGAATCGTAAAGGCCGCTGCTGAAACGATTGGTATCGTTGCGCTCGTTGTTCACCCAATTTCAGAAGATGCAGCGGCTTTTTACATAAAACATGGTTTTTCTGTCGCAAAAACTTCAAAGCAAATGCTTTTCATGGGATTGAGGTGAAACCACTTTTCACCCACTCATGCAGTCGAGAGTTTTCAGGTGCTAAGCTGAGTTTTTCTGATCTCGATGCCGCCTTTAATCCTTAAAGTAACCAAAAGCGATCCAACTAAGTAAAAATCTCTTTTTTAGCCGTAGTTATCTGAATTATTGAGTTTTTCTTCCTTTTCATAACGATCGTGTTACAACGCGATCATTATTGAGAGGGACAATCATGGGCAGACCTTTATCAGGAGTTCCTCACGTCGGAAGACGTACTGAAACTAGAAAAGACGTTATTAAGTACATTTATGGAGGACGACTATCTGTGATCCTCAGACCAAAGAAGTTAAAGTATCTGCCTGCAAATTGATTAGCAAAATCCTCAAGTGCAACGAGGAAATTATCCCAACTCGTCTTAAAAAACCGGCTGCATCCAAGCCTGTTGCTGCAGTCAAGGCCGTCGGCGTTCATATTGGTGCTCACGATTACCATGGAGGCGGGATACTTTCTCAGAGTTTGGTATTTGGCAGAATTGTTGCAAATCAAGCGGCCAATTACATCAAGGAATGGAAATCTTAAATGGTAAAACGACCTCAACCTCGAAAATTTCTTAGAGGCCTAATGCTTAATTGCTGCGGTAATCGCGTCATTGAGGTGTTTGCGGGTGTTGTGAGAACGTACTTCCAATCCACTAAACATCTTGTCAAAGATATGCAGAAGGAGTTTTTTGAGGAAAGAGCAACTTTGCTTGAAACACTTCTAGCGGCCTTAAACCGTAAAGATCTAGCCGAAGCGACAGAGCCTCTGAGGCAAGTGATTACGGCAAAAACTTCGGTGTTAAACGAATAACCAAGTGCCGGAAACAATTTATCGAACTGGTATGGGATCAAAGCGAGTTTTAAGGCTCTTTTTTTGGTACTTGCTTCATCTTCAAAAGTGAATCTAAATGATGAGTCCGTGCTCATGCAGGATTAATGCGTGTTTATCCGTAAAAGGATGGGAGTTTTCATTGAAAGATTTTGTTTTTTCGCTTTGAGCGGTAAACTCGATTACTCTCTCAATTTCCAAGTAAAGAAACAAAATCATGAGCGAACAATCCAATGTTACAGATTTACCATTAGCACCTAATCTTCAGGATCAGCTTGGCCTCTCGAATTACATAATGGCTTTGTGCAGCTTCATCAAAACTGCACAAACCCCGATGACAATAGCGGTGCAAGGAGAATGGGGATGTGGAAAAACATCTTTGATGAACTCGCTCTACGCGCATTGCTGCGCGAACTTTATTCCTCCATCATCAGACGAACCTCCCCAGGAACGCCTGCTCGACGAGGATGAATCCAGGCCTTATCTCGGAGTGTGGGTTAACACATGGCAATACTCTATGCTAAAGAATGACAGTGACGCGCAAGTGGCTGTCATTAAAGGTGTTGCGCGAGAGATGAATGCTCAAATGGATAAACTTTTGGGTTCTTCTACCACAGCTAGAGAAGTTGGACGCAAGTTAATGAATTCTCTTGGAGGCATCGCCTTGACTGCTGCGAAAGTTGGAATCCACTCCGTCGGACTTAATCCTGAGTCTTTGGATGACTTTAGGGAAGCGATGCAAAGTGAACAAGAAGGGCCGGAGCATGTTAGAAGAAAATTCAAAGAATCTGTGGCCACTTATCTAAAAGAGTACAACGAAGGGCAAAGGCTCAAAAACCGGGTGAAAGGTTTTATTTTCTTTATTGATGACCTCGATCGACTGGATCCACCCGTTGCCGTCCAAATTCTTTCTCTTTTGAAAAACCTCTTTGAAGCGGAAAATTGCATTTTTATTCTTGCTATCGATTATGAGGTTGTTGTGGAAGGACTTGTGAGTCGATTCGGTAAGAAGACAGAAAGCAACGAGAGAGAATTTCGTTCATTTTTTGACAAGATTATTCAGCTCTCTTTCCGAGTCCCGATCGAGAGCTACCAGATCGATACTTTCTTGAAGTCGCTTTTAACAGATATTAAATTTTGTAAGCGGACAAAAACTCTGGAAAATGAAGATTTCCTTGCCGATATCACAAGTCTTGTTTTGAATTCTTGCGGAAAGAATCCGCGTTCAATCAAACGAATGGTCAATACGCTTTCTCTTGTGAGGAAAATCCATGAATTTAATCCGTCAAGAATTGAAAGAGAATATCCCGAGATTTTCTTAAAACTCCTTATGGCAGTGGTCTGCATGCAATCTGCTTATCCGAGAATATATGAGGAATTGCTTAAGCGCCAAAACCTTTTTGAGTGGATGGACAACGACGAAAATGCGCCTAAAACATTTGAAGAGATTGTGGCCGAAGTTGAGGATATTGGTCCGGGTAATTTCATTTTAGAAGAAAATCTGTTAACCGATCCATGGGTCAATAAAAGAAGCAGAAATGTTCAAAATCTTCTTAATAAACTTTTCCATCTTTGCATGGAAATTAAGCTGAAGGAAATCAAAGACAACTCCTCTTCTGAGTCCAATATAAGGACGACTAAAGGTGTTCTTTCCCAAGTTCTTCAAGCTTCGAAACTTACATTTGCGGAATCTGAACAGGAGGAAGACTTAGAGTTTGAAAACTTCGAGGAATTCATTGATTTTTGGACTTCCTCTGACCGCCAAACTGAGAAAGTTGAGGAGGAGACAGCAAATGAACTATTCGATTTTTACGAGATCTTTAGCCGGATGGCGGAAGATTTGGTTGAGACCAAGTACATAAATAACGAAATAAGGTTTCTGGCTCAAAAACAGACTGGCGGCTTTCGCGAAATTTTTTGGGTCAAGTTAGTTCCAACCGGCTTCGTCATCCAGTGCGGTTTTAATAAAATTTTAGTTAGAGAGAAAAAAAATTAAAGGCGTTCGTAACGCCCTCTACGTGGAAACTGTTGAACAATTCCGAGGGAACGAGTTTGGCCCGATTAGAGGGAGAATCAAACGGCTAACCGGTAGAAAATCACTAAAAAAATGGATCAACGCGAGAGACGAATATTATTCTCAGCTTAGTGATCAATTGGAAGAAACAGATACGGAGGAAGATTTCCAAGAAGATGACAACAACTAATCATTTAGGAGCTTCGGAAATTGATCCTTTCTATATGGACAAAATTGATAAGTTGACTTGTTTTTTCATTGACTGCTATGAATTGCTGAGAAGCAACTAGATCTTACATGGAGCCGCTAAAAAGAGGGGTAGTAACTTCGGTTGTTTTACTTGGACCTGTGAGGCCGTGAATTAAACCTTTCTGATTAATTTACAGGGGCCCCGAACCTGTTGGCTATTCGGGGCTCTATTAAACCTAATATTTCGTATTACTTAACGTATGCCGCAGCTTTTTCACCGGCAATTCGACCGTATGTCAAACCGATAATGGCCGCAAATCCAACCTCATTGGCATAAGCTTCATGACCGGAAGCTGCACCTGCTGCATAAAGTCCAGGGATAACATGACCTTTAGTATCAAGAGCCTCAGCTTTGGTATTGGTCTTGATACCGCCATAAGTGGACTGCATGGACGGTGTCACAAGGGCCGCATAGTAGGGCGGATTAAGCATCGGATACTGAATCTTTCTTCCGAAAGCTTTATCGTTCTTCAATCCTTCTTTGCAGTCTTTGATGTAAGCATCCATTGTTTCGATGAAAGCTTTTTGGTTGACATCAAGTTTTTTGGCAAGTTCCGGAATCGTTTCTGCTTTGACAAAGTAACCGGCGTCCGCGTAGTTGCGCATCAACTTAAGGTTGTCCATCGCTTTCTGATCAACAACAGCATAAGCTTCGTGCTTCGGCTGCTTCATCATGGCTTTGCTCTTGAAGTTAATCGAAGGATGATTTTCATCAACGAAGCGTTTGCCGTCATGATTGACAAGAACGGTATAAGGCGTGATGGCCGTCAGAGAAACACCGTCTTTCTTTGTGAGCGGGTGGCAGAGGTAATTAACTTTAATCTGTTCCATGGATGCGGTGTCTGCACCGATCGCTTGAGCCATTCGAATGCCGTCGCCGGTCAGAGAAGATGCGCCGGTAGTCGGACGACCGATCCAGTCAGGTGCGTAGCGTTTGAGGAGTTCCGGGCTCGCGGAGAATCCGCCTGTAGCAACGATCACCGCTTTACTCAGAACTTTGTATTTTCCTTCCGGAGTAGAGACTTCAACGCCGACGGCTTTTCCATGATCAGACAGAATTTCTGTGACTTTGCTGTTGAGGCGATACGGAATACCTTGTTTTTCGACTTCGGCTTTCAGTGCCTTCATGATGTGAGGTCCGGGAGCGCTTCCGTCTTTAGTGATGTGGAAGTACTTGTCTTCTTGGAACCGGCCGAAGGGAACGCCAAGCTGCTCTAACCAGTCGATGATTTCTCCGCCTCTGCGTGCATAAGTCTCAACATTGGCTTTATTAATAGGAATGCCTTTGTCTTTGGCCTGTTTCATCAGGTGATCGACATAATCCTGAGTGGATTTGCCTTTAATACCGTGTTCTTGGATGAACTTACTGCCGCCGGCAGTAATACCGGTAGAGATGTTCATAGAATCTCCGGCGCCTAGCATTCCTTGTTTTTCAATGACAAGAACGTTTTTGCCTTTTTCTTTAGCGGCAATGGCGGCTGTCAAACCGGCAATACCCGATCCGATAACAACAATATCAGCCTTCTCATCTTTCATGGCTTGTTTTGCTTTTATTGGCAAAGTGGTAAGAAGCAGAGGTGAAAGGTCTTTAGTGGCTTTGCTCAAAGCGTTTTGAGTTGCTTTAATTAAACCTTGGCTGCTGAAAGTGGCACCGGCGATGTTGTCGACCTTAAGTGTCTGCCGTTCGATAATTTCTTTCGGCAGTTGAGTAAGCGGCGCGTCAGAGAGACCGGCAGATTCTCGGTGAGAAAGAACTTGGATGTTGGTGATCTTGTTCTGATTAACAGTGACTTCGACTTTCATCGGGCCGTTTCGACCGTTTGCTTCTCCGATATATTTGCCGGGAACAAATTCTACTGAGGAGGCTGCGTATAAGTTCGTTCCTAAAAGGCCTGCAGATAAAAGCAGCGCGAGTTTTGAGATTTTGAACATTGAGATTTCTCCTTGAGTGAGTATTTCTATTGAGCTGCATCAACAACGATATCGACTTCGATACTTAAGTACTCATTCTTTTAAAATTTAGTAAAAGGGGATCTTTCAACTAAAAATGTTCGCTCGAATCTCAATATTCCTGTTATCCCAGCTAATGCTCCTTACAGTCCACGCGGCTGAACAGGTTGTCGTAGGTGTAAGCCTTGATCCTCCGCAAGATAATAATCAGAAGATCGTAGAGCCGACGCTTAACGTTCTTAAAGAAACGTTCGGCCCGCAGAACCTTAAAATCGTGCGTCTGCCTCTTCCCGAGCTGGAGAAAAACTTAGAAGACGGAAAAATCGACATTTTCCTTTCTACCTCAGGCTTGTCCAGGCGAATGGCACAGAAAGGGGCCAAAGAATTGGCAACAATGGTCTCTGACCGTTTGCCCAATCCCAATGAAGCTTATGGAACTTTGTTTATTACAAGAAAAGACAGTCCGATTAATAATCTCTCAGATATGCAGGGTCATTCGTTGGTCGCGAATCTGAAAGGCGGATTCTATGGCCATCAAATCGGACTCGGAGAACTCGTTAGACAAGGCCATGACCCTTATACCTTTTTCAGCTCTGTTCATTATGTAGGCAGAGACCTCAAAAAGGTAGTTGATGCCGTTTTGAAAGGAAAAGCCGATGTTGGTTCAGTATCGAGCTGTTTTTTAGAAGATACGTATCCTAAGGATGGTGAGGTCTGGAGAAACCTAAAAGGAATCGGAGTTAAGCCTAATGCCACTGGCTGCTTGGCTTCCACGGATCTTTATCCTAATTGGTCTGTTTCCACGATGCCGAGAGCAGATCCCGCAGTTGCAAGGAAAGCCGCCGAAGCTCTTCTTGCAATGCCTAAAGCAGAAGGTGGAATGGGCTGGAGTATTGCCACGGATTCAACAAAGACCGATGAATTATTCAAAGATCTTCAAATTGGTCCTTTCGGATTTCTGAAGGATTGGTTCTCTAAAGAGTTCAGAATCAGATACGCGGGTTGGCTCCTATTAGGCATTGGACTTTTTGCCTCTTCACTCCTCTTAAGTTTCATTCTCGGACAAATTGTTCGTAAAAGAACGAGATCATTAACAGAGTCTCTTAAAAAACAGAACGAGCTGAGACGAAAGGAAAAGGCGGTATCTGAAAAACTCAGTGCGCTTGAACGTTTAGGCGTGGTTGATCAGCTTAGTTCAATCGTCGTACATGAATTGCGTCAGCCCCTGACGACAATCCGAGCTTTTCTATTTGGAGCTAAGAAGAAGGCAGAGAAGGGCGTTCTAACCTCTGAAGAAGCTCTAACTGTTTTTGAAAAAATCGAAGCTCAGTCCAATCGCGCTCAAAGGATCGTGGACGATGTACGTAAGTACGCAAAGCAGAAGGCAGGGAAGTATGAAAAGTTCTCGCTTTCGGCCGCTGTGGATTCCGCACTAAAGGACTTTAAAGACTCCGGCTCTTATTTCGGAGCTCTACAGGTGGCTGTCAATGAAAACATCACCATGCGAGGGAGCAGACTTGAGATTGAGTTGGTAGTACACAACCTCTTAAAAAATGCAGCTGAATCAATTAGCCAGCATCAGCGTCGCCATCCTTTAATTTCTATTGCTCTGTCAAAGGAGGACGATAAGGCTGTACTTATCGTTTCCGACAATGGAGGAAGCTTAACGAAGTCTCCGTCTAATGTTCTTTCCTCCAGCAAACCGGAGGGCCTTGGCTTAGGCTTGTTAATTGTTAAGGCCATTGCTGCTCGCCATGGAGGAAGCTTTAGATTAGATGTTGATGATAAAAGGGCAACGGCTTGTTTGACTCTTCCAATACCTGAGGACTTAAATGAAAAGTGAAAATGACAAAATCGTCCCTTTAATCCGTATTGTCGACGACGATATGGACTTGTTGGAAGGCTTGGTCTATATGCTGGAAGGAGAAGGCTGGGAAGTTAAAACATATCCGACGGCAGAATCTTTTCTTGTTTTGGATGATTCTTCGAGACCGGGTTGTCTTGTCTTGGACTATCTAATGCCGAAAATGAATGGCGTTGAACTTCAAAATCGTTTGAAAGAAAAAGGCTTCTCTCATCCGATTCTCTTCCTAACTGCTCACGCGGATCTTGATATGGCGATATCCGTGTTTAGAAAAGGAGCGGACAACCTTTTGAAAAAACCGGTTGATCCACAAGAACTTATAGATGCGATTTCTGAAGCTATAAGGAAAGATTCAGTAGACCAAAGTCAGGGAAATATAGAAGACTTGAATAAGCGTTATCAATCTTTATCGACAAGAGAGAAGCAAGTTCTGTCACTTGTAAAAGAGGGACTCACAAATTTTGAAATCGCTGAACGGCTTGGATTAAGTGAGCGCACGGTCGAGAGTCACCGCTTTCATGCCTACGGAAAACTCGGCCTTAAATCGAAGACGACAGAACAAAATCAGTTGAAGGAAATTCTTTCGCACCTCTCTCAATGAACTCCCAGAACAAGGGATATTCCAAATTTCAACCTAAGTATCATCTTTCCCTAGATTTGTCGCGTTCAATTCGTTTTCTTTTACTAGGATCTTAAATCTCCTCACTAAAAGAATGAGAGGTACCTTTGGGTATTCGATTGCAGTTTTGCCTCAGACGGCAAAACCTAAGGTCATCAGGATGTTAATGTATACCGAACTCATACGTATGAATCGTTTTATTCAATGAGGAGAGTCTGTCGAAGTAAGAAAACCCACCGAATTTTTTCTAATGATCTTTAAGTTCTTTCGACTAACAAATTTCGTTTAAGAGGTACTAGTTAAAAAAAGGGTCCATACGCCAGGAAAAGTTATTCGTTTTTTCCCTAGCAGGATAAGAAAACAAAGAGTCCCATCAGTCTTCTTTTTTATTAAAAGGAACTCAACATCAAGTTAGGATTAGTTCCAAAAAATCGCAGACCAGCCAGCGATCTAAGTCCCTCCGACTGGTCATTACTAGCTTATTGATTCAAAGACTACTTTGCAGCCTCAGCACCGGCAATCCTTCCGTACACTGTAGCCATAACGGGACACAGTCCGCAAAAAATGTCACAAGCGTCACGCCCGGCATGTTCGTCAGAAGTCCGTCGATATCCCGGTAGTCCCGGTCCTTCACAACGCCTTTTCCGAGATCATCCGCGGAGACGACTCGGATATTTGTCGTGTGGGTCTGCCAGGTTAAGACCATTTTTTCCCGGTCTACACCGAGAGCCGCCGCCATCCTGCTGTAATTCTCCAGCACATGTTCCCGGTTATCACCGCGGGTAAAGGAAAAATTCATGGTCGAATACCAGCCCTCGCTGACACCGCCCATTCTCGTGGAGAACGCGTGAGTAACGATTCCCGTGGCATCAAGTACCGGAAATGTCAGATATGTGACACCGCTCTTTGTCACTTCTCTCATATGATCCGCCGCATCTGTTTTTCTGATCCACTGATTCATAAATTTTCCCCTTTCCGAGATATCTCATGCAAAAAACATAAGACTATTTCATTAAAAAGCGTTTCTGATATATGTGATCTCTTCCCCATCGATCCCCGCCGCATCAAACCGGCACGGAGTCTCCTCCGGAAATTGATGGGAAAACAGATAATAGGTAGAGAGCGAGGGGATTTTTGATGGACGAAAACA
>OMGK01001853.1_pt1 | contig 10499 bp, 10 predicted proteins | sample 1645881 | NCBI WGS metagenome assembly OMGK01 (sample SAMN00849303, study PRJEB25192) | human gut metagenome
TTTTTGGGGTCTACCAGCACAAACTTCAGCTCTTCCTTCAAAAAATGCCCGGCTTCACGGGCTACACAGCAGACAGCCTCTGTCAACGCCTTCAAATTTTCCATATTCTTATATTATTTACCATTCGCATCTTCCTGATAAATGAGCCTCCCCCGTTGGCTGACCGTCCACTCACCGTCTTCCAGACGTACGTTTTTCGTATCATCATCTTCCACATTCCAGGCATATCCACCGGCAGGCAGACCTCGACGGTCCAGAATTTCGTTCGAAACACCTTCCTCCGAGAAAAACAACTCCACTTGCGTAGAGTCCGGACTGAACACCAAGAACAAAGTCTTCCCGGCATCATCCACTGCATTCATGCGGACACCTTTCTCCCACAAACGGATGCAATCTTTCTGCACCTCGCTCCACGTATATCCGGCAGAAGCAATACAACCATGTTCGTCTTTATCACTACCAACCACGGCCTCTTTTTCCTTTCTCTCCGAAGTTTCCGCTTCCTTTTTACCGCCGTTTCCACAACCGGTCAACAAAGCTCCGGCACATATCAGGCACATAGATACAACCTTCATATTCATACGCTTGTTTTTATTAGTTTTCAATTGACAAAGTTAAAAACAAATCGGCAGTACTAAAAGTTTCTTCCCTTTTTATACGCACGGCTCTTTCGTTTAAAGGAGTTATCGGGAGTCAGAAGGAGTCATCAGCCGGCAAGTCGGCTTAGGAGTTAAAGCCGATAGTTCTGTGAATACATACACAAGAGTATCGGCTGTAACCCCTAGCGGAGCAAAGTGATAACTCCTCTAACTCTCTTGCTTGTCATGGCTTGAGATATACCACTGTTTTTCCACTACCATATTTGCGAATAATACCTTCTTCCAGAAATAGGTTCAAATCGGCCACCGCCTGATGTTTCGCCTTTCCGGTCAGCTGTTCATAATCAGTACGCGTAATGCAGCCATACTTATTCAAATGCTGCAACAGTTTTTTTCTCCGCTCCTCCAATGTCAATTTGGAATGAGAGATATAGGGAGATGCTTTCCGTTCCAGCTCCATTGTCTGAAAGCGGTTGCGGAATCTACTGCTGATACGTAAGTTCACATTCTGAAAATGTACGGACGGAGAGCGAATATCCTTTTTATTCGCCACGGCCTTGTCGCACTTCAATGACAACGAAAAGAATCCCAATTCGCCCACTTCAACTATCCATCCGTCTGCCAGCCAACTGTGCAACTCATCCGTTATAGCCTGCAACGTGCCATCGAGAATGGCAGGGCTGAAACCGGTAGCCTTGTGAACCAGTTCGCGGAATTTATCGGCAGGAATGGTTCCTTTGGGAAGAATACGGGCGTGAAGCAGCTTTTCTTCACCGTCCTCCGGAGAAGGATTGGGGGTCTGGTATAAATCGTAATAAGCACTCATATAATTTAGAATATCAGTTGGGCAATATTATTCATTCAATGCTGCAAGAACAAGTCCTGATGCACCGAGTTTAATTCGTTAGACAATTGTTGCTGTTTCGTTAAACGTCCATCTTACGAAAGAACAACAATTGTCTAACGGAAAGAAGACATCTGTCTAACGAATTAAAAACAACGCCCAAAAGTATTAATAAAAAGGGAAGTAGGGATTAAAAAAGGGGAAAAATCGCTCTAATAATAGGTTCATTGGCGTAATAAAAGCTTTTATTCAGTTGGTTTTTAAACAGACTCTTAAATGAGCAAAGTTGAGAATAAAAAGTTGCCGTTCCAAACAAAGAAAGAATGTTTATTTTGCTCCTGCTGGGCAACTCCATAACATCGCCATAGAACACCTTCCAAGCAGCGACTCTACTTTTATAGCGGAACAAATAAATTTCTATCGGTTGTCGTCTACGCGACAATTGGTTATGATAAAAGACAAAAGCCATATTAAAGAAGCTGTTCTCTATGGAGGTCTTAAATATGATGCTGATACAACAGCTTTAGTAGTCGAAAACAAAAAATATACTGATATTCCTCGAGACTTGAATATTCAACATACCTTCTATCCGGATTCCCTAAACCTGCGTGACGGAGCCAAATACCTTCCCGCCACTAAGATAGAAGCTGAACAAATTAAACAAGCACTAGAGAATACGAGACTTCAGCCAGCCTTATATATGGATTTACGAGGTACAGAAGAATCTTTTAAAGCTTTATCAGGTAAGAATATCAGTATGCTACATATCGCCACTCATGGTTTCTATTGGACAGAAACAGAAGCCAGACAGACAAAGGATCTTGATTTCTTGATGATGGGAGACAATAACCAATCACGCTACGTAGAAGACAAAGCATTGACTCGATCAGGACTGCTATTGTCAGGAGCAAATATTGCACTGAAAGGAAATCCTTTGCCGGAAGGATTAGAAGACGGCATACTCACCGCCAAAGAGCTTGCCGGTTTAGATTTACGAGGGTTAGACCTGGTAGTACTTTCTGCCTGCCAAACCGGACTGGGAGAAATAACCGGTGACGGAGTATTCGGCTTGCAACGCGGTTTCAAAAAAGCGGGAGCCAACACATTATTAATGAGTCTCTGGAAAGTGGACGATAATGCTACTCAACTCTTGATGACACAGTTTTACAAGAATCTGCTCGCAGGAAAGAGCAAATTTGAATCTTTGCGCGAGGCCCAGAAGTATGTACGTGACTACGAAGTTGAAATTGAAACAACTCCCGACAAGCGCTGGCAGTCAGAAGCCAGGCAAAAAGAAAAACAGAGCAAAAAGCCTATGCCCAAAGAGTTCAAGAAAATAAAAAAATATAAGGATCCCTTTTACTGGGCTGCATTCATTTTATTGGATGCAATTGATTAACTCTTAATTTATGAAAAACATGAAAAATTACTTATTGTGCATATTCCTTGCAGTATTTACCATCAGTATTTATGGGCAAAACCACAAGAATGCTGCGGACTATAGGACAGATGCAATAAATGGAAACGCGATTGCACAATTCTATCTCGGACAGAGCTACTTTAGGGGATGGGGTATAAAACCTGATACCATACAAGCCGTTTATTGGTGGCGAAAGTCGGCTGAGCAAGGAAATCCTGCTGCACAAAACAATATGGGTGCAGCCTATAGTAATGGCTGGGGGAATTTAACTCAAAATAAAGAAACGGCCATCTATTGGTATAAAAAAGCAGCTGAAAAAAATGGGGCTTTTCCACAAAAGAACCTTGGACGCATATATGAAGACAAAGAAAACTATGAAGAGGCTTTTATCTGGTATAAAAAAGCCGCCGAACACAATAATAGCCCGGAATCTTATTATGCACAAAGCCGCTTAGCCTATTTACTGAAAAACGGGTTAGGAGTCACAAAGAATTACCCCGCCGGAATGGCATGGACAAAACGAGCAGCTAAAAACGGGAATGCAAGCGGACAGATTTCGCTTGCAATCTCTTATGAATACGGCATAGACAACATCTTGAGAAAAGATGGGAATTCAGCGTTATATTGGTACAAAAAGGCTGCTCTCAACAAAGACATTGGAGAACTCCAGAAGTCTATAGCAGAAGCTGCCATAGAAAGATTGGAAGAAGCGGGATTCAACGGACAGAATACTCTCCTCAAAATGATACCGGACTATAAACCATTCTACACTGCACCTTCGGAAAGTGAACAGAAAAGCATGCATGAATCTGTTCGCAATAGCACGGTAGAGTGGGGAAAAACAATAGAAGGAGAGGCTTCTCTAGGACAAACCCAAAATGATGAAATAAATGGATTCAGGGTAGAATTCAAAGAAGATAATATTAAAATTGGCTTTACTAAAAACTCAGAATTCACTTTATTCATCTATATTCAAGAAGATGACATAATAGTTAAAAATGGCTCTGAAAATGGTGTAGAATACAACCGAAACACCGGAAAACCGTATATGCTGCTCCGCCCCTACAGTTATGAAATAGAAGCCAAAGAATATCCCGGACAAATATTTGAACGGACAAACTACACAAACGGGAATAAATATTGGGGAGAAACCTATAATGGACAACGCCACGGATACGGCATTCATATCTGGGAAAATGGGAATATGTGGTTCGGCCCTTGGAAGGATGGTGAAAGAAATGGATACGGCGCTTACTTTGATATTACGGCACACACCATTCAGTCAGGAAAATGGATTGGAAATGAATTGATAGCCGGTACTTCTTATATCTGTAAAGAAAAAGCGGAACCGGTTCTTCCAGCCAGAACCAGAACCGTTTCAAAACCATTTTCCTATAGCGGTACTGTTCGCTATATAAATTTACCGACCAGCTCATACATGTCATACATCACAGAAGCCATCAACAAATGGGGGAAATGCCGTACCGGAGCAATCACTATGTATGGAGCAGGAGTAGGAGTGTATGGGAATAGTGGATATGCCTACACCGGCAGTACTCCCAGCAAGCTTAAGAAACGTATAGAAGAAGCCAACAGCAGCAATGCTGAAATAACAGACATCAACATCACTGAAAATGGCAACTATGTAATTATCTTAGGCGGTTCAGGGTATTGGACTCTTGGTTATCCGGATGCATTCCTCAAAAAACTGGAACAATATCGTACAGGAGATTTAAGAGACGACAATATTCTTTCGGCCTGCTTCAATGATAGAGGAGAATGGGTAGTTATCACGGACAAGCATTACAGCTATTCAAATGAAACCATCAAAAATTTCATACTGAAAGCCGAAGAACTATACGAAGAGGTTTACTATGCCTATATTACCAATTACGGGATGATAGCTTGCTGCAAAAACGGAGTATATTACAAAAACATTCCATCCAATTTGGCAGAGGCATTGAAGAAACTCACATTCAAACCCAAAGTCATCAAGTTTACAGACAATGGATTGTACTTGATTACAGATGGAGAATCACAAAATTATTATTTTAGATTTTCATCGGTTAGACTTAACCGATTGAGGAATAAACTTTTAGCGAATTATTTGAAAAGTGGCGGTAACGAGTTAGCAACCGTGCGAATTTCAGCGTTTTGCGTTGCTATGCTGTCAAATAACTCTTTCATTTGCAAATATAGCATCTTTTTTCGAAAGTACGAACTATCGGCGGCAGTTTTATAAAATCGACTGGCGAAAAAACAAATAGAATTTTCCAAAATAGCTTGGGATAAGCCATTAACGAAATACTTTCTTTTAAGAGCACAGTGGTTTACCCAATAAAATTATATACCTTTGTAACAAGTTAAAGAAGATGTCGCAATGAATCGGATAAAAGAAGCATTGATTGAGGCGGGGATTAGTCAAACTGAATTGGCTAAACGACTTGGCAAAGGTTTTAATATGGTCAATCTATACGCCACGAACAAAGTGCAACCTCCTATACCCGTACTATACAGGATAGCGGAAATACTGAATGTGGATGTGCGTACACTTCTTGTACCTAACGAAATAAAAAAATAGACATATGGCAAATACTAATCTAAAAGAAGCTAAGGCGGCTAAGAATGATGAGTTCTATACGCAATTTCATGACATAGAGATTGAAATGAATGCCTATCTTGAATATGACCCGGACGTGTTTAGGGGAAAGACTGTATTGCTTCCTTGTGATGACCCCGAATGGAGTAACTTTACCCGATACTTTGCTGCCAAGTTCGATGAGTTAGGCTTGAAAAAACTGATTTCTACGAGTTATGCTCCGGATAGCAAAAAATACAAAACACCTTATCAGCCCTCTTTGTTTGAGCAAGAAGCGCCTCAATTCGACCCGTCCAAGGCACAGGTAAAAGGTAAGATATTCATCTTGGAACGAGACAAAAGCGGGGACGGGCGTATCAATATTGATGACCTCGAATGGAAGTATATGGATGGTGACGGGGATTTCCGAAGCAAAGAAGTTACCGAACTTCGTAATGAAGCGGATTTTATTATCACCAATCCGCCGTTCTCCCTCTTTCGTGAGTTCTTGGCTTGGATTGTGGAAGCTGGGAAGAAGTTTGCTGTAATAGGTAACATGAACGCAATCACTTATAAAGAGGTCTTTCCCTTGATAAAAGATAACAAAGTTTGGTTAGGTGCTACAGGAAATGGAAATGATATGGTTTTTGGCGTTCCTGACGGAGCTAAAGTAGATGAGAAAGACAAGGCTAAAGCTGCAAGATTGGGATATGTCGGTAATTATACCCGATTAGGTAATTCATGTTGGTTTACCAGCATAGAGCATGGCCGTCGTCATGAACCATTGCCACTGATGAGCATGGCAGACAACCTCCGCTTTTCCAAACATAAGGAACTGAAAGGCAAAGCTGCCTATGACCGCTACGATAATTATGATGCCATTGAAGTACCTTTTACGGATGCCATTCCTTCAGATTATGATGGAGTGATGGGAGTTCCTATATCCTTTTTGATTAAGTATTGTCCGGAGCAATTTGAAATCTTAGGGATAACCGATAGGCAAAACACATCTTGCTTAAGAACCAAGAAATACACGAATGTTGACAGCCAAAATACAACGACTTGAATGCGAGAAGCGTTATTAAAGATGGCAGAAGATATATTCCTATGTATGCCCGATTACTCATCCGTAAATTATAATCTGATATGTCTGATAAGTACTCTTGCATATACTTGGGTGTAATACTTTCCGTCAACTATATAATAAGTCTCATTTTGAGGAACTTTAGAATGAAGCAATACCGCTCCATCATTAAGTTTCGTCACTTTGGATTCTTTTCCATGACGGTCAACCTGGATTTGCTCGGGATAGATTTTAGAGGCACTTCCGAACCACGTCTTTGTTATCCCTAAGATTTCAACTTAAAAATAAAGACAAAAATATAATATTATGACTCAGCATAATGCCATCAAGCTTTTTGAAACCAAGAAAGTTCGTACTATTTGGGATGACAAAGAAGAAAAATGGTACTTTTCCATAGTGGATGTGGTGGCTGTCCTAACCGATAGCCCTAATCCTCGTAAGTATTGGAGTGTCTTGAAAACACGTTTAAAAAAAGAAGGGAGTGAGTTGACTACAAATTGTAGTCAACTGAAAATGAAATCGGCTGATGGAAAGATGTATTTAACCGATGTGGCAGATACTCAGCAGCTTCTCCGTTTGATTCAGTCTATTCCATCGCCCAAAGCAGAACCGTTCAAGCAATGGATGGCACAAGTGGCGACTGAACGTCTTAACCAAATGCAAGACCCCGAACTCTCTATCAATCAAGCACTGGTGGACTATAAGCGGTTGGGGTATTCGGATAATTGGATTAATCAGCGTCTCAAATCCATAGAGATTCGTAAAGACCTCACGGATGAATGGAAGCGGCACGGATTGCAAGAGGGAGTGCAGTTTGCTACGCTGACCGATATTATTTATCAGACTTGGAGTGACATGACCGCCAAGGAATATAAGCAGTTCAAAGGTCTGAAAAAAGAGAACTTACGTGACAATATGACCAATAAGGAATTGGTGCTAAATATGTTGGCGGAACTTTCCACCAAAGAAATATCTGAAAGTAAAAATCCGGAAACATTTCGGGAACACATGGATGTGGCGGAAGCCGGTGGTGAGATTGCCCGCAATGCCCGTATGGAGTTGGAAGCCAAGACGGGTAAGGCAGTCATCAGTCCGCTGAACGCCAAGACAGGCATTGCGCTCAATTCATCTCCGGAAGAAGAAGACACAAAAGAATAATCCTAAAAAGTGAATCAATATCATGAAGACAACATTGCATACAGAATGGACTGTCGAAGACATCTGTAAAGGATTTACCTACAACGAATTGGAAGGTAAAGGTCTGTTTGGATTGGACGGGCGGCTCACTATCCAACCCGAGTATCAACGCCATTACATCTACAACGATGGGAAACGTGATGTAGCGGTGATAGAATCCCTGCTGAAAGGTTATCCCATCGGACTAATCTATTTCAACCGGACTGTGGACGGACGATTTGAAGTACTTGACGGGCAGCAACGCATCACTTCTATCGGTCGGTTCGTTACAGGAAAATTCGCCATCAAGGATGAAGCGGATAACGTACAGTATTTCTCGGGATTGCCCGAAGAGCAGCAACAAAAGATTATGCAATCCTCTCTGCTGGTATATGAATGCGAGGGTGAAGAAAAGGAAATAAAGGAGTGGTTCAAGACCATCAATATTGTAGGCATTCCGCTCAAGGAGCAGGAATTGCTCAATGCCATCTATTCGGGCGAGTTCGTAAATGCAGCCAAGCGGGTGTTCAGTAATTCCCAAAATGCGGAAATACAGAAATGGAGTCATTATATCAAGGGAGATGTGAAACGGCAGGATTATCTGGCGGAAGCCCTCCGGTGGATTTGCGACAGTAAGGGGATGAGCATTGATGCCTATATGAGCATACACCGTCACGAGCCTTCCACGGGAGAATTGGAAAGTTATTTCCGTTCTGTGATTGACTGGGTATCGGCTACCTTTACTATGGTAGAGCGTGACATGTGCGGCTTGGAATGGGGACGGCTGTATGAAACGTACCATGCCACCCCTTATAGCACCGTCCATGTCGCGGAACGGGTAAAAGCCTTGCAAGCGGATGAAAGTGTGCGGTGTCCCCGAAATATTTACGAATATGTACTGGGTGGAGAAGAGGATAAGAAACTGCTTGACATCCGTATCTTTGAAGAATCAACCAAGCGGGCTGCTTACAAGCGTCAGACCGAAGCGGCTGAGAAACAAGGAATTTCCAATTGTCCGCTCTGTGCGTTGGGGAATAATGCCAACAAGACCCGCATTTACAAACTTTCGGAAATGGATGCCGACCATGTGACTGCATGGAGCAAGGGAGGGGCAACCAGCATGGAAAATTGCGAGATGCTTTGTAAAACCCATAATCGTTCAAAGGGAAATCGGTGAAAGTGTGTTATTTTGAGAGAGTTAAATCAATTAATTCTCTCAAAATATGAACAATAAAAAAACATTTCACGAAGTTTCCGAGATTTGGTGTGATGCAAAGCGTCCGATAGTGAAGCATTCCACCCTATGTGCTTATCAGCTTACGTTACAAACACACCTATTGCCACGATTTGGCGCTGCGGAAAATATAACAGAGAAGGATGTCCAGCAGTTTGTGATAGACAAATGTACTTCCGGATTAGCAAGAAAAACAGTCCGGGATATAGTGGCAGTGCTCAAATCTGTTATCAAATACGGGAATAAGCATGGGATTTTCCATTTTGAAGAATGGGAAATCGAATATCCTACCCAAACAGAAAACAAACTGCCGCCCACATTGTCATTAAATCATCAGCGTATATTGATGCGTCACTTGCTGGAACAGCCCACTCCACAAAATATAGGTGTACTGTTGGCTCTCTGTACCGGAATGAGAATCGGTGAGGTTTGTGCTTTGAAATGGGAAGATGTGGATTTTGCACAAAAGACAGTCATCGTGAAGCATACTGTAGGCAGAATATATAACTGTGAGTTGAAATCTACAGAAAGGGTTCACTCTTCCCCAAAAACCAAGAATTCCTATCGTGAGATTCCTATATCCAAACAGCTTCTCCAAGCGTTGAAAATGGTAAGGAAACAATCTCAATCCCCATACGTGGTAGGCACTTCCACACAATCTAAAGAGCCCCGTTCTTATCGTGATTATTTTGGCAGGTTGCTAAAACGATTGGATATTCCCCACTTGGTCTTTCATGGACTTAGGCATACATTTGCGACCCGATGTATTGAAAGCCAGTGTGATTATAAAACTGTCAGTGTCATACTCGGTCACTCAAATGTGGCAACGACACTTAATCTGTACGTTCATCCTAATCTCAATCAAAAGAAACGGTGTATTGACCGTATGAGTAATTTCTTGGGAATAACATGAGTTAGTCTTGGACTCTATATATACATGGGGGACAAAAAATGTCCTCCATGTATGTGATGCGCATGATTGACTATAGCTTGAAGCCTTTATTCTTTTTCTGAATAGGCTTCAAGCCGACATTCTGTTGTAATCGTTCAAATTGTTTCTTGAACCATTCCCCGATATGCAGTCCGTCAATGGCAAGTATCAGCTTTCCATTGTTTGTACCAACTTTGGCAGTAACATCATTCGTCTTGAACTTACGCCTATGCTCATCGGAATAGAGTTCGCCGTTGTACGGCAATGGCTTGCCTGTCATTAAATGGGCGGTCTGTTCATGGGTAAAACCGACAGCAAGGCACAATTTCTCAATACGGAGCATAGCACGAAACCAAGGAAACCATTCTGTGGCTTTTATCAACAAGGCGTTAAGCCTTGATACTTCCGTTTGATGTTTTGTTACCGTCTCGTTCTTTTCCAGCAAGTGCCGTTGCTGCATTTCCAGCACTTGGCGGCTGTGGTCTGCCCGTATGGTCTGTATCTCGGCTTGCAGGGCTTCGATGGTCTCCTCGTGTGTGGCTACCTTCCTATGCAGGGCGGTGTTCTCCCTCTCCAGTGTCTTGACCTTGTTGCTCCCGAAAAGAGAACCGACACTCTCGGCGATGTTGGCGG
>OMGK01001858.1_pt1 | contig 10480 bp, 5 predicted proteins | sample 1645881 | NCBI WGS metagenome assembly OMGK01 (sample SAMN00849303, study PRJEB25192) | human gut metagenome
CCTGCCATGAAGCCAATATGATCACTCGCTTGATTCTCGGCGAAGAAGACGCCTGACCGCGAAACGCAAACACAAACGCAATTGCAATCGCAAATCGCAAATCGCAACGAATGACACAACACTAATCGCATAGTAAGGATTAACCATGAGCACCGAAAACACGATCACCACCGCGGAAAAAGACTTCGCGGCGGCACCGAACGCCACGCTCGACGAGCTGGTCGGCACCACCACGAACACCGCACTGCTGCCGGAACCGGATGCGCACGCGTATGACGAAATCGCCACCGGTGACGCCGATCCATTGATCCTCGGCGGACACAAGTTCACGAGCCGCTTCATTCTCGGTTCCGGCCGCTACGATCTGAACCTCATCAAGGCGACCATTGAGAACGCGGGCACGCAGATCGTCACCATGGCGTTGCGCCGCTGCCGCACCACCGAAAACAATCTGCTCGATTACATTCCGAAAGGCATCACCATGCTGCCGAACACGTCCGGCGCACGCAATGCCGAGGAAGCGGTGCGTATTGCACGTCTCGCCCGCGAAGTGTGCCAGACGGATTTCGTGAAGGTGGAGATCGAACATGAGGCGAAGTATCTGCTGCCCGACAATGAGGAAACCATCAAAGCCACGAAACAGCTGGCAAAAGAAGGCTTCGTGGTCATGCCGTACATGTTCCCCGATCCGATTGCGGCGAAGCGTCTTGAAGACGCGGGTGCGGCTTGCGTAATGCCACTTGGCGCGATGATCGGCTCGAATAAGGGTCTGCGTGCACGCGATTTCATTGAAGTGATCATCAAGAACTCCAATGTTCCGGTGATCATCGACGCTGGTATTGGCCGTCCGAGCCAGGCTGCGGAAGCCATGGAAATGGGCGCGGACGCGGTGATGGCATATACCGCCATCGCCTCCGCCGGCAATATTCCGCTGATGGCACGCGCGTTCAAGAAGGCGATCGAAGCTGGTCGCGAGGCGTATTTGTCTGGCTTGGGCAAGGTTACGGAAGATCATGCCGTGCCGTCCAGCCCGACGAACGAGGCCGACTACATCGGCTGATTTGCGCTGGATCCCGTAATGGGGATTCGCGCAAAGACCATGCTGAAAGGGGCGTTTGCCGAACGTACGTGATGCACTCACGTTCGGCAAACGCCCCTTACTTGTATCCTGCGTTACCTGCAAACGTTACTGCTGCAAGGCTTCCTTAAGATCGCGATTCTGGAATCGTTCGTGTAGCAGGCAATATCCGCCAAACGCAACCAGCCAAATCAGACCGGCAATCGCAGAACCAATCGTGTCCGTCGACAGGAACAACGTGACATACACGAGCACAAAGAACGTGATCGCAATCCAATCAAACACCTGCCAAGCGGGCATGACGAAACCGTCCGGTAGAAAATCGCTGCTCTGACGATACCTGTGGTGGGCGAGCATCGTCAGCACGTAAATGAAAATCACCACAGCGCTGGCGGCCGAAGCGAATAGCACGAACGCGCCGGAAATACCCGGAATCGCGTTGATGATCGGGGAGAACAGAATCATGCAACCCGAAGCGACGATCGCCTTCGCAGGCACCTTGTGGTCGGAAACCTCAGCCAAACGCGCCATCGCAGGCGACTCGGAATCCGAAGCAAGCTGATACAAGTGACGACCGGCCGAATAAATCAGCGAATTCAACGCCGACGCGGCAGCCGTAATCACCACGAAGAACACCAGGGCGGCGGCCCAATCAAGACCCGCATATTTGAACACCATGATGAACGGCGAACCGAACGAGCCATCGGAATTCTCGTGAAAGTTACGCCAGGGCACAATAGCCATGATCGCGATCAGCGCACCCACGTAGAAGATCAGAATACGCATGATCAGCTCGTTCACGGCCTTCGGCAGCACCTCGCGCGGATTCTGCGTTTCCGACACCGTGACACCCACGAATTCGATGAGCTGGTAGGCGAAGAACACCATTTGGAAGCTCATGAAGAAGTTCATCCAACCGTTCGGCGCGAGCTGGAAGCCGTCGGTGATATTCGTAAGGCTCACCGTGGCACCCGACACCGTGCCGTCCACGCCTTCGATGTGCGTGGCGGGGTAGCTGAAGCCGATGATCAGCATCACGATGGCGGTGACGATCAGACCGACGATCAGCGTGATCTTGATCATGGAGAACCAGAATTCCGCCTCGCCGAACACTTTCACCGCAATCAGATTGATGCCGGTGAGCGCTACGAGGAAGCACAGTTCGATCAACCACTTCCACGAGTTCAGGTCTATGCCGAATGTGCCGAAGAACGTTACGAAATATGTGCTTACGGCGGTGATTTCGGTCATGCCGGTCAGAATGAGCACGATCCAATACGTCCAGCCGGCGAACTTGCCCCACCCGCGGCCGAGATAGCGCGTGATGAAGTTGATGAACGTGTGCTGGCTAGGATCGCTGTACATCATTTCGCCGATGGCACGCATCAGCAGGAACATAATCAGGCCAACGCCGATATACACGAAAATGATGCTCGGGCCGGTCAGTGCGATCGACTTGCCGGAGCCTAGGAACAGGCCGGTGCCGATGGTGCCGCCGATGGCGATGAACTGGACATGGCGGTTTTTCAGGCCTCGCTCCATTTCATTGCTTTGGTCGAGGCTTTCGACGGATTTGATGTGCGCGGCGCTTGAGCCCGCGGAATTGGTGTTCTCGGAAGTCATAATGTTCACTACCCTCCCCCGCGAACCGCACATTGCGCCCGCCGAAGCTTTGTTTTTGGGCACGTACGCAGATTTTGCGGCACTGGCGCATCCCGTTTGTGGTCAACCGTGCCCAGCCGACCACCTTATTCCCGTATTTTCGCCTCGCCATACCCCCTGCCGCCCTATCTCGCCTATATATGGCAGATTCACGAGGTTGACCGCTACTTTCTCGCTTACATATGGCACTTGCTCACGGCAAAACACCACTTAAGGGGGGGGTACGTTTTGGGCGTATTTCCGCAGGCTGACTGCCATATATAAGCGAAATGGCTCATGACGCATGAGCAAATCTGCCATATAAGTGAGATACGCCCAACTGTCCGACACAAATCGCGCCTCGCTTGTCTGATTCTGCAGAAACGGACATCCACAGCACACTTTCAGTACTCCAGTTGTCCGATTCTGGAGAAACGGACATCCGCAACGCACTTTCGCCGCATTACTTGTCCGATTCACCAGAAACGGACAACTGAGACCCGTTTTTGCCTGTGTACTTGTCCGATTCTGCAGAATCAGACACTTACGCGGCATAACGATGGTCTGGGTCAGGCGGTGGCGGCGATTTGCCCGCGCAGTTCGGCGTTCGCGCGCTCCAGTTCGTCGATACGGCGTGCCTGCTGTTTGATGATGATGCTCGCGGTTCCCACGTCGATACCGTCGTCGCCTTGCGCTTTGACGGGAATATGTTCCATCGTCCTGTTGGTGATGCTATCGAGGTTGCGCCTCATCACGAACGCATGCTCATACCGGTTGACGAGTTGCGCGATGATCTCGCTGTCGCTCATGTTGCCGCTGCCGGTCACGGATTTGATGGCCGACGTTTTCCAACGATCCACACACCGTTCGATGCGCTTGTATCCGATGAGATCCGGCGGAAGTCCCGCTTCCCGGAAGATTTTGGTTGGCGATTCGCCTGTCAAGTAGCGGATGGTGCACACTTGCTTGAACGAATCGGCGTAGGTGATGCGATTGCGCGTTACGTTGGCGACCGCTGGCAGTCCGCGCAATAGTTGGATTTCCTCGTCGCTGAATGCTCCCCCGCCTCGTGCCATGACACCCGCCTTTCCACTGTTTTCATGGATGTGCTTGCGATTGTAGGGTGCCATTGTCGTGAGATGCCCCCACCTGCAACCCCTGCATGATTGCTTTTTAACGACTGTTTTGCCACCTAACTGCCACTTGCGGATACCTTTTTCATGCCGGATTTCGCCGTTTGGTACCGGATTTCACCCGTTTCGATCCCGTATTGCCCCGTGCAAAACCTTCACCCCTAAAAAGTATGGAAAGGCACGAAAAGACATGAAAAGCGGGCATCCACGGATGGTTTCCGCGAATGCCCGCTTACGGCTGCTTATGCGCTTATTGTTTCAGCGATTGAGCGCGTATCAGCGCATGCGCTGGCGCGACTTGAGCGCGACGGCAACGCCGGCACCTGCCACGAGTAGCGCCACCACGGTGAAGAGGGTCGTGCCCGCAGCACCGGTGAGCGGCAGCTGGGTGACGTTCTTCACGTTCTTGACCTTGTACGTGTAGTTACCGGAGACCTCAGCGCTCGGAGCCAAGCCCCAGATATCGGCACCTGCATACTTGACGGCCTTACCGTTCGCAATGGTAACGGTAAATGCAGCTTTGAGATTCTGCTGGAAGCCTGCAGGAACATTGGTCTCAGTGACCTTGTAAGTACCGTCCGCAAGACCCTTGAAAGTCACCGTTCCATTTGAATCGGAAGTCGCAGTAGCAGTGGACGGAGTCGAGGCACCGTTCTGTCCTTCGATCTCAAAATCAGCATCAGCCAGAGCATTGCCCTGGGCATCGGTCTTGGTGAAGGAGAACTGACCGTTGGTGATGAAGGTGCTGTCGGTGGCTTTAGCACCATTGTCGGAGAGCACAACCGTATTGGTCACGGCCTTGCGGCCAGTAGCTTCCGCTTCGGTAACCTCGGCATCGTAGGTCACAACGATCTCATCGCCTGCGTTCTGCTGCTTGATGGAGGTGATGTTAACAGTGAACTTTCCATTCTCGCCCTTGGCCACGGTGTAACCCGTACCCTTGTTCAGGCTCTTATCGCCGACCGTCACCTTAAGGGAATCGAAATCCACAGTCTGGCCAGCAGACGGGGTATCCGTGTAGGTGTAGCCGTAATCGCTGTAGTACTGCGTGTTCTGCGGCACCTTGCTCGTAATGGTGTATGTCACTTTCTGTCCAACGGAAGCGGTGATGACGTCCTCTCCATTCACCTTCTTGGTCACGGCAGTGGTCTGGTTCTTAATGTCCACAGTTGCCTTAGTGAGCGGATTCAGCACGCCATCCTTAACGTTACCGGAGCCAACGAGGATTGCGATAGACGGAGTGGCAGCCTCATTGGTGCCAACCGAGTAATCCGCGTCCACAAACAGGTACAGGCCTGCAGGGAGCTGCACAGTAGCGGAAGTGCCATTAGCGACAGCACCCAAATCAACCTTTTGTACGGTACCAAGCTTGTCAGTCGTGGTCTTCAGCGATTCCACGAACTTACGGGAAGCGCTATTATTCCATGCACCATCTGCAGAATTGTCCACAGACAGCACGCCTTCGGCGAGCGCCCAAGCCATCAGATCGCCGGTTTCAGAGACAGTCTTGCCAGTAGCAGACTCAAGTGCCGCCTTAAGAGTACCGCGGTCAACACCGTCGGCAGTCTGCACACCGTACGTTGCATTATCATCAGTGCCGTACTGCACATAATCGGCGATCTTGTAGGCGTTCAGACTACGATTGGTCAGCTGCTTGGCGTCCTGAGCAGTGAATGTGAAATTCACCTTACTAGTGACGACAGTGCCGCTGCCGTCAGCCTGTGCGCTGGTTGCGCCCAGAGCCATGCCGCCCAGCAACGTCGCAGCGGCGGCGATGCCTGCGAAAAGTTTCCTCATCTTCATGAGAATCCCCTCTCCTTGTGTTGTTGATGTTGTGTTTGTTTTTGCTAACGGGATCCGAAGCCCAACATGCTCTGGATCCACAAAATTTGTGATGTGCAGCTGGACTGCCCTGCGAAGGTTGGTAGGGCAGTCCAGCCCGAGGAACCGTCTCAGACGAGACGCTTCTTACTGTTCCAGATGCCAGCCGCACCAACCAGCAGTACTGCGAGTCCGCCGATCGACCCACCAACCAGCAGCCATTGACGATCCGTGGTTCCGCCCGTCAACGGCAACGCCGACACCGCCACATACGTATTGGTGAATTTGGCGACATTCGCAGACTGATTATCAACAGTCTTGCCGTTGTCGTCCTTGACTTGCTTGATGCTCACTGTTGGCGTGCCCATATCGGCAGGAACCGTCACGGTTACCGTGTATTCCGCCTGGGAATAGTGCAGGCCGGCAATGGCGTTGGTGGGCTTGGTTTCCTTCACCGTGTAGGTGTAGGTGCCATCGGTCTTGTATACGATCTTGCCGAAGCTCGCCTCGTGATTTGCGGTATTCGCATTGATCGTGACGGAAGCTGAATCGGGCAATGGAGCGTTCTGGGCTGGGTCAGAGCCGGCAATGGTGAAGTTGAAGGAGTCACCTTTCTTCCATTCACGACCGCTGATGCTCTTGGACACCTTGATCGAACCTTCAGCCAACGTCGACTTCTTGTGAGTGTTGGTGACAGCGACGTTCCACTCCTCCACATTGTCAGCCGTATTCGCGTTGAAATCGGCGTTCCACAGCTCGTCGGCAGTGATTGTCACGTCTTGGCTCTTGTAAGAAGTTTCGTAGCCTTCAACAGCCTTTTCGACCACCTTATACGTGTGACCGGGAGCTAGGTTTTCGAAAGTTGCAGTCCAATTCGTATCAGCCGTCGCCGCAGCTTCGCGCGAGTCCTTTTCATCGATCTGCAATGTGAACGTCACCGATTCAGGATTGCCTTCTGAGCTCGCTTTGCCATCAGCATCAGCCCACTTCTTCTGCACTGTGATGGCACCGGTCTTGACCTGATCGACCGGCTGCTCCGTATAAGGCGTATCACTGCAGGCATGTGTTTCGCCGTCACCCGAGTAGGCCAAGCATGCGCTGTCGTTGGTGTAGAAACCGGGCTTGTCCACAGACGTGGCATTACCGGCAGCATCAGAACCAGCACTACCAGTCACACCGTCGTAGCCATCTTTTTCAGCGTTCTTGTTCGCCGCATAATCGTCATACGCCTTCTGCGTAGGCTTAATGTCGAACTGCAGCGTGTAAGTCACACCGTCAGGAAGTGGATCAGAGCTCGTCGGCGATGCGGTAATCGTCTTGCCATTCACCTTGATATTCCATTGCGCAGTTACATCAGTGTCATCATTGGTAACCACTTTTGCTTTTTTTGCAGGATCGGCATCAGCAAATTCAGCATATTCCGACAGCGTATCCTGAATGGTCACGCCGGTATATCCGTTGGTGGTCGTAATGGTTTGCTGAATGTCTTCGAAAACCTTCGACAGCTCAGAAGCCGTACTGGCGGTCTTGTAGTAGCCCCTGTCCGAGCCACCACTAAGCGTTACACCAGACCAATCATCCCAAGCAACACTTCCATAATTCGGATAATTGCTGGACACCGCATTCATAAACACATTGGCTTTGTGCGTATCCGTATTTGTCCGCCAATCGTACGAAGTTACGCTTGCGTCAGCACCGGAGAAGATGCCTACGCCGTACACACTAATATTCGCATCTTTCAGTTGCTTAGCGGTCGTCAATGTATTGTTCGCAACAGTACTGCTGAATGCATTCTTCGTAGTCGGCACACCATCGGTAAAGAACACTACATACTTGATTGCATTAGTTCGTGTGTCCTTATCCAAGGTGGACTTAGCTTCGCTGAAACCATCCGCAGTATTAGTGGCACCCTGGGGTTTTAAGCTGTTGACCTTAGTTTTCAGTGTCGTTACGTCAGGCGTAAGTCCGCTTAGCGTAGATGCAGAGTCAGCAAAACTCACCAACGAAACCTGTACTTTGTTATCAGCGTTTGCGATTGTCTTATTCTGCGTATCAACGCCATCTAGGAAAGCGGTCACTGCCGTCTTCAGTGCTGCAGAGCGAACAGGATCATCGCCGCTGCACGGGGGGAAGTAGAAGGGCTGACGACCACTCATGCAGTAGTTCATCGAGCCGCTGTTATCGAGCACTAGTGCGATGTCGACTGGCTGGGAGACGGTTTGCGAAGTGCTGGATCGCTTGCTCGTCACGTTGAGGTTCAATGTGTACGTATCGTTGGCACCATTCTTCTTGGCGATGGTTTTATGATGTTCCGGCACTCCAAGCGGCTCAGGCTTGGCAGTCACCGTAAAGTGGCCTTGCACCGTATGATCAGCCGCAACAGTCATGTCAACGTAACGACGTCCACTTCCATCTGTCTGAATCGCAAGGCCGGAAACAACCTTGCCATTGTCAGTACCTTCGAATGTCACGTCATACTTAGACCAGTCCGTCGTGGTGCTTGTCAGGTAGAAACGAACCGTTTTCTTTTCACCGGCGGCGGCGAGGATTGGCAAGGTGCCGCTTTCCCTGGTTCCTGACGAGATCACACCCGATTCAAGACTTCCAGTTTCGCCCAAAACACCAGCATTAAATGTTGCGCTCGTATCGCCATTGACGGTGATCTTCGCAACAGCCTGCGAGAAAATAACGCCGAACGCCGCACCCTGCCTTGAGCCATAACCACTGTTCCTCATCTCAATGGAAACCTGAGTTGGAGTGGACGTTGTATACAGACGAATGCCTTGAGGTACGCTGTCTCCATCCTTACCCGTGCAAGTTATGGTTTGATTGTCAGTCGAAAATTGCGGCTTACAGAAACTGTAATTGCTACCGTCTGTTGGATAAGATCCCAGTTGCGTAATCGCGGAACTGGAGGCGTACACCATTTGCTCGTCTTTGTTAGTGCTTTCCGCATCCGCCATAACGAACGAATACTGCAGATTAGTTACGTTCTGACCGTCTTTAGCAATGGTGATCTTTGAAAGCTGTATCCTCGAATCGTTCTGATATCCATCGTTTTGATATAGCGCGGGCTTGCTTCCGGCTGGGAAATCAGAATATCCCTCAACACCGAAGATTGCGTGATGTCCAGCTTCACCTTGGTATGTACGCTCATCCCACGTTGGCACTCCACTGGCGACGACCGTACGATTGCCGGAATAACGCGCGGTAAATGACATGGTCAGGCCACCGCCGAGATTCACGGTCATTTTTTGGCCGGCGTCTTTTTTGGCGGCATTTGAGTCGAACTTGGACATATCAAGCCAACACACGCGCTGCAAAGCATTCGTTCCAGCGTAAATACAGTTGGAATCAGTAACATCCGCCACTACGGAAGGGCTATTTTGCTCGGCGTTGACAGTTTGCGGATCGGGCTGCGAAGCGGTATCAGTCTGCGAGTTCGTATCCGAAGATGTAGCATCTCCGGCATTTGCCGCATTCGCCGTGTTTACGCCGGTATCCGTACCAGTGTTGGTATCGGATTCAGTGCCCGTAGGGTCGACGGAAGTATCGCCCGCATTGTCAGTGCCCGCGTTATCCGTGGCGTTACCGTCACCGGTCGTTTCGTTAGCAGTGGTCACGCTCTGGTCCGTGGTGGTTTCCACAGTGGTCGGCGTATCTTCCGCAAGCGCGGCGGAGGTGGTGGCATAACCCATGCCGCCCAGCATGGCGACCGATGCGAGCACAGCCACTATACGTTTTGCAAGTCCTCCCCTGGGCTTCGCCTCATATTCATGTGCATGCCTCATGAGCATCCCCTTAAATCCTGTGCAATCACACGTCTCACGACGCGCAACCTCTCTTCATGCCAAGATTCGCAACATCTTCTACGTGCCCGGAAAATCCTGACAGTACTTCAACTCTGGAAGCTAGAGGAAAAGGGACTGCCATGCGTACACCCTAAGTGCGGGAAAGTCGGGTATCGCACAATCGATGGAAATTGCTGAATCGCAACACAAGTCACCCACGAAGAGCACCCGACGTTATCGCGAAGAAACGATGGGATAATCACTGCAATGACGCTTCTTCACACTTTCGTAACCATTAGTCAATAATGGCAATCACGCATGCTCTATTCGCCAACCACAACTTTTATATTCAAATTGCATGTCAGACACGCCTTCATGCAGTAACCGAATCAGCCGCGCTTCGGCCACCAAGCAGCATGCCTGCGAATATGCCACGGCTTGCGTCGCAACCAAACCAACAACACGCCCACTACGAGAGTCGCAATACCTGTGATCGCACCAATCGCGCGGGCATCCTTCACCGCGTCGTTTTCGGCGGGAATCTCATCTGGAATGGCGGAACGTGTGGCCGAAACCAGCAGACGGTGCGTGTTGACGCCATACGGCGTGCAGGTCATCAGGGTCACGCGATCCTCACCAGGCACGATTTTCAGCTGCGACGTGTCGTTCGGCTCGATCACCGTGATACGGTCCACCTGATAGCCGAGCGTTCGACCCATCACTTCGATGTAGAAGTAGTCGCCGACACGCATTTCATCGAGCCGCGTGAACATGGCCGCCTCGACCAGTCCGCGATGCCCGGTGAGCACCGCATGCGTGCTCTTGCCGCCGACTGGCAGGCTGCTGCCGTACAGGTGGCCCGCGCCCGAAGCAAGCGCCGATTCGGAAGTACCATGGTAGATCGGCAGTCTCACGGAAATTTTCGGAATGCGAATCGTACCCATCACGCCACCGCCGGAATCCAACAGACTCCGGTACTCCGCGTCCGCCGAACTGGCGCTTGCGGAACCGGCGTC
>OMGK01001860.1_pt1 | contig 10472 bp, 6 predicted proteins | sample 1645881 | NCBI WGS metagenome assembly OMGK01 (sample SAMN00849303, study PRJEB25192) | human gut metagenome
TGCAAAAATATCTTTAGTCTTAAGTTTCAGGACACTTTTTTATAGGTTTAAACAACTCATAATAAAGTAATTATGTGCGTCCGGTGTATCTCTTAGTAAGAGATGCATCGGACGCAACTCTTTTTTAAGGGTTTGAAAAATGTGTATTTATTTGAAATAGAGACGATAAAAAGAGAGTACAATGGACTATCTATTCCTACATCGCGACAAGCGCACTTTTATTTCCGAAAGGCAGAAGAATCTGCTTTTCAGGGCTGCCCGGCTTTATTGGGAGCAGAAGTATGAAGGACGCGAACCGGAAAAAGCAAGGAAAGTCGATTGTGAGCTATATAAATATGTATTGTATTATTTGGAAGTGCGCCAAGTGTTTCTTGACCCGAAGCTCTCACTGAAGAAACTGAGCGAGATGATTGAAACGAACCAGACTTATCTGTCGAACGTGGTCAACCGCTACTTCGGTTGCCATCTGAAAGAGTTGGTGAACACGTATCGGGTGGAATATGCCAAGGAACTGCTCCGTTCGGGCAAGTGTCTGCCGGAGGAGCTGCCCCAACGCTGCGGGTTTCTGTCGCGAAGTGCGTTTTATGCTGCTTTTAAAAAGGTGACGGGTGTTTCTCCCAAACGTTATATGAAATATGGACAGAGAGAAAAGCTCTCGGAACCAACAGAATATGTATAACCAATTTTAGTTTTTTAAATTTATAAATTTAAAGTTTTTCTATTATGAACAAAAAGTTTTTAAGTGCAATCCTGTTCGGAGCCTTGATGGTTACCTCGACAGGAACATTTGTGTCTTGTAAGGATTACGACGATGATATCGACGAAATCAACGGCAAGATTGACAAGATTGAAACCACACTGTCTGAATTGGAGTCAAAGATTGGCGACAAGGGTGTGACCAGTGTGACTTTCGACGAAAAGACAGGTGTATTGACTGTAGTTGACGGTACGGGTACAAAAACGTATACCATTAAAACAACAGCTCCTGATGTAGACGAACTAACCATTACTATTGAAGGCAAAGACCTTAAAGTAGACGGAAAAGTGATAGGTCAGGTAGGTGACACAGTCGCAGTGAAAAACGGTGAGTTGACAATCAATGGTACAGCTACCGGCATCAAGGTTGGTCAATATGCTATTTTGGACAATCAAAGCGCAGGTACTGTAACCATCACTCTGCCCGATGCAGACGGCAAATTGCAAACTGTTGAGTTGATGAAAGCATCTGCTGCATTGACTTCTGTACAGTTCCAAAAAGAGAATCCTGAATTCGTTGATATTGAAGGAACTGCCACTGCATTTCAATGGGGTACTGCCCGTATCGCATTCCCTAACTGGGGAGGTAAAAAAGGTGCTATCACCAGAAATCAGTTGATGGTAGGTCAGACTAACGTCGTAAAGGTTCAGGTTACTCCTGCCGGCTATGACTTAGGAGCACAGACACTGACTTTGGTCGATTCAAGAGGCAATGTAGCTCCGGCAAATATAACTGCTGTTGCAAACAACAGATTAATGTCTCGTGCTGCATCGGCTAACGGCAGCTGGGATTTGTCTATCGAAATGACAGACGACGTTACTGCAACCAACATTGCAAAGATATTCGATTACGATCCTGTTGCCGGTACCGGACATATGGCATACACATTATGTGTAAACGGTATTCCTTATACTACTTATGAATTGGCTGTTAAACCCGACGATAATAAGTCTTCTGTTTCCGCAGCCATTACAGGTCTAACCGATGCTGATATAAAATATGTAGCAGCAGACGGACGAGTAGCAGATTTATCATCTGGTAAATTCCCCACCGGAAGCACAGAACTGTTTATCGAAAAGAATAATTTGTATGATTCATACATCACTTTTGAAGGTACAAACAAATCTTTGGCAGAACAATACGGAATCACTGTTGACGGTATGACTATCAATGTTCCTGCTTCTGCTACAGGTGTAACTATCAAGGGTATCGTACATACAATGGCTATCAACGGTTACGAATCTGCAATTACCGACAACGAAGTTACATTCAATATCATCGGTAGCACAGTAACTGCTCAGAGTATCGCTGCTACAACCCATCAGATTGCACCTGCCGCAACAGTTGCCGATGTTCTGAAAAAAGTACGCATCGATTTAGGTGATGTATTCAAGAATATTCCTGCCGCAACTCGTGAAGCAGCACGTGAAACAGCTCAGTTCTATGTAGTAGAAGAAAAGAGTCAGACCGGCTTCTTGATAGGAGATAATACTGCATTGAGTAACTCTACTTACAATAAGTTCAATACTGTTTCATATCTGAAAGCTGACGAAACGTCATGGACAGATAATACAGACGATATTCTTGACTTGCGTTATATCGAATTGGAAGTAGCAGGCAAAGTAGCTGCTGATGCTCAACCGGGTGACTACCAATTGTCATTTGTTGTAATGGATGAGAATTATGTAGCAGGTAGCGGAAATATTAAAGGCAATGAAATCATCAAGATTAATATGCCGGTTAATGTGACTGTTCCTTCATTCGCTGATATGTTTGAAAAGACTGCTACCGAATGGAACACTGCCAAGACTGAATTCAATGCTAGAATTTATGTTGAACCTACCAATGATGCTCAACTGAGATTTGGCGAAGCCTTTAATAAGACTGCCAACTATGCAGATGCAGAGTATTCACAAGTTGTGTATGACGTGAAATATATTGATTCTAAATCTCCGATAGCTACCTCAAGTAATGTTGAACTTTCAACAGAGAACGGAATAGCAAGAATCAGCGGCAGAGGAGGATTAGCAATTCTGGATAAGACAGTGGTATACAATGCTACAGGAGATGCTCTGAAAGAAAATACGTTCGCAAACATGACAGCATATTATCCGTTGTTCTATCAGGCTCAAATTTCTGATCTAAACTCAACCTTGACTAATGATGAGTTCGATGCTTTGCAGGAAGCATTTACAGTAGCATCTGATTCTTATACATCGAAACTTGTTACTCCTCTTGCAGGTGTAGCTATCAGTACCGGTGATATTGTTCTTAATGCAACCGGAGAAGCAGCGCTTTCACTTAAATTGGGTACATCAACTGTAGCTGTAAACAACACTAACATTGCTAGTGGAGCAACAGCAGCACTAACCAACTCTAATGGCGCCAGCTATACTCTTGATACTGCAACTCCTAGTGGCAATGTAGTAAAAGCTGAATTTACAATTGAATCCGGTGCAACCGTAACTTTGACAGCTACTGGTATTCAAGTTACCGGTTTAACAGGTATGTCAACATTAAAAGTTACTTTGACTGATGCTACAGGCATTGTCTATACATCTACCGTACAGATTCAGCCCGCCAAATAATGAAGTAGTATAAACCCTACTTATAAATAACTCAAAAGACCGCCTCAATCACTGTGTTGGGACGGTCTTTTTCAATATTCCACACTTTTAACAAACATTGCCAATCTTATTTTCTGTCCTCTTTTACGCCCTGACTTCGTCAATGTGTCCCCCCAAAAAATCATCATCAAACAACAGAGCGACGCGCTTGTGTCGTTCTATAATCATTGTTCTGCTGATTTGAAGAGAGAAAGTTATAATATTATAAGGTTCTACAAAAGAATCTGATTCTCAACAAAAAGTATTATCTTTGCCAAAGGAAAGGATAGATATTATGGTAAAAACAAAAGCAACAAAAGAAGAAACTTTAGCCAAATTTAAAGCAGCAAGAGAAAAGAAACGTACTTGTCTGGCTAATTTGGAAAAGTCAATGAAGGAAGCCTATAAAAAACGTACAGGTAAGGAGGCTGAAACCTTTTTTGCATTATGAAACAGCTTCTTTCATTGAAACGTATTAACGAAAATTCTTCATATCCGGTAGAAACGACCGGAGAAGATGGATTTTATCAGTTCTTTACAGACGGGGGAGTACATTATTCTGTAGGGTTTATGGAAGATGATATTTTACTGTCACAGAACTCATATCAATTGATTATAGCCAATATCAATAACCATAAATCTCCCCGTGACCATAAAGTACGTGATACGATTATTGCTATCGTTGATGAATTTTTCAGGAACAACAACTCAACATTGCTCTATATTTGTGAGACCGGTGACAGCAAGCAAAGTATGCGTAGCCGATTGTTTGAGTATTGGTTCTCCACTTATAATCGGAAGGCTCTTTTTACAATGATTTCATCTTCAATTGTTGATGAAGAAGGTGTCGTAAACTTTGCAACGATAATTCTTCGTAATGACAATCCAAATTTATCGGAGATTATAGCTGAATTTACCGAATCAATCCAATTACTTAGTCAAAAACCTGAATGATAGGATAAGTGCCGATTTCAGGAACTTTAAACCCTTTGCTTACCAATAGCCAATATAATCTATTTCACTCCGGAACACGGTTGCTAACAGTATTACTGTTACCGGTTTGACAGGCATGTCTACATTAAAGGTAACATTTACCGATAACTCAAAAGACCGCCTCAACCACTGTGTTGGGACAGTCTTTTTCAATATTCCACACCTTTAACAAACATTGCCAATCTTATTTTCTGCCCTCTTTTATGCCTTATTTAACTACTCAAAAACAGATAATCTTCTAAATAATTGAATAGCAAAGAGAAAATCACTAAATTTGTCGCATCAATTGAAATTACGTAATTATCATTTTAAAATGAAGGAAGAATTCGAGCTAATCGCCAAGACTTTCCAGGGACTGGAAGAGGTTCTGGCAAAAGAACTCACCGAGCTGGGAGCCAGCAATATAGAAATAGGAAGACGCATGGTATCTTTTACCGGCGACAAGGAGATGATGTATAAGGCTAACTTCTATCTGCGTACAGCCATCCGTATCCTGAAACCCATTAAACACTTTGAAGCCAAAAATGCTGATGAAGTGTACGAAGCTATTAAATCCATCGCATGGGAAGAGTATTTAGACACCAACAAGAGCTTTGCAGTAGATGCAGTAGTATTCTCGAATGAATTCCGCCATTCAAAGTTCGTAGCCTATAAGGTGAAAGACGCCATCGTAGACTACTTCCGCGAGAAGAACGGCGAACGCCCTTCCATACGCATCAATAACCCTGATGTAGCACTGAACATACACATTGCCGAAGACAAATGTACTTTGTCACTCGATAGTTCCGGCGAATCATTACATCGCCGCGGTTATCGCCAGGAGGCAGTAGAAGCTCCGTTGAACGAAGTATTGGCAGCCGGTATGATTTTAATGACCGGCTGGAGAGGCGAATGTGACCTGATAGACCCGATGTGCGGTTCGGGAACTATTCCTATCGAAGCAGCCTTGATTGCACGTAATATCGCTCCGGGCGTATTCCGCAAAGAATTTGCTTTCGAAAAATGGAATGACTTCGACCAAGAATTATTCGATACGATTTATAACGATGATTCACAAGAACGTGAATTCACACACAAAGTATACGGATATGACAATAACCCGAAAGCCAATGAAATTGCAACACATAATGTGAAAGCAGCAGGACTGAGCAAAGAGGTAATCTTAAAAATACAACCGTTCCAGCAATTCGAACAACCGAAAGAAAAGAGTATTATCATCACCAACCCTCCTTACGGTGAACGTATTTCGACAAACGATTTATTAGGTTTATACCAAATGATTGGCGAACGACTGAAACATGCATTTGCCGGAAATGATGCATGGATATTGAGTTATCGTGAAGAATGCTTCGACCAGATCGGATTGAAACCATCAGTCAAAGTACCGCTGTTTAATGGTGCTTTGGAATGTGAATTCCGCAAATATCAATTGTTTGACGGCAAATATAAAGAGTTCCGCACTGAAAATAAAGACAGAGATTTCAAACCACGACGCGAAGATACTCGTCCCCGTCGCAACAGTGAAAGAGTGGAATACGGAGAACGGCGCGAACGACGCAACTTTGACGACAAACGCGAAGGACGTGGAGATTTCAAGAACAGAGACAGAAAAGACAGAGGAAACGAAGAAAGAAAAGAATTCAAACCACGCTTTAAAAGAGAGGAAAAATAGTAAAAAAATAACCAACCTGAGATTCTGATTCAGAAATTCAGGTTGGGGAAAAATAAGAAGCTATGAAGAATATTATACTAAAAAGTCTACTTATATTAATGACATCATGTATCTCTACTATGAATGTTATAGCGCAAGATAAGAAAAGTTTTACTCTCGAAGATTTGATGCCGGGAGGAAACAATTATTTCAATCTGCAACCCAAGAATCTGCATGGACTGAAATGGTGGGGAGACGTATGTGTCAACGCCGACATAGAAGAGGTAAAAGCGGTGAACCCGACCAACGGAAAAGAGACTGTTCTCTTCACCTTACAAGACACAAATGACTTACTGGCAGCCAAGGAACTGGGAAAGATGAATCATTTATACAATGTATCTTTTCCATATGCCGAAAAGTGGATGCTGGTAAACACATCTACCCACAAAGTGCTGATTGACTGTGATAAAAAAGAAATAATATGGAGCCAGCCCATCGCTGCCAAAGCAGCCAACCAAGACTGGAACAAAGACAGCCGTTCGCTGGCTTATACCATTGCCAATAATTTGTTTGTAACCACAGCAGACGGTAAAACCCACCAAGTAACCGATGAACCCAAAGGCATCGTATGCGGTCAAAGTGTACACCGTCAGGAATTCGGTATTTATAAAGGTACATTCTGGAGTCCGAAAGGAAACCTGCTCGCTTTTTACCGCATGGATGAAACAATGGTAACGGATTACCCGCAAGTGAATACCACTACCCGTATCGCCACCCTCGAACCGGACAAGTATCCGATGGCAGGAATGACCAGCCATAAAGTTACCGTGGGAGTTTACAATCCTGCAACCGAAAAAACTGTTTACCTGAAAGCCGGTGACCCGACCGACCGCTATTTCACTAACATCAGCTGGAGCCCGGACGAAAAAAGCGTTTATGTGATAGAATTGAACCGTGACCAAAATCATGCAGAACTAGTGCGGTACAATGCAGAAAACGGAGAAAAAGATGCCGTGCTCTATGTGGAAGAACATCCCAAATATGTAGAGCCGCAACATATACTCACGTTCCTACCCTGGGATGAAACAAAATTTCTCTACCAAAGCCAACGTGACGGATATAACCATCTGTATCTGATGGATACACAATTGAAAGCAGAACCGACCTCATTCCGTACCGAAACAGATGGAACTTGTTATGAATATACTCATGTGAAGCAACTCACCCAAGGCACATGGTTAGTGAAAAACATTTTAGGTTTTAACCCTAAAGCCAAAGAAATCATCATCATGAGCACTGAGGTTTCTCCGTTACAGAGCAACGCATACGCCGTGAATGTAAAAACCGGAAAGCGCCGTCTCATCGGAAATAAGGATGGGATGCACAATGTACAACTGTCGGCAAGCGGTAAATATGTGATAGACAACTATACTTCTTCCACAGTCCCTCGTAATATCGACATTGTTCCTACTTCGGGTAAAGGAAAAAATATCAATTTGCTGACTGCTGCCAATCCGATGGATGCTTACAATATGCCCGAAATCACCCTTGGCACCATTAAAGCGGCCGACGGCAAGACAGATCTTTATTATCGTTTGATAAAACCGGTAAACTATGATCCCAACAAGAAATATCCGGCAGTCATCTATGTTTATGGCGGTCCTCATGCACAGATGATACACAATGTACGCAACTATGGTGCAGGAGGATGGGATATTTACATGGCCCAGCTGGGTTATGTAATGCTGACTGTCGACAGCCGCGGCAGTGACAATCGCGGACTGGAGTTTGAGAACTGCACCTTCCGCCAATTGGGTACAGAAGAAATGAAAGATCAGGTAAAAGGAGTGGAATTTCTGAAATCACTCGGTTATGTAGACGAAAACCGCATCGGTGTACATGGTTGGAGCTTCGGCGGCTTCATGACCACCAATCTCATGCTGACCTATAATGATATCTTTAAGGTAGGTGTAGCCGGTGGTCCGGTTATCGATTGGGGGTATTATGAAGTAATGTATGGCGAACGCTATATGGACAGTCCGCTCAGCAACCCGGAAGGCTATAATAAAGCAAATCTGAAATTAAGAGCCGGCGACCTGAAGGGACGGCTGATGCTGATTCATGGTGGTGAAGACCCCACCTGTGTACCACAACACAGCTACACCTTCCTGCGTGCATGCATTGATGCAGGTACACATCCCGACTTCTTCATCTACCCGGAAGACGGACACAATATGTTCGGCCGTGACCGTGTTCACTTATACGAACACATCACCCGCTATTTTGAAGACCATCTAAAATAATAAATTCAATATCAGAATATGAAACTGTTACTATTAGGCTCAGGCGGACGCGAACACGCCCTGGCATGGAAGATTGCCCAAAGCCCCAAGATTGAGAAACTGTATATAGCTCCGGGAAATGCCGGAACAAGCGAGGTAGGCGAAAATGTAGCTATCAAAGCCGACGACTTTGCAGCCATCAAAGAGTTTGTAGTAAAAAACGATATAAACATGGTAGTGGTAGGTCCCGAAGACCCACTGGTTAAAGGAATATACGATTACTTCAAGAACGACGAAGCACTGAAAAACGTACCTGTTATCGGTCCGTCAAAGGCAGGTGCCGTATTGGAAGGAAGCAAAGAATTTGCAAAAGGATTCATGCAGCGTCATCACATTCCGACTGCCGGTTATAAGAGCATTACTGCCGCTAATCTGGAAGAAGGTTTGGCATTTCTCGAAACACTGGAAGCTCCGTATGTACTGAAAGCCGACGGACTGTGTGCAGGCAAGGGGGTATTGATTCTGCCTACACTGGAAGAAGCCAAGAAAGAATTAAAAGAAATGCTGAGCGGTATGTTCGGTGATGCTTCCGCCACTGTAGTCATTGAAGAGTTTCTGAGTGGCATCGAATGTTCCGTATTCGTTCTGACAGACGGAAAGAACTACAAGATTCTGCCCGAAGCAAAGGACTACAAACGCATAGGTGAAGGCGACAAAGGTTTGAATACCGGTGGCATGGGTAGCATTTCTCCTGTTCCGTTTGCCGATAAGGAATGGATGCAAAAGGTAGAAGACCGCATCATCCGTCCCACTGTGGAAGGACTGGCTGCCGAAGGCATCGAATACAAAGGTTTCATCTTCTTCGGTCTTATCAATGTAAAAGGTGAACCGATGGTGATTGAATACAATGTCCGCATGGGCGACCCTGAAACAGAAAGCGTGATGCTTCGCATCAAGAGTGATTTGGTAGAACTCTTTGAAGGAGTGGCTGCCGGCAACCTGAATGAGAAGACATTGGAAATAGACCCGCGTTCTGCCGTATGTGTCATGCTGGTATCGGGCGGATATCCCGAGCACTACGACAAAGGCTTTGCCATCAACGGGCTGGATGCTGTTGAAGACAGTATCGTATTTCATGCCGGAACCGCATTGAAAGACGGAAAGGTAGTAACTAGCGGCGGACGTGTCATTGCAGTCAGCTCATACGGTGCCGATAAATCAGAGGCATTGGCCCGGTCTTTTGCCAATGCCAAGAAGATTGATTTCGAAAAGAAGTATTTCCGCTCGGATATCGGATTCGACCTTTAATGGTGTCATAGTTGAAAAGATAATGCATGACAGGCTATAATAAACTCCAGACAGAGATAGCGACGGGAAGGTTAACCCTTCCCGTTATTATCCTTATATGCCTGTTTTTATGGGGAGTCAGCATTCATTCATGGAATGAATTGATTAGTTTTATATCGTGTGCATTGACCGGATACATGATGATTGAAATAAATACAGCCTTCACCCTGATACGAACCCGGACGATGCTGCACGTCAGCCTGTTTGGGTTTATCATATCGGCATGTATGTTTCTTCATCCATTCCATATCTCCAATCTCGTTCCACCGGCATTTATCATTGCTCTGTTCCAATTATTCCGCAGCTACGAATCCGGACAGGCATCGGGGAACATCTTTCATTCCTTTTTCTTTATCGGACTCGGTAGTCTGGCTTTTCCACAACTATTGTATTTCGCTCCTTTGTTCTATATCAGTATGATCAGTTTTCGTTCTTTGTCGGCAAAAACATTCTTTGCCGGACTGGTTGGGCTGATAGTTCCCTATTGGTTTCTCTTCGGCTATGCCTTTTATAACGGTAAAATAGAACTGTTTTACAGCCCATTGCAGTCATTAATACAATTCCAGCCTATCCACTATACCGGTTTTACTCCCGATCAAATTATTTCGTGGGGAGGCATTACATTGATATCACTGACATGCAGCGTGCACTATTTTATAGTTTCCTATTTAGACAAGACGCGTACACGTTTATTCCTCTCATTTCTGATAGCCGTCGAAGCATGGATTTATGCACTAGGTTTGTTACAACCTCAGCACTTCAATGTGTTGTTGCAATTACAAATCATTATGATGTCCATTTTAACAGGACATTTATTTACTTTAACCCGTAATCGC
>OMGK01001866.1_pt1 | contig 10448 bp, 7 predicted proteins | sample 1645881 | NCBI WGS metagenome assembly OMGK01 (sample SAMN00849303, study PRJEB25192) | human gut metagenome
GATCTTCCGTTTATGATACAGCCACTTGATACGAGGCTGTTTGAAATGTCTGAGCCCGGATTAAACTTGGCCGGTGGCAGGTCGTCCACCTTTGAGCAGATGGTCGGCTCCTCCCTGAAGAAATAGCTTCTGACGTCAGGTCTTAAGAAATCCATATTGGTCTTGAAGTATGCATCAATATCGGCGATATTGTTCCAGTATGAATTTATCTTGTAGCCATATATTTTCTTTACATTTTTGTAGCGCACGAGGATATCATTTACGAAATCGAATCTGTTTTCCTCAGCTGCCGCCTCCAAAAGCTCTATGAGCTGTCGTCTCCTGATGACATAGATACCTGTGGAAATGGTGTTGGATAAGGCCTCGATTGGCTTTTCATCAAACTCTGTGATTCTTGACTCATCATCCATGCGTACCACACCAAAACGGCTGACATCGTCGTTGTACATCATGTCCTTGCATACCACTGTAATGTCTGATTTTTTCTCGATGTGAAAATCAAGCACTCTGTTGAAATCCAGCTTGTATACACAGTCACCGCTGCTGATGATGACATATGGCTCATGGCGTCTCTTGAGAAAATCAATGTTCTGATACATCGCATCTGCCGTGCCCCTATACCAGTCACTGTTGTCCGCTGTGACTGTAGGTGTAAAGAGGAATAAGCCCCCCTGCTTTCTGCCAAAATTCCACCATTTTGATGAGCTTAAATGCTCATTCAGTGAGCGTGCATTGTACTGGGTCAGTACTGCGACAGTCTGTATATGTGAGTTTGACATGCTGCTGAGCGCAAAATCAATGCTTCTGAAGCTGCCTGCTACCGGCAGGGCCGGTACTGCTCGTTTTGCTGTCAGTTCCTTCATCCTATTATTGTTGCCGCCGGCCAAAATTATTCCTATTGCCTTCATTTTCCGTCACCTGCCTTGATAATAACTTCTCCGCCCTCAAGCACACCGTCTTTGTAATCCTCTTCGTATGTAACACCGGAGATTGCTGTATTTTTGCCTATCTTTACCCCGTCCGGTATCACAGAATCTTCTCCTATAGTGACCAGCCCAAATGAGTATATGCTCTCATTTAATACGTTCGGCTTCTCCTGTCCGAAGCCAAGTGTCACATTGTCGCCCACCTTGCAATTTTCGGCAATGATGGACTTGTCTATCGTGACATTGGAGCCTATCTCCGTGTCACACATGATGATGGAATCACGTATTACTGCGCCTCTTCCAATCTTGACGTTGGCACCTATAACAGAATGCTCCACATGACCATAGCATTCACAGCCCTCACCCATGATGCTTCGCTCCACATGACCTCCTTTGGCTATATAAAGTGGCTCGATTGCATCATTCTTTGTGTAAATCTTCCAATACTCCTCGTACAGATTAAACTCCGGAATGAGGTCCACAAGCTCCATATTGGCCTCCCAGTATGAGCCCAGTGTACCTACGTCCTTCCAGTATCCGTTGAACTCGTATGCAAACATACGTCTGTCGTTTTCAAAGCAGTATGGTATGACATGCTTGCCAAAATCACAGTTTTCCTGATCCTTTAGTGCAAGTAATGCTTCCTTTAGCACCGGCCATGAGAATATGTAAATACCCATTGATGCGAGATTGCTGCGCGGATGAACCGGCTTTTCCTCAAATGCATTGATACGCTTATCATCATCGGCTATGACGATACCAAATCGGCTGGCCTCCTCGATAGGCACCGGCATGGTTGCTATGGTCACATCTGCATTGTTTTCCTTGTGGAAATCAAGCATCACCTCATAGTCCATCTTGTAAATGTGGTCTCCTGACAGTATCAACACATAGTCCGGGTTGTAACTGTCTATATACCTCATATTCTGGTAGATTGCATTGGCTGTACCTGTGTACCACTCGCTGTTGCCGCTCTTCTCATAAGGAGGCAGTATTGCCACTCCTCCATTATTCCTGTCGAGATCCCACGGAATACCTATTCCGATGTGGCTGTTAAGTCTGAGTGGCTGATACTGTGTAAGTACACCCACTGTATCAATGCCTGAATTGATGCAGTTGCTAAGCGGAAAATCTATGATTCTGTACTTTCCACCAAACGAAACTGCCGGTTTTGCTACGTCCGCTGTCAGAACACCAAGTCTGCTGCCTTGACCGCCTGCTAAAAGCATGGCTATCATTTCTTTCTTAATCACGTTATCACTCCTCGTCTGTCCTAATTTTTGTTGTGCCCATCCGGTCCCCACCACTTGTTTCTGTAATAACCGTATCTGTAATGCTTCCATAATAAATCACAATTGTTTCCATATAAATTATAGTTGCTGCTGCATAAATTGCAGTTACTGCCATATACTTTAACCCCATAAAATTCATATGGTCCGGATGAATTATTTTTATAAAAAAATTATACCACAGCCGCATTACCACTTCAACATTTTTCACAAAATCAAATAATATTTTTCTTTTTTTTCGACATTTTGCACAAGTGCCATTTATCGTATATCTGTTTAACCTGCTATGGTTCTTATCATTTGAAAGTCATGCCTGCTTTCACCTTATTTTTCCTTTGCAAATACTATATTTAGTTGTATAATTAATATAAAGTAACTATTCAGAACAAGAAAATCTGTTGCTTACATGCAATCATGACGCATCGGCTTTTTGTTCTCAGCGATTCTTAATAGTTACAATATAAATTATAATAAATCAGGCAGGTAAAATTAATGTATAAAATAGATTTCAGCAAACCAATACACATCCATTTCATAGGCATCGGCGGTATCAGCATGAGCGGTCTCGCAGAGATTCTGCATGAGGAGGGCTTTACAATTTCCGGCTCCGATTCAAAGGAATCAGACCTCACAAAAACTCTTGCTGCCAAGGGCATAAAAGTCATATATGGCCAGAGCGCAGACAATATCACATCCGGTATCGACCTGGTGGTTTACACTGCAGCTATCCACGAAAGCAATCCTGAGTTTGCCGCAGCAAAGGCAGCCGGTATTCCAATGCTTACAAGAGCCGAGCTTCTCGGACAGATTATGGACAATTACGATTATTCTATCGCTGTAGCCGGCACACACGGCAAGACTACCACCACATCCATGATCAGCGAGATTCTTCTCGCCGCCCAGACAGATCCTACCATTTCCGTAGGTGGTATTTTGTCATCTATCCACGGCAATCTGCGTGTGGGCGATTCAGAGTACTTCATCTCTGAGGCGTGTGAGTACACAAACAGCTTTTTGAATTTCAGACCACGCTACAGCATTATTTTAAATATTGAGGCTGAGCATCTGGATTTCTTCAAGGATATCAACGACATCAGACATTCCTTCCGCGAGTATGCATCAAACACTCTCGCAGGCGGCGCTACCATCATCAATGGTGAGATTGACCGCTATGAGGAGATTGTCGCAGGGCTTCCTCAGAAGATTATCACCTATGGCTTTGATTCAAAATATGATTTCTATCCGGAAAATATAACCTATGACGATAAAGCTTGTGCATCTTTTACAGCTATGAGACAGGGTAGTCCACTTTTCGACGTAAAACTCTCTGTTCCGGGCGCTCACAATGTAAGCAATGCGCTCGCAGCCATAGCTTTATCCACCACACTCGGTCTAGATACGGAGTCTATCCTCACAGGCCTTGACAAATTTGGCGGTGCTGACAGACGTTTCCAGTACAAGGGCAAGGTAAACGGCGTCACAATCATTGATGACTACGCTCACCATCCAACCGAGATCCGCGCAACACTGACAGCTGCACAAAAATATCCACATGACAGGCTTGTCCTTTGTTTCCAGCCACACACCTATTCCAGAACCAAGGCATTCTTAAATGATTTTGCCGATGTTCTTTCAATGGCAGATGTTGTGGTGCTTGCTGATATCTATGCTGCGCGTGAGCAGAACACATATGGTATCTCATCTAAGGATATCCTGGATTTATTGCTCGAAAAAGGTGTGAATGCGCACTATTTCCCATCATTTGAGGAAATCGAGAAATTTTTATCAGAAAATTGTGTAAACGGTGACCTGTTGATAACAATGGGTGCCGGAAATGTAGTAGAAATCGGCGAAGACCTGCTTAAGAAATAAGTTATCCACGTTATCCACATACAAAATGTTAACAACTCTCATTTTGTGTGTGGATTTTTTAAATAATTTTCAACAGCTTATATACCCTGTGATACATTGATTTTTCAATTATTTTACACAGTTATCCACGTTATCCACATTTTTTTGTGGACTCGGAAAGCCCGAGTTTACAAGGCTTGTAGCACTTTTACCATCTTCACACGGTTAAAATATTGTGCTATAATTGCTCACAGGTTAAGCGAAAGAGAGTTTTTTATATGACAGCGATAAACATTAGCAGTGACATAGCAACATCATTCACTACTGTGTCAGATATTTTTATAGATCAATACATGCCAAAGGCAAACGGTGAGTTTGTCAAGGTATACCTTTATCTGCTCCGCGCGACAGGCTCCGGGGCAGGCATAGCAACTATTTCAGAGATTGCCGATCATTTCAGCAATACTGAAGCCGACATCATACGTGCCCTCAATTACTGGGCCTCTGAGGGCATTTTGCAGGTGCAAACCGGCGCTGATGGGCAGATTATGGGAATCAACCTCTGCAGTCTTTCTGTATCCGGTATGCAGGCTGCTCAGAGTAATATACAAAGCGCTGTGGCTGATAATGCCGCGCAGAATAATTTGCAAAACGGTGTTGTTAATAATGCTGCACAGAATATTTCTACCGCAAATATTCGTATGCAGGATTCTGTTGTGGAAAAGCTTAAAAACCAGGCTACTGACAAGCCTGCTCCTTCACAGAAGGAATACACACTTGATGAGATTAAGGAGTTTAGAAAGAATCCTGACATTTCAGAGCTTTTCTTTATTATAGAGACATATTTGAAGCATACGCTTTCATCCACAGACACCAATATGGTGCTCTACTGGCTGGACGAGCTCCATTTTTCTACCGACCTGGTGGAATATCTCGTGGAGTACTGCATTACCAAGGGACATTCAAGCCTTCGTTACATGAACAAGGTCGCTCTCGGCTGGGCCGATGCCGGCATAAAGACCGTAGACCAGGCAAAGGACGATGCAGCCGCTCACTCACAGATTTACTATTCTGTAATGAAGGCTCTAGGCATCACAGGCCGCAATCTGGTTGACTCTGAGGTGTCACTAATAAACAAATGGGTCGGCGAATACGGTTTCGATATAGAGCTTGTAAAGGCCGCCTGCAGTAAAACCATTTCAGCTATCCAGAAGCCAAGCTTCGAGTACACAGACTCGATACTCGCGAACTGGAGGAAAAAGGATGTACATACATTAAAGGATGTTGAAGTGCTTGATGCCAACTTTGCCAAGGCCAATAAAGCCTCTGCTACCGGCTCATCACAGAGTACAAATGCTGCAAACGGTTCCTCAAAACCCAAAAGCAATAATTCAAGTTCCAAGAATAAATTTAACAACTTCAATCAGCGAAACAATGATTACGACAAGCTGGAGAAGCTGTTTCTGAATTCTACGGTATGATTTTTCAAGTTAGATTTACACATCCCAAGGAGGATATATGGCACTTACCAATGCTCAATATGATGAGATAATGCGAGGCTACGACAAACGCCAGCTTCAGAACAAATACATACATGACAAGCGTATTGAGGAAGCCTATCGCAAGGCGCCCCGCCTCAGGGAGATTGACTCTGAGATTGCATCAGCCTCTGTCAGGCAGGCGTACAGGCTTATGGATGGTGATGAGAATGCTCTCGCCGCTTTACGCCTTGCAATCGAGGACTATAAGGAGGAGCGTGCTGCTCTTCTATCCACACTCGGATATCCGCTTGATTATTTTGAGCCTATTTACACCTGTCCAGATTGCCATGATACAGGATACATAGACGGTCAGAAATGTCATTGTTTCAAACAGGCTATTATCAATACCGTTTATTCGCAGTCCAATATCAGGGAGATTTTATCAAGAGAGAATTTTTCCACGCTCTCATTCGATTATTACTCAGATGAGCAGAAAAATCCTGCGACAGGGCTGTCTGCTCTTGCCACAGCAAAGCTTGCAGTGACGAACTGTCATGAATTTATAGACAATTTTGAAAACAAACCTAAAAACATATTTTTCTACGGTAATACCGGTGTCGGAAAGACTTTTTTATCTAATTGCATTGCAAAAGAGCTTTTAGATGCAGGTTACTCCGTAATTTACTTTACAGCATTCCAATTATTTGATATATTAAGCAAAGGTGTGTTTGAAAAGGATGCAGATGCCATCGCAGCGCACCAGAATATATTCGACTGTGATTTACTTATCATAGACGATCTCGGAACCGAGCTTTCCAACTCATTTACCACATCACAGCTTTTCCTTTGTGTAAATGAGCGTATACTGCGACAGAAATCTACTATTATTTCCACTAATCTGAATCTGGAGCAGATAGCAGATATTTACTCCGAGAGAACACTTTCAAGAATTTCAAGCAATTATAGTTTTATCAAACTCTTTGGAGATGACATACGAATTAAAAAGCGTCTTTCCAAATAACGCTTTTTATATTATATATTTAGTTTATTTATTATATGGTTATATGGAGGAATAACAATGCCAAACGATGAGAGAATTTTGGAGACTATGCCAACCGGTACACTTGGACTTGTTGCAACCGACAGTTGTATAGGTCTTGCCCAGAAGGTAGATGCATACTTACAGGGCTGGAGAGAGCACAGAGAGCACCAGCATGCTAACGAGAGTGCTTTCAAGGACTACTACAAAAACAGCTACATTATCAAGCCTTCTACACCTAGATTCGGTTCCGGCGAGGCTAAATGTGTTATCAACCAGTCAGTTCGTGGTTATGATCTGTACATCATGGTAGATGTAACCAACTACAGTCTTACCTATACAGTATGCGGTCAGACAAACCACATGTCACCTGATGACCACTACGCAGACTTAAAGCGTGTTATCGCTGCAGCCGGCGGAAAAGCAAGAAGAATCACAGTTATCATGCCTTTCCTTTATGAGAGCCGTCAGCACAGACGTACAGGCCGTGAGTCTCTTGACTGTCCATTGGCTCTTCAGGAGCTTATCAACATGGGTGTAGACAATATCATCACCTTCGATGCTCATGACCCTCGTGTGGTAAATGCTATTCCTCTGAACGGCTTTGAGAATGTAATGCCTTCTTACCAGTTCATTAAGGGCATTTTAAAGAACGTAAAGGATATCACTATTGATGCTGACCATCTTATGATTATCTCTCCTGATGAGGGCGCTACAAACCGTGCTATCTACCTTGCAAACGTACTCGGAGTAGACATGGGTATGTTCTACAAACGTCGTGATTACAGCCGTATCGTTGACGGACGTAACCCTATCGTAGCTCATGAGTTCCTCGGAACAAATGTGGAGGGTAAGGATGTTCTTATCATCGATGATATGATTTCTTCCGGCGAGAGTATGATAGATACAGCAAGAGAGCTCAAGAAGCGTAAAGCTAACAGAATCTTTGTTGTTTCTACATTCGGTCTCTTTACAAACGGCTTTGCTTCATTTGACAAAGCATACGAGGAGGGTCTCATCTACAGAGTAGTTACAACAAACCTTATCTACCAGTCACCGGAGCTTCTCTCTAAGGAGTACTATATCAGCTGTGACATGAGCAAATACATCGCATACCTCATTGATACATTAAACCACGACTGTTCTATCAGTGATCTTCTCTCACCATATGACAGAATCAAGAAGTGTGTTCAGAAGTACAATGACGAGCAGGCTGCAGCAAAGAATAAATAATTAAGCGTATTAATCGAAAAGCCGTGTGAAATTAATATATACCCCTCTTACTGGATATCCAGTGAAAGGGGTATTTTTATGCGTTACAGTTACGAATTCAAACCAAAGGCAGTCGAACTATACATGCAAATAAGACGCATCAGTTTTTCTCAATAGATTAGAATAATTACTCTAGAAATAAAAAACCAGAGAAGTGAGTGTCATACACTCAAATCTCTGGTTTAATTTAGTCTAAGATTTATACCGATTAAATATTAAACTAACTCAAGGAGAACCTCTAAAGCTCCGTCACCTTTACGCTGTCCAATCTTAACGATTCTTGTGTAACCACCGTTACGATCAGCATACTTAGGAGCGATCTCATCGAATAACTTGTTTGTTACATCGATAGTCTTTGTTCCCTTCTTTGTGCCGTCAGACTCTTTAGCTGTGTAAAGAACCTTGAGCATCTGTCTTCTGGCATGAAGACGTGAAGCAGAATCCTTCTTGATCTTCTTCTCTACTTCGTCATAAACAGTAACTTTCTTTCCGTCTACAACCTCTTTTACTCTCTTGCCATCTTTGTCCTTGCGGGCAACCTTAGCTGTTACAGTAACCTCTTCGAAGTTGTCTTTCTCTTTTACTGCTAATGCGATAAGACCCTCAGCGATCTTACGAACCTCTTTAGCCTTAGCCTCTGTAGTAACGATCTTTCCGTTAACAAGAAGCTGTGTAACCTGACCTCTGAGTAAAGCCTTTCTCTGGCTTGATGTTCTGCTTAACTTACGATATTTTGCCATTTTAATTTCCTCCATTTGTGGGACATCCGGTCACGCTCTTCGGTCTTACTGCCAGACATCGTATCTTGTTGTGATAAAGCTTTGCCTTATTTCAAAAAGCAAATGCTCAAATCAGTTGCCACTCATGTATCAGACACGGTCACGCTCTTTGGTCTTACTGGCCCTGCCGCTATGAGTTTTGTCACACATAAACATAAATATGATATTTAAAATTTATATATGACCAATTTATTTAGAAAAATCAGTGCAAGGATTATTCGAATGAATTATTCCTCAGTCTGATTTAACTCTAAACCTAATTCTTTTAATTTTGCTAAAACTTCCTCTAAAGACTTGCGACCAAGGTTACGAACCTTCATCATGTCCTCAGGTGTTCTATTGATAAGCTCTGCAACAGTGTTGATTCCTGCACGCTTTAAGCAGTTGTATGAACGAACTGAAAGCTCAAGCTCATCGATGTTCATCTCAAGAACCTTCTCCTGAGCATCGTTTTCCTTCTCGACCATAACGTCAACCTGCTGTGCTGCCTCTGAAAGATCGATGAACAGATTTAAGTGCTCACTTAACACCTTAGCTGCAAGGCTGACTGCCTCGTCTGGCTCCAATGTACCATTTGTAAATACATCTAATGTAAGCTTATCGTAATCTGTAACCTGACCTACACGGGTATTCTCTACAGTAAGATTAACACGCTCAACAGGAGTGTAGATTGAATCTACAGCAAGAACTCCGATTGGTGTATCCTCGTTCTTGTTCTTCTCTGCTCCGACATAACCTCTGCCGTTAGTGATTGTAAGCTCCATGTAAAGCTTAGAATCTGCTCCACCATTCAAGTGTGCAATCTCTAACTCAGGATTCAAAATCTCGATATCTGAATCAACCTGAATATCGGCTGCTGTAACAACGCCTTCACCTTCGAATTCGATATATGCAACCTTTGGTTCATTTGTAGAACTATTATTGCGAATTGCAAGGTTCTTGATATTCATGATGATTTCTGTAACATCTTCCTTAACACCAGGAATAGAGCTGAATTCATGTAAAACACCATCAATCTTGACCTGGCTTACTGCAGCGCCCGGTAAAGAAGAAAGCATGATACGTCTTAAAGAGTTTCCAAGTGTTGTACCGTAACCTCTCTCTAATGGCTCTACAACAAATCTGCCATATGTCTTGTCTTCTGAAATTTCTGCGATTTCAATTTTTGGTTTTTCAAAATCGAACACTTCAAATTCCCTCCTTCTCGGGTAATTTGCCTATTGGATTGTAAAGAGTGGATAAGCCGGGAAATAAATCCCCGGCAAATCAACCTAATTTTACTTAGAATATAACTCGACGATGAGCATCTCATCTACAGGAACATCAATCTGCTCACGTGTAGGTAAGTCTTTTACAGTTCCCTGTAATTTCTCAGCATCTACGTCTAACCACTCCGGAACGATTCTTCCGCCAGCTACCTCGACGATATCTTTCATTCTCTGAGTATTCTTTTTGCTCTCTTTAATTTCGATAACATCGCCAGCCTTTACAAGGTATGAAGGGATGTTAACAACTTTTCCGTTTACTGTAACGAACTTGTGATCAACGATCTGTCTAGCTTCTTTTCTTGTTCTTGCGAAACCAAGACGGAAGATTACGTTGTCAATTCTTGACTCAAGGATTGTCATAAGGTTAAGACCTGTTAATCCTTTCATCTGATCTGCTTTCTTGTAGTAGTTACGGAAAGGCTTCTCTAAAACACCATAGATGAATTTAGCTTTCTGCTTTTCTCTTAACTGAAGTCCGTACTCAGACACCTTTCTGTTTGCTCTTGTAAGGTTTCTTCTAGACTTCTTATCATATCCTAAATA
>OMGK01001869.1_pt1 | contig 10437 bp, 9 predicted proteins | sample 1645881 | NCBI WGS metagenome assembly OMGK01 (sample SAMN00849303, study PRJEB25192) | human gut metagenome
ACAGCCTTCCTCGGCGCTGCGGCTCATGCGGGAAACACTGTCAAACACGATGGTATCCCCGGGCTGTACAACGTGCAGCAGCTTGTCCAGCTCCTGCCGTCCGCGGCAGGCCGTTGCTGTATAGACCTCACGGACGATATGCGCCGTTGGGTAGGCGGCGGTAATGTTGCGCACCTGTCGTTCGATATTTTGCTGCGGTGTGGAAATGCGGCAGTAGCCGTACACGGACATACAGTATCACTCCTGACGTTCGTTTAATTTGATATAACATTATACAGCGGGACCCAGCTCTTTGTCAATGAGTTTTAATACTTTATGAGACAACCTTACTTTTGGTACAGGCAGTATAAGAAACTCAAAAAACAGTCAAATCAAACATGATATTATGTCATGATGACATAATATCTCAAAGAACAGGAAAGGCAGCTGTCTGTTGTCGCAGTATATTTACAGTGATCTTTTTCATGCTTTCCTCTCCGATGAATGGAAATGTGAAATATAGTGTGACGATTGAATAGAAAATATTTTTAAGTTGAGAAAAAAGACACTCTTTTGATGTAATAAGATATCAAAATAGCCCTTACACATAGCAATTGCTTTTCCATGTGTAAGGGCTGTAATTTATAGGGCGTGAATTTGAGTAGTCAGCCGATTTACTTTAGCAAGAAGAATTGCTTGCCTGAAATTCACGAAGAAGCTGCTCCTCGGTCAAATAGCCAGACAAACACCCCACTTTGCTGACACAGGCACCACCCATACGGTTTCCCATGTTAGCTGAAAAGCTTAGCACGGACTTCCTTTTTCGTTCTGATTGTTGGATGTTCATTCACGTTTACACAAAGCTTCTGCTTGGATTTCTTTATTAGTTCAAAGAGTTCGATTCCAAATTAGGCCCCATAGTAATACACAGTTCCATAACATCCGTACGAATTCTAAGAACAGCATATTCAAGCGGTCCAAGATTGCATCTTGCGATTCTTCTACTGTTTAGCAAGGGTACACCCGGATTGATATGGAGAATCTGCGCATCCACCAAATCCGCGGATACGGCAGAAATATATTCGGAACATCCCTGATACTGAATGTTATAATGCTGAACCAAAAACGGGTATAAATCCCAAAATTGCTCTGTCCAACGGTCGAGATTCGGGAAAAAGTCCATTCTCAGATAGTTGTTCAAAAACATCAGTGGATTATCTCCACTGTAAAAAATGCGTTGGATCCGGTATACCATTGTTCCCACCGGGATTTCAAGAACTTGAGAAATGGTCTCATCTGACGCAACCGAATCAATATACATTCCCCGAGCGCTCATTTGTTCCGGATTGGGAATATTTACGTGACGAATGGAAAGAATGTCTTCGAAATGATGCAATTTGGAATACTCGAATGCATCTGTCGGATAGATGCTCTTCAAAACGATGGTCCCATGCCCCTGCTTTACTTTAACATATCCTTCTTCAGCCAACTGCGCGATCGCACGTCGCACTGTTGTACGGCTAACGCCGTATATCTTCTCCAATTCCGGCTCTGCGGGAAGAAGAGACCCGATTGGATATGTATTATCCTTTAAGGCCTGAAGAATTTGTTTGTAGACTCTCTGATACGCAAGCATCAAACATCACCTCTATCACAATCAAACATTATTTTTTATTATCATATCATGTTCTGTTGAAAAGGTCAATGCATCCGATGCAAAGAATGGCATAATGTCACTTTGTACAAGTATTTTCTCGCTTTTTGATTACATTTTCCAATTGACTACGCATAAAATAATGATAAAATATAATTATGATGTTTAAGTGATGTTTAAGTGATGATATCCGAGGTGCTGATTGTGTTACTGATTGGAGAATACACTGAATTCCCGGCTTGGTTGCCTGCTGATCCCGGATCCGGTATTGCACTGTTCAACAGTACTGAAGGCGCTGAGCCACTTGCGAACACGGTTCTTTCCGTACATAATCCGTCTTTTCTTTGCGCAGACGGATACGGTGGATTTTATGCTTTGGACGAGGGTCCTCAGGGGCTATTAACACATTTTATTCCAGACGGCAAAAGTTTTTATCTTGCTGAACAAGTAGCATTTGAAGCGCAAGGCAGCTGCCATCTTTGTGTTTCGCCAGAACATAAAATCTACATTTCAAATTATGACTCTGGTACACTCACCGTTGTATCAGATAACAACGGTCATTTGGAAGTTATTCAAACATTGTATTTTCATGGGAGTGGACCGGTAAAATCCCGGCAAAGCGCTTCTCACATTCACTCTTGCCGATTATCGCCCAACGGACGGGAACTATTTGCCGCAGATCTTGGAGGCGACCGTCTATATCGGTTTGACATTCAAAAGGACGGGCGTCTGAACAAGCATATCGAACAGCCATATATCCAATTACCTGGCGGCAGTGGGCCCCGTCACATGGATTTTCATCCAAATTCCAGATTCATGTACATCAGCGCCGAACTGAGTAATCAAATTTTCACGCTTTGTTTTAATGAAAACGGCGTTGCTTCCGTTGTTTCTTGTATAAGCACTACTGAGTGCAAGGGTCCCACGATCCTTACTGCACATCTTCAGGTATCCGAACAGTACAATATGTTGTACACATGTGTCCGCGGAACCGATGAAATCGCATGGTATTCACTTGGTGCCGACGGTTCGGAGCTTACGTTCTGCGGACGCTGTTCGAGCGGCGGCCGATTTCCGCGGTATTTTCTTCTTGATGAATCTTCTTCACAGCTGTTTATCGCCAATCAGCTCGGCGGAGGTGTGAGTATCTTCACTGTGGGAAGGGACGGCACCGTACAATTTCCCGCCAGAGTTAAGTTGGAAGCACCTGGAGCAGCAGCAATTATACTCATGTGAGTAATCTAACCGCAAATAAATTAAGCAAAGGAGATGTGACAATTCGTGAACAAAATTGCAATTGTAACAGGAGCCAGCCAAGGAATCGGGCGCGGAATCGCGCTAAAATTGGCAAAGGAAGGATACGATATTGCTTTTTCCTTTTTCTCTGCGACTCAGAGCGCTGAGGAACTCTGTGCTGAAATTCAAAGTACCACAGCGCAGCGCTGTGCAATGTATTGTGTGGATATGCGCAAAGATGGTGCTGGAGCCAAATTTGTCAACCAGGTTTCCGAAGAAATGGGAGTTCCTTGCGTTCTTGTGAACAATGCCGGGCGCACTCGTATGGAAAGTATTCTGGATATGACTCCGGAAACTGTAGATGAACTGATCAATCTCGACTTGAAAAATTATTTGTTCTGTATGCAGGCTGCTGCCACTCAGATGGTTCGTGCGAAAATCTCCGGTAGCATTATTAATATTACATCTACTCGTGCGGAACGTGCATATCCTTGTGACGCAGTATACGGCGGAGTTAAGGCTGCGTTGAATCGAGCTTCTCAGTCAGCGGCACTGGATCTTGCCCCTTATGGCATCCGCGTTAACTGCGTAGCGCCTGGAGCCATTGCAGTGCGCAGTAAAGAATATCTTCAGAAGCTGAGTACTATCCCTGTGGACTTTTGGGACGAACTTGGCACACGTATTCCTCTGGGACGTTCAGGAACTCCTGAAGATATTGCAAATGCTGTCGCATTTCTGGCGTCCGACCAAGCCTCTTACATTACAGGAGAAATCCTGCGTGTGGATGGCGGCCTGATTCTTCCCGGTATGCCGGAACAGAGAGGTCATTCCTGGGGAGCAACAAAAAAGGAGAACCAGTGAAACATGAGCATTGAAATTCGTGATGTCCGGGCAATCTGCACGGCCCCGGAAGGAATCAATCTTGTTGCCGTTAAGATCGAGACAAATGAGCCTGAACTTTATGGAGTCGGATGTGCGACATTTGCACATCGATATTCAGCCGTAGTGACGGTCATCAATGATTATCTAAGACCGTTTCTAATCGGAAAAGATCCGTCGAATATTGAAGATATCTGGCAATCTGTGATGGGCATGAGTTACTGGCGCAACGGGCCGGTCTTGAACAACGCATTGTCCGGCGTTGATATGGCATTGTGGGATATCAAAGGGAAGATGGCGGGAATGCCGTTATACCAGCTGTTCGGTGGGAAGTGCCGCGCTGCTATTCCGTGCTATACACACGCCGAAGGCGATTCCGTCGATGTCGTACTGGAACGTGTTGCAGCCCTGAAGGAACTCGGATATCGGAAAATCCGCGTTCAGGTCGGGGGATATGGCGGAAAAAATCCCTCTATGCATCGCCCCGAGAACTCTCCCCCGGGAGCTTACTTTGACCCCAAATCCTATATTCGAAACGTACTGAATCTGATGGAAATACTGCATGTAAAATACGCCGGAGAGCTGGAGTTCTGTCATGACACACATGAGAGGCTCTCGCCTATCGATGCAGTGAACTTTGCCAAAGAGCTTGAACCATACCATCTTCTTTTCCTGGAAGACGCTTTACCTCCGGAACAGTCGGACTGGTTCCGCATTTTACGCCAGCAGTGTGCAACACCACTGGCAATGGGGGAATTATTCAACAATCCTCAGGAATGGAAACACCTTGTCCAAGAGCATCTGATTGATTATATTCGGATCCATGTCAGTCAAATAGGAGGTATCACGCCCGCTCGAAAAGTAATCGCATTTTGTGATGCTTATGGCGTTAGAACCGCCTGGCACGGCCCGGTCGACATGACACCGATCGGGCACGCAGTTAATGCACATCTTGACATCTCTTGTCCAAATCTTGGCGTTCAAGAGTGGACTGATGGCTTGTCTGGGCTTTATCCAACTCTCAACGGAAAGCTTATGCAGGAAATCTTCCCAGGAATGCCCGAACGGCGTGACGGATATCTGTACTTGAACGATAAACCCGGAATTGGTGTGGATATCAACGAAGAACTGGCGGCCCGCTATCCGTGTAAAAACACCGGCATATCATGGAACTGGATGCTGGCACGTCTTCCGGACGGAACTGCCGTTCGGCCCTAACACAAGATTTTTAATCCACAGGAGGTGATAACGTATGCCTAAATTCAATCCGCATCCTCTTTTTCCTGAAAATCCTCTATATGAGATTCACAGTGAAGCCGAGATTCCTCATTCAGATCGTTATGAACTTTGGTGTGATGGCTGCCGACAGACCGTATATCACACAGATTCTTTTGACTATGCCGTTGTAGTTCGGAAGAATTCTGAACATTTTCCGGTTGAGATCCATGTCTCCACTGCATTTAAAGATGTGGTTATTCGCCCGTTATCTGTTGGCATTTCTTTCGAGCGTGAAGAAGATGTTATCCGCTTTACCTTACCCGGTCCTGTCAAAATAAGTGTGGAATTGGACGGCAATCTGAAGACGCCGCTTTTCATTTTGACTACGAACTATGTAGCGCCTCCGGATCCGGCACCCGCTTACTTCTTTCGAAAAGGCCATGTGTATAACATTGGATCATTAGAGCTGAAAAGCGGAGAATGTGCCTATCTGGAAGAAGGAAGTATTGTATGCGGACGGATTTTCTCCTACAAAGCGGATTGCGTTTCTGTGCTCGGGAACGGTATACTATACGGCTCTGTATGGCATAAACCAGACGAAAATGGGGGACGCCTGATGGCAGCCTTTACCCTGGGCGATGATATCCGCGTCCAAGGCATCACTATTGTAGACAGCGGCGTTTGGAACCTTGTCCCCGGTGCATGCAGGAATGTTTCCATTTGCGACGTCAACATTTTGTCCCGCTTGGTTACAGGTGACGGAATTGATATCGTTGGGTGTGAAAACGTAACGATCGAGAATTGTTTTATCCGAGCATGTGACGACTGCATTTGCATTAAGGCCTGTCCGCTTCCCAGTCCGGCGGCTTGCTGCAATGTGAAGAATGTACATGTACACGGCTGTACGCTTTGGAACGCCGAGCCTGGTAATGCGTTGGAGATCGGCTACGAATTACGTTGCAACGAAGTCTCTGACATTGTTTTTTCCGACTGTGACATCATTCATTGCGAATATGAGGGGAATCAATCCGGAGGTGTTTTGACGATACACAATGCGGATCGCGCTAATGTTCACAATATTCTGTATGAAAATATTCGAATCGAAGATGCCCAGGAAAAATTTGTGGATATTAAAATCCTTGATTCCAAATATTCGCTTGACCGTGTTCGCGGCGACATACAGGATGTAACTTTCCGCAACATCACCGTGGGGGGCAGTATTTTCCCGGTTTCGATCATCCGCGGCTTTGAAATGCATAACGAAATGCATCGTCCGCGCCATATTCGCTTTGAAAATGTTGTTGTTCATGGTGCTCTGATGCACAGCGCCAACGAAATGCGAATGGTAGTTGAACTGGCTCATGAGTTGGAATTCGAAGGAAACACAACTCTGAAACAACCTGAGTATTGAGAGGTTTGAGATGAAAGGGAAATTCGTAGCATCTGCCCGTCATCTCGGGCGGAGCATCTGGAAAAATCGCGCCTGCTATAGTCTGATGCTTCCCGGCATCATCTGGTTCATTCTCTTCGCATATGGGCCGATGTCCGGTTTGCTGCTTGCATTCAAAACATATAGCGCACGCGGTGGAATTTGGGGTAGCCCTTGGTGCGGGTTTGAAAACTTTGCTTATGTGTTTAAAGATGCGGCTTTTTTCCGTTCAGTCTGGACAACCTTGACAATTAATGTCGGCCGCCTTCTTTTTCAGTTTCCGGTCCCCATTATCCTTGCACTTCTGATCAATGAGTGCAAGTGGAAACGGTTCAACAAAATTGCTCAAACAATTTTTACCTTTCCCTATTTTCTGTCCTGGGTCATTGTAGCAAGCATTGTAACAAATGTTCTGTCTCTCGATGGAATGGTAAATAGTCTTCTGGCCATGCTAAACCTCGATAAGACGAATTTTCTGGGAAACAGCACACTGTTTATACCGTTGCTTTATCTGACAGATAGTTGGAAGTCTGCTGGTTGGAGTGCAATCATTTATCTCGCTGCACTGTCCGGAATTGACGTGGATCAATATGAAGCCGCCGAATTGGACGGAGCCAACCGATGGCAAACTCTTATTCGAGTGACTCTCCCTAATTTGAAACCGACAATTCTTGTTATGCTGGTTCTTTCCATTGGAAATCTGATGACGGGAGGATTCGACCAGATTTTCAATCTATCCAATCCTGCCGTAGAAGACATCTGCGAGATTCTTGATATGTACATTTATCGCATTACTTTTGGTTCCGTTCCCGATTTTGGCTTTTCCATGGCAATTAGCTTGTTCCGTTCTGTGGTCAACTGCATTTTCCTGATTGCTGCCGATCGCGGTGCAAAGAAATTTGGCGGAAGTGGCCTGTTCGGCTAAAAAAGGAGGAATGATATTATGAGAAATCGAAAAGCTACCACGGCAGATTTTTTGATTGCCGGATTTCTGTTTCTCCTTGTTTTGGCGGTAGTTGTGCCGTTCATTAATACGATTGCGATCTCGTTTTCTACGCAGAGGGAATATCTCAATACGCCGCTTCTTTTGATACCGCGTAAACCTACACTGAACAATTATATCAATCTTCTTGGAGATAAGCGCATTTCCATCGGCTATCTGACATCTCTCAAAATTCTGCTTCTTGGACTCCCGATCAACTTGTTTCTGACAGCCTCACTTGCGTACGGCACAAGCCGAAAAAATTACCCCGGCAAGCGGCTTATTTTGGGAGCTATTCTGTTCACAATGCTGTTTAATGGCGGCATTCTTCCCTTGTACCTGCAAATGCGCGAACTTCATCTAACGAATACAATTTGGTCTGTCATATTGGCGAGCGGCATCAATGTATTTTATTTTGTGCTTGCGCGTAATTATTTCTGTTCGTTGCCGGAAGCACTGATTGAATCCGCGCAACTGGACGGAGCAGGTGAATGGAGAATTCTTTTCTCCATTATTCTTCCCATTTCCAAACCGATTCTTGCAACACTTACATTGTTCTATATGGTTGACCGGTGGAACGAGTGGTACAATGCGCTGATTTTCATTCATGACAGTAGTATTATTCCGCTTCAGGTAGTTCTGCGTTCCATTGTGATGGAATCCAATATTTCAAGCAACACCAGCTCCGCACAAGCAGCTGTGCGAAACTTCGATATGGGAATCAAGATGGGAGCGGTCATGTTGACCTCTTTGCCCATCATGTGCGTATTTCCCTTCTTGCAGAAACATTTTGCAAAAGGCGTCATGGTCGGAGCGATCAAGGCGTAAAAATGAAACCAATTGAAAAGGAGAAATCAATATGAAAAAGTTCAAACGGTTGGGTACACTTTTTCTCTGCGCTACTCTCATTTTGAGTCTTGCAGCCTGCGGGAAAAGTGGTTCTGAAACCACAAGTGGTTCTGAAGCCACAAGTGGTTCTGAAACCACAAATTCAACTGCTTCATCCGCATCGGATGACACCTATGACGAACATCTTACTCTGAGTTGGCTCCAGGCGGGAATCAAATCCGGTGCAGACTATTCTGCAGACGATTGGGGCCGTTTCTGGTTGGATAAGTTCAATGTGGATTTTGATATTATCGCTGTTACAATGGATCCTTCCGATTGGGATGAGCGTTTGCGCATCTGGATTAACTCCGGCGATATGCCCGATGTTGCTAATGCTCAGTTTGAATTTGGTGAGTTAGAAAACTATGCTAATCAAGAGGCCATTTACCGTCTGCCCGATGACTGGAAAGAGCGGTGGCCTAATGTTGCTAAGACGCAGGAAAACGTCCCTGCTGCCGCTATGGCCGAGGAACAACTCGGCGGTACTTACTTTCTGTATCGCCCGGTTTTCTCTCTGAATCGTCCTAGTGAACGTCTTAGCTATCACGCCCTGATCTATTTGCGCAAAGATTGGATGGAAGCTTGCGGTCTGGAACTGAAAGATACCTATACTCCGGACGAACTCAAAGAAATTGCCAAAACATTCCTGGAAAAAGATCCTGGCAATGTAGGCGATAATCTGGTAGGTATGAGTATTCGGCCCTATGATATGGTAAAGCTGTATCCCACAACCACATTCTCCGAAGCATGCAATATCGGAGATGGTTACTACAAGGATGAAAACGGCCAGTTCCAGTGGGCACCTGCTGACACTCGCACATTGGATGCATTGAAAAATTATCAGGATCTTTACCAGGAAGGTATTCTCGATTCTGAGTTCTATAGCTATACACGTTATCAGGGTGCTCAGAAATTTTACGTTCAGGGAACATCCGGTCTGACCCTGGAAGACGGTCACGCAATCATGATTACCTATATCCGAAATGGTCTTGCTGAGCAGGGGCTGGATCCGGACAAAGTACTCCACCTCGCACAGCTCGTGGGCGATGATGGTATGTATCATTATCGTGAAGACTCCAACTATTGGGGACAAGTTATGTTCAGTCCGACAATCAGCCAGGAAAAGTTCGAGCGCGCAATGGATATTCTGGACTACACCTGCACAGAGGAAGGACAGAACTTCATGAATATGGGCTTTGAAGGAATCGATTGGAAGCTCGATGAAAATGGAAATTACGTTTCTCTGCTTGATCCTTCCATCCAGGGAAGTGCGACAAGTGTGCTTGGCGGTAAGTACCCTTCTAAGGAATCCTCTTTTGGCGGGTTGATTTTACCAGATGACTTTAGTCTGGTAAGCCCTAACTATAATCATGAAATTCAGGATACCGTACGTGGTTTCTACAAACTTCGCGAAGAATTAAGTGACACAACAACGCTTCTGCCTAGAGAATACGAATATGAGTTTTTGAGTTCACGCGAAAAATCGCAGGCAACCATGGATTTGGGCGATGAGTATGCAAAACTTGTCCTCAAGGACGGTGATCTTGAAGACAACTGGAACACCTGGGTTGAAGAAAAGATGGCCGTTGTGCAGCCAGTTTTGGACCAACTTAACAAATAAATAAGTGCCGACCTCAGCTCATTTTCAGAGTTACCAACGACTATTTTACTTTAGTTTGCGGTGATCTGAGTTCCGATTGCCGCAAACGTTTTAGCATCAATTTGCGCATTTCCACAGCAAAAAATCCGGACTGAACATGGATGGTTTCAGTCCGGATTTTTTCTTGTATTGGAATCTGATTTTGTTACATCTCTGTACGGGGTATCACGGACGACGTTTACGAATACCTCTAAATATGTCTATCACGTTGTTTCTTGACATGAATGTTCCCTCTACAGTCTATCATCTACATGGATAATGACAGCACTGCGAATATTGCTCAGCGTCTCTCCACATACAACGACAGGAATTTTCATTTCATATTGTAAAAGATTTTATTTGTTACAGAAACAAGGCTGCGCGATGAGAAACAATTCTAATTTGGATGAAAAAGCCTAATGTTTCGCTTTCTGCGTTTCGGTATAAAATGCCGGAATGGATACATCTACAACCACAGCGCCGAACCTACCAATGACTTCTTCACGCCTACCGGCGAGATCCTCTACCAATAA
>OMGK01001870.1_pt1 | contig 10437 bp, 10 predicted proteins | sample 1645881 | NCBI WGS metagenome assembly OMGK01 (sample SAMN00849303, study PRJEB25192) | human gut metagenome
TTACCCGGCATTGCGGTGATCCAGGCATTCCCGACGCGACCAAGCGCATCTACGACACAGTGATGACGCTGCTCAAGTGAAAGAGAATAAAAAGGAAGCGAGCCGTGAGGCTCGCTTCCTTTACTTTTGACGCTTTATTCCGCCTTCAAAATGAAATCCATATAGATGGGATTGTGGTCGGAGTAGCGATACCCCGCGTCGACGACATCGGCGGAGACGGCTTCGACGTTGTCGGAGACGAGGAAGCCGTCGACCGTCACGCGGAAGGTCGTCTCCTCGTTGTAGGGTTCGTTGGCCGTGCGGCAGGTGGCGACGGGATGGTCGGCGTCAAACGGCACGACAAGGGAGAGCCCGTCGGGGATCGTCCCCTCGGGGATGGGCTGCGCCCAGGTGTCGTTCTCGCCGCCCGCGACGCCGAAGATCTCGGCAGAATTGCCGAGCAGATCCTTGTTGAAATCACCGCCCGCGACGCAGTAGTTGCCGTTTTCATATTCCGCCAGCATGTCGGCGCAGAGCATTTCAAGCTGCTCGGTCGCGATGGTGCCGTCGGACGTGTAGGCCGAAAGATGCAGGTTATAGAGCACCAGCTCCCTGCCGTTTTCCATCGGGACGCGGCTGACGGAGTAGCAGCGGTCCAGGTCGACGAGCTTCATAACGCCCGTCTCGATCGGCAGCGAGCGGCGTACGGCGGACGAGATCGGATGGCGTGAGAGCGTCACGATACCGGACTGGTTTGCGCCGTGGGGGTTAATAAGAGGATAGAAGAGGTAGGGACTGTCATAATTCTGCGCGAAGACCTCGCAGCCCTCGCGGCCGTCCATCGCGCGCACGATGTAGGCGCGCTCGTCGACGTGGTGGCTGCGCGTGCCGTCGGTGTCGACCTCCTGAAAGAGGGCAAAATCGGGCGTGAGGTCGTTCACAAGCGCGGCCTCGCCACAGACGTTTTCGCGCACGGCGTCGGCGCTGCGGGCGCGGCTCTCCTTGCCGCCGTCCATGAAGAAGCTGTAATCGTCGCTGTACGCGCCAAAGCCGATGTTCGCCGACGAGACGCGGTAGGTGACGCCGGCCTGCGGCGCGCCCTCCATCGGCAGCGCGCTTTCGCCGCCGGTCGTGTGATCCTGCACGGAGAACTGCACGATGTCGAGCGTCTGCCAGTCCTCCACGCGGTAGTACGCGGCAAAGACATAGATGACGTAAGCCAGCACGATCAAAACAAGCGCCAACAGAACATAGAGCGCAATTTTCAGCGGTTTTTTCATCGAAAAACTCCTTTCGGGGAGAAATGCCAGTAGTTTCATTTTGCCACAAAGCGGGCGGGAAAGCAAGGCAAAAAGAAGTTGACGCGCCGCGGCAAAATAGCTATACTGAAAATGCCCAACTATTGCCCTGCGAAAACCGGCAGTCACCCATTTTCCGCAAAAGCCATACGATGGAAAAGTAATGTGCTTGCGGGAGGGAACATGATGTGTGAGCTGTTGGTAGAGGGCGGGGAGCGCCTGTACGGAGAACTCACGATACAAGGCTCAAAAAACAGTGTGCTGCCGATTTTGGCGGCGACGCTTTTGTGCGCGGACACCTGCGTGATCGAAAATTGCCCGAAGCTGCGGGACGTGGATGCGTCCGTTGCCATTCTGCGGCACTTGGGCTGCTGCACGCACTGGGAGGACAGTGCGCTCGTGGTCGACACAGCGCGCATGGACCGCGCGGTCGTGCCCGACGCACTGATGCGAGAGATGCGCTCGTCGGTCATCTTTCTCGGCGCGATTCTGGCGCGCTGCAAGGAAGCGACGATCTGTTATCCCGGCGGCTGCGAGCTGGGGCCGCGTCCTATTGACCTGCACTTAAGCGCCCTGAGCGCCTTGGGGGCAGAGATCAGGGAGACGGGCGGCGAGCTCAAGTGCCGCGGCGGAACGCTTCTCGGGAGCGATGTGTACTTACCCATGCCGAGCGTGGGCGCGACGGAAAACGCGCTCCTCTGCGCCTGCGGCGCAGACGGCGTGACGACGATCTACAACGCCGCGCGCGAGCCGGAGATCGTCGATTTACAGAACTTTATCAACGCGATGGGCGGCAACGTCCGCGGCGCGGGAGGCTCAATCATCACAGTCGAGGGAAAGCGCGCGCTGCACGGCGGGAAATACCGCATCATCGCCGACCGCATCGTGGGCGCGACGTATCTCTGCGCCGCGGCCTGCTGTGGGGGAGAGGTGCGCCTTCGCGGCGTCGACCCGCGGGCGCTTTCGACTGTGTCCGGCGCGCTGAGCGAGGCGGGCTGCACGGTCAAAAGCGGGGAGGACGATGTTTTCCTTCAAAGTGATGGCAGTCTCAGATCCATCCGCCCTGTGCGCACGGCGCCCTATCCGGGCTTTCCGACGGACGCGCAGCCGGTGCTGATGGCGGCGCTTTTGAAAAGCGCGGGCAGCACCGTTTTTGTAGAGAATATTTTTGAAAACCGTTACCGACACACAAGCGAGCTTTCACGAATGGGAGCAAAAATAAAAACCGAGGGAAAGGTCGCAGTTGTGGAGGGTGTGCGGTCATTATACGGAGCTAAGGTAGAAGCTCCCGATTTGCGTGGAGGAGCGGCACTGGTAATTGCCGCACTTTCGGCAGATGGGGTTACAGATATAGGTAACTCGGAATATTTGGAAAGAGGATATGAAAATATAGAGCTTATGCTCGGTTCGCTGGGAGCGAGTATATCAAAGCTTTAGGATGGGTATATTTGTAAGGAGGATATTATGGCAGAAGATAAAAGGAAAGAGCTTTCGGCTGAGGAACGAAGAAAAATTCAAAAGCAGAGAAAGCAGGCTGCCAAAGAGGCACAAAAGTACCATAAAAGCAAGGAAAAGGCAGCAAAATCCTCCTCAGGACAGAAAAAAAAGAGCAGTACGAATAAGCAGAATGATGCTAAAAATCGTGATGAAATCAAAAAGCCGAACACTGCTCCGTCAAAGAAAAAAACAAGTGCACAAAAATCTAAGGGTACAAAAAGCGAAAAAAAGCCTGAGAAAAAATCTCATAGCCAAATTGAGCAAAAACTAAATGAGCAGATGAAAAAGCAGAGAGATGACCTCAGCAAAGAAGAAAGATATATCAGAAAAAGCGAAAAGAAAATCAAAAATCTAAAGCCAAAGGCCTATGATGACGGTTTTTATATAGATGAGTTCGGTGAGCGCCAAAAGCAGCAAAAGGTGGCTCAGAATATAAGAGAGCAGGAGAACGAAAAGGTTAAGCGCCTCAAAAAGCCGATGACTTCATCTCAGATAAAAAAGCGCAGAATTATGGCGTCGGTTATCACTTGCGGCGTGGTTCTCGTTATAGGCATTATTTTGTCTTTAACCGTTCTTTTTAAAACAGAAAAAATTGAGATTGAGGGCGACAGCTTTTACAGCGAGGAGCAGATTCTTTCATTCGCAAATGTTGCTTTGCAGAGTAATATTTTTGTGGGGAAAATGACGGCAACTCCAGATAAGATTGCAGAAAAACTGCCGTATGTTGAGTCTGCAAAGGTTGACTTTGTTATTCCTGACACAATTAAAATTACAATACAGGATGCTGTACCGTCATATGTAATTGTAAATGACGGCAAGTTCTTGCTTATAAGCTCAAAGGGCAGAATACTTGATGTTATGACTGACAATTCATCAAATTATCCTGTACTTTCAAGCAGTGCACTTCAAACAACAACTATCGGCGACTATGTATCATACAACGATGAAAATGTGCCTGTTATACTCGAAGAAATTTCCGACTCGTTGAGCAAGCATGAGTTTAAAGGAATAACGGGTATTGATGTTACAAATACAGCGAATATAAAGCTTGTTTATGACAACAGAATAGCTGTTATTATCGGTTTGCCGGAAGATATTGATTACAAAATCAGAACGGCAATGGCGATAATAACCGAAAAGCTTGACCCTAATAAAACGGGCGCAATTTACGGTACACTTGATGTTTCGTCTTGCAGTACAAACAAGACCTCAAGATTTAATCCGAACGAAACTATTGCGGTTACAACCGCTCCGACAGGCACTGTAAACCCAACTCAGGGTACAGCTGAAGCCTCTGAACCCGCAACAACGCAGGGAGCAACGCTTGCAACGAACAGTAATGGCGAGTATATCGGCGTATTCCCCGACACAGGTCTTGATATTGGCAACGGAATACTTGCTTTTGATACAAACGGCGATGGTATTGCCGATTGCTTTGATACCGATGGTGACGGATATGCAGATGTATTCGGCTCGCTGAACAGCTCGTCAGATTCGGGAAGTACCGATAATTCCGATAACGGTTCAAACAGCTATTCTGACGGCAGTGACGGATACAACAGCGGCGAACCGTCAGAAGATTATTCGACGCAGTACGATGACCCGAATAATTCGTATTTATAATTTTATATGTAAAAATTTGATATATTAAATCCGTTTAAGCGGTGCTTTTAGGTGAAAAATATATTTGTATAAACAAATAGACAGAAAATGGAATTTGGTAATTAAAAAAACACGCAAAAGCATTGATATTTTTACAAAAGTGTGTTAATATATGAATTATAATCGCCTTAAATGTGATATTATGATTTATAGACGGAATTAAGATAGACAACAAGGAGGATGTTTAAATGGCTTTTGAACTTGAATTGGAAAATGAGTATATGCCTAAAATTAAAGTAATCGGTGTTGGCGGCGGCGGCGGTAACGCTGTAAACCGCATGGTTGATATGGGAGTTAAGAATGTTGAATTTATCGCTGTAAATACAGATGAGCACGTTCTCAGACTTTCAAAGGCTTCACAGAAGATACAGATCGGTGAGAAACTTACAAAGGGTAAGGGTGCCGGTTCTAAGCCTGACATTGGTAAGAGCGCAGCTGAAGAAAGCAATGACGAAATTGCAGCTCTCCTTAAGGATACAGATATGGTATTTGTTACTGCCGGTATGGGCGGCGGCACAGGTACAGGTGCAGCTCCTGTTGTAGCTAAGATTGCCAAGGATATGGGTATTCTTACAGTAGGCGTTGTTACAAAGCCGTTCGCTTTTGAGGGCAAGAGAAGAATGACACAGGCTGAGCAGGGCATTGCAGAGCTTTCTGCTTGCGTTGATTCACTTATCATTGTTCCAAACGAGAGATTAAAGTATGTTTCAGAAACAAGCATCACACTTCAGAACGCATTTGCTATTGCAGATGATGTTTTAAGACAGGGTGTTCAGAGTATTTCTGACCTTATTCTCCTTCCGGGTCTTGTAAACCTTGACTTTGCCGATGTTACTTCTGTAATGAAGGATGCCGGTTATGCTCATATGGGTATGGGCAGTGCAACAGGCAAAGATAAGGCTACTGTTGCTGCTGATATGGCTATTTCAAGCCCACTTCTCGAAACTTCAATTGACGGCGCTAAGGGTCTTATCATTAATATTACAGCTTCTGCAGATGTAAGCCTTGATGATATTGACGCTGCATCCACAATGATTAAAGATAAGGTATCTGAAGACGCTAACATCATTTGGGGTGCTGTTATTGACGATAAGATGGAAGATGCTATCAGCGTAACTGTTATTGCTACAGGTTTTAATGCCGACAGTCAGGTTGCTAAGAAAAAAGTTGAGGAAAGTTTCCTTACAGAGGAGAAAAAACCAACTTCCGCACCTGCTGAAAAGTCAAAGAAAGATGTTACAGACGATGATGACGATACTTTCTATGACATTATGTCAATCTTCAATAAATAATTATACTTAAAATTTAAGGAGCTGTAAAAAAACAGCTCCGATTTTTTAAAATTGTTTATGCAGAAACTGCATAGCATAATGCAAAAACATTACAATTCGCATTATGCGGAGTGTTGTATTTATTGGGGGAATTGTTTATAATAAAAACATAATAAAATATTCTTGCAGGTTGGTGACGATTGACCTGTTGTATGTACTGATTAGTAATAGTAGAAAATTTAATTTTATTAATTATGGCAATTTATCGCTGTAATTATTATCTTAGTATTAATATTTAGGAGATAATTATGCAGTTATTTAAGAATTTTTGTGACTATACACTTGATAAAAACGGTGTGCTTGAAAAATTTGAATTAAAGTATCCCGAAAATTACAATTTCGGTTATGATGTTGTAGATGAAATGGCAAAGTGCGCACCAAACGATATTGCTGTTCAGTGGACAAATGTTCATAATGAAAGAAAGACATTTACTTTTTCTGATATTGCAACTTTGAGCAATAAAGCGGCTAACGCATTAAGAAATAACGGAGTAAAAAAAGGTGATAAGGTACTGGTGATTTTAAAGAGAAATTACGAGTATTGGTACATTGTGCCTGCTTTGCATAAACTCGGTGCGGTTGTTATTCCTGCAACAAATATGCTTACCCTTGATGATATTACCTACCGTATTGAAACTGCTGATATTAAATTCGCAGTTTCAACTCCTGATGATGTTACAGCCGAAACTTTGGTGCAGGCAAAGACAGTAAAATCTCAACTTGAAAAAGTATTTGTGGTTCGCAGAGATGTTGAGGGAAGCATTAACCTTACAAAGGAAATTGAAAATGCTGACGAAAACCTTGAAAGAGTACAGACGAAAGCAAAAGAGCCGATGCTGATTTATTTTACATCAGGCACAACGGGTTATCCCAAAGCGGTAATGCACAATCATACCTATACTTTAGCGCATATTGTGACCGCAAAATTTTGGCAGAATGTCAAGGAAAACGGGCTTCACCTTACGGTAGCGGAAACAGGCTGGGGTAAAGCATCATGGGGTAAAATTTACGGTCAGTGGCTCTGTGGCTGCGGAGTTATGGTGTATGACTTTGATATTTTTTCACCTGATAAACTATTAAAGGTGATTGAAGATTTTAAGGTAACTTCTTTTTGTGCACCTCCTACGGTTTACAGATATTTTATCAAAAAAGATATGAAGAAATTCGATTTGTCACACCTTGAGCACATTACAACAGCAGGTGAGGCGCTTAATCCGGAAGTGTTTGAGCAGGTACATAAGCAAACAGGATTGCAGATTATGGAGGGATTCGGACAGACCGAATCTGTATTAATGCTCGGTAATTTGGTCGGAAGTACGGCTAAAATCGGTTCACTCGGCAAGCCTACACCCCTTTATAATATTATGATTGCCGACAACGAGGGTAACAGACTGCCTGCAAATGAAGTCGGAGAAATCGTTGTAATTCCGTCAGAAAATCAACACGGCATATTTATGGGTTATTGCGGAAATGAAGATTTGTACGCAAATGTGTGGAAATACGGCATATATCATACAGGTGATACCGCTTATATGGATGATGACGGCTATTATTGGTATGTGGGCAGAATTGACGACCTTATTAAAACAAGAGGTTACAGAGTAGGCCCGTTTGAAATAGAGAATGTGCTTATGGAGCATCCTGCCGTTATGGAATGTGCGGTAACGGGCGTTCCCGATAAAGCAAGAGGTCAGGCGATTAAGGCGACAATCCACCTTGCCAAAGGATTTGATAAAAGCAAAGAGCTTATGCAGGATATAAAGCACTTTGTAAATTCAAAGGTTGCATCATATAAGCATATTCAGCATATTGAATTTATTGACGAAATGCCAAAGACTATCAGCGGTAAAATTAAGAGAACAGATATTAGAGATATTGACAGAACAAAAATCATTTGATGATTGTGATACGTAATTTCTATAAGCAAAAAAAGCCTTGCTTTCAATCTGAGAAAGCAAGGCTTTGTCTGTGAAACTGTTAAGTTGTGGTTTAGAAAAATACTTTGCAATATATTCTGATAAACTATAATTCTCCCAACTTTTTAATTAATAGCCTAAAAACTAAGCATAACACAACGAAAAATGCCGTTCTAAAATCAGAACGGCATTGGTTTTCGACTTGTCTGTATTAGTTTGCTCTGGTAACCTTACCTGAACGTAAGCAACGGGTGCAAGCATATACACGCTTTGGAGAGCCATCAACAATAGCCTTTACACGCTGTACATTAGGCTTCCAAGTTCTGTTGGAACGTCTGTGTGAGTGAGATACCTTGATGCCGAACTTTACATCCTTACCGCAGAAATCACATTTTGCCATGCGTCTGCACCTCCTTAAAAATCATTTTTCACATCTAACTTTGTTATAATAACAGAAAACGAACAAAAATGCAAGTGTTTTTTTAAAATTTCTTTTCTTGTTTTTTTATTTGCTTTATTATATAATAGTAATTATATATAGCTTAGGCGTGATTTTTATCTTTATGATAGATAAATTTCGCTCTGAAATATCGCTTAAATGGCTGCTTTTTTGTTTTTGCTTGTTTTGTGGAAAATTAATGTCTTTAAAAACAAAAATCAATTGCTAAATAAAATTTTGGAGGATAATTATGTTACGACAGATTTTTTCAGGCTCGTTTAATTTTTACGATGTTGTAGCCTATCTGGTAGCAGTTTTACTTATTATATTTTTAATTTTGCCTTTTCACGAGTGGGCGCACGCTTTTGTTGCGTATTTACTCGGCGACAAAGAGGCAAAAAGTCGTGGCAGATTAACGCTCAATCCTATAAGCCATATTGACATAGTAGGTGCGCTTGCTATGATATTTGTCGGCTTTGGTTGGGCAAAGCCTGTACCTATCAATCCGAATAATTTTAAAAAGCCAAAGCTGGGTATGGCGCTTTGCGCTCTTGCAGGCCCTGTGGCAAATCTTCTTGCGGCATATGTAGGTTTGGTTATTTATTATATTTTAGCTCTTGCGTTTCCGTCATTCTTTTATTTGAATGACATAGGACTTATGATAAGAAGTTTTTTTGTTTTTTATGCATCTTGTAATGTCAGTCTTGCGGTATTTAACTTTATTCCGATTCCACCGCTTGACGGTTCAAAGATTTTATTTGCATTCTTGCCTTATAAGGCAATTGCATTTATGACAAAGTATGAAACTATTTTCTCTTTGGCACTTATCTTTTTAATCTTTACGGGCGGTCTTAGTACGGTGCTTGGTTTTGCCACAAACGAAATTTTGAATTTCTTAAGCAATATGGCATTGAGCCCTGTCAGATTTTTTGCAGAATTATTTTAAGAGGTAGAGCTATGGATTCACAGCCGTTGCAATACAGGTTGGAGGCATTTGAAGGTCCGCTTGATTTATTGCTTACCCTGATTTCAAAAAACAAAATAGATATTTACGATATACCGATAGCCGAGCTTATTGAACAGTACCTTGAGCAAATTAAGGTTATGCAGGAAAATCAGCTTGACATTGAGTCGGAATTTCTAACAATGGCGTCAAGACTTGTTTATATAAAGTCAGTAATGTTGCTCCCTAAGTATGAAGAAGAAGTTGAAGAACTTAAGAAAGAACTCACGGGACAGCTTATTGAATATGCAATCTGCCGTCAGATAGCCAAGAAATTCAGCGAGATTTACGATTACGACAGCTTTTACAGAGAGGCGTCGCCTGTTGAATATGATCTCACATATAACCGTATTCATCCGAGCGAGGATATAGCAAAGGCATATGTAAGTGCTGTCGGAAGAGGAAAGCGTAAACTTCCGCCGCCGGAATCGGCATTCAGCGTAATTGTGGCACGAAAGTTTGTGTCTGTAAGCAGCCGAATTATTCATGTAATGCGTAAGCTGTGGAAAGGCAGAAGAATAGAGTATCAAGAACTTTTTGACGCCTGCGAAGAAAAGAGCGAACTTGTAGCGACTTTTCTTGCTACACTGGAACTTGTAAAAGGCAAGCGTGTTAGAGTTGACGGTGACGGCGACCACGCAATCGTTTATATGATAGATAACAAGGAGAACAAAAATGTATGATAAAAAAGCGGCAGTCGAGGCAATACTGTTTGCAAACGGTTCGCCGGCAGAGCCTGAAAAAATAGCACAGGCAATAGAAATGAAACCATCACAGGCAGAAAAATTGATTTTAGAGCTTATGGATGATTACGAAAAGCAGGAGAGGGGCATAAGAATAATTAAGCTGAATAAATCCTATCAGATGGTATCGGCTAAAAAATTTGCTCCCGAAATCCGTAAAGTTATGGACTTGCGCAGAAATACTCCGCTTTCGCAGGCGGCGCTTGAGGTGCTTGCCGTTGTTGCATACAATCAGCCTGTTACAAAGGCTTTTGTTGAGCAGGTGAGGGGCGTAGATTGCAGTGGTGTTCTCGGCAGCCTTACCGCAAAGGGACTTGTCGAGGAAAAGGGCAGACTTGAACTTCCGGGCAGACCGTTGCTTTACGGAACAACCGAGAACTTTTTAAGATGTTTTAATCTTGAAAGCATAGAAAATCTCCCTCCGCTTCCCGAAAGTGACAAAAACGCAAATTCGGAAGAAGAATCCGAAAAGGAACAGCCTGAGAATAATTCTAATGAAATAGAACAAAGTGACAAATAACTAACTATAAACAGACGGCTCCGAACCGACCGCATCTTCCAAATTATAC
>OMGK01001879.1_pt1 | contig 10385 bp, 9 predicted proteins | sample 1645881 | NCBI WGS metagenome assembly OMGK01 (sample SAMN00849303, study PRJEB25192) | human gut metagenome
CCGAGAAGCTGGCCGAGATGGAAAAGCGCCGGGGCGAGAGCCGCAAGGCCCGCGCTAAGACCGGGATGCCGGTAGTAAGCCTTGTTGGTTACACCAACGTGGGCAAATCCAGCCTGATGAACGCCCTGTGCGGCCCCAGCGTCGCCGAGGCCGACATGCTGTTCGCTACACTGGACCCCACCAGCCGGAAACTGGTGCTCCCCAGCGGCATGGCGGTGCTGCTGGTGGATACGGTCGGCTTCGTCTCCCGCCTGCCCCACAACCTGGTCGAGGCGTTCAAATCCACGCTGGAAGAAGCCGCCTGGTCGGACGTCATCGTCCGGGTGGCCGATGCTGGCGACGAACAGCGCGAAGAGCAGCTGGCCGTCACCGACGAAGTTCTGGATGGGCTGGACTGCGCCGACATCCCCCGCCTGACCGTCTACAACAAGTGCGATAAGCCCAACACCCTGAGCTTTGACCCCGACATCCTGCTGACCAGCGCCAAAACCGGCTACGGGCTGGACAAGCTGCTGCAAAAGCTGGACGAGGTGCTCAGTGACCGGGTGCACACCATCCGGGTGCTGCTGCCCTACGACAAGCTTGGGCTTGCCGCCCCCATGCGGGAGCGCGGCAGCGTACAGGTGGAGGAATACCGGGAGGACGGACTGTATCTGGAGGGCATCGTCAAGACCGAGGACCTGCACTGCTTTGAGGGCTATCTGGTCTGATAGGCGCATACGACTTAAATAGCCTCCGCTGTGCTCTGGCTATCATCAGCGGAATAATATTTTGATATAGAGCAAACCCGGAAAGTCTGCGGACTTTCCGGGTTTGCATTTTCACGGGTGGGGTCGTGACCGGAAACAGCTGCTCCACGGTTCAAGTCCGTGGTTTACCGCCACTCCCTTTTGTGAAAAAGAAAAAAGCCCCAACAAACACAAAAACCCGCCTGGCAGCGGGTTTTTGTGTATAGAGGGGTGGGAAAGTATATAAAGTGGTGAATCTCAATATCATTGGCAGACTTTTATTCATTGCGCTGCCTTGCATGATGTATTATACCCGTTTTTCTTTTCTTGTCAAACAGGATTTTCGGATTTTGCTTTAAAATAATACTTTACTTTTTTGCAAAAACTTTATATAATTAACATAGAATTTCAGAAACGAAATTTTATTCCATTTCCGTGGGTTTGCACAACATAAAAACTTTACTTTCAGAAAATTTTATACAATCCAACATATTTTGAAGGAGGCTCTTCTCATGGACGATCTTGACCGCAAAATCCTCACCCTTCTGGCCAAAAATGCACGGATGCCCGTCAAAGAAATTGCGGAGCAGGTGTCCCTTACCAGCCCGGCAGTCTCCAGCCGTATCCATAAGCTGGAAACGGACGGCATCATCAGCGGCTATACCGTCACACTGAACCGTCCGGCAGACCGGATGTATGTGGATGCGCTCATCAGCCTTTCGGTTGCCCCCTCCAAGCAGGATGCCTTTCTGGAGCTGCTGCAAAACAGCCGCGAGGTGCTGCAATGCTACCACGTTACCGGTGCGTACACCTTTCTGGTCAAGGTCAGCTGCGGCAGCATGGCACAGCTGGAGCACCTGATTTTGCAGTTCCAGAAGCTGGGCACCACCAGCACCCAGATCATCCTGTCCACCCCGGTGAACCATGGCGATCTGGACGCTTTGATGCTGTAAGCGAGTGTTGTTCATAAAACTGTTACTTTTTCCCTGCAATTTTGCGGTGCGGTGGTTCGTATCCAGAATAGCAGCCCAAAACCGGCACACACTACCTGTAACGTGTGCGCCCGGCTGCGCCTTCCACACACAGCACTATGAAAGGAAATGCAATACTATGAAAAAATTCATCGCCGCCCTGTTGGCAGGGCTGACCCTGTTTACTCTGGTGGGCTGCTCCGGCGGCAGCAAGGCCGACAGCTCCACCCCCAAGGATTACTCCCAGATCATCCACGACGCCCGCAGCGACGAGGACAACGAGTATGATATGATCTTTACCAAGGGCGAGGACGGCAAGTTTACCGCTATTGACGGTTACAGCGCCGAGTACGAGGCCGACCAGCTGAACGAGGAGATCCGGGACATCCTGATGCCCCTGCTGAATCTGGAGGACGGCCAGTACACCGCCTTTGCCGCCAGCATTTCCAGCATGATGGTGCGCAGCTACGCCGTTGCCATCGTGAAGCCTGCCGAGGGCAAGACCGATGAGGTAAAGGCAGCACTGGAAGCCTATGTTGCCAGCGAGCAGCAGTCCATGGAGCACTATCTGGAGGATCAGTACCTCGTGGCCAAGGCCGCTACCGTCACCGTAGCCCCCACCGGCGAGGTGGTTCTGGTTTGCGCCGAGGATCACGACACTATTCTGGCCAACATCGAAAAGGCTTTGGCCGCGTAAAAAGTTTTTTGAAACCGCACTCTGTACAGGGTGCGGTTTCTTTTTGCGGCGGGTTATGCTATAATACCCCTTGGATCCATACATCCGCAGGAGAAAAACTATGAGCAAAGCAACCATCGTCATCCCCAATATCAACGGCAAGGGCTGGCTGAAGGACTCCATCGAGTCCATCTACGCCCAGACCGAACAGGATTTTGACCTGATCGTGGTGGACAACGGTTCCACCGATGAAAGTCTGGAACAAGCCCGCAGCTACTGCACCCGCCCCAACTTCACCCTGATCGAAAACGGACGCAACACCGGCTTTTCCTACGCAGTGAATCAGGGCATTGCCCGGGCACAGAGCAAGTATGTGGTGCTGTTCAACAACGACGCCTTTGCCGAGCCGCAGTGGCTGGCCGAGCTTTTGCGCACCGCCGATGCGGACCCCAAGATCTTTGCGGTGCAGAGTTTGATGATCCGGCACTTTGAGCGGGAACTGGCCGATGATGCTGGGGACTATGTAACATGGATGGGCTTTGCCTGCAAGACCGGCGATGGCCGCCGCGCCAGCCGCTACACAAAGCAAAAGCGCATCTTCTCGGCCTGCGGCGGCGCAGCACTGTACCGCAAAAGCATTCTGGATGAGATCGGCGGCTTTGACGAGCACTTTTTTGCCTACTTTGAGGACGTAGACCTGAGCTGGCGCGCCAACAATGCCGGCTACAAAAACGTGCTCTGCCCCACTGCCAAGTGCTACCACATCTGCGGTGCCAGCACCGGCGCTGTGCGCTACAACGCCTTTAAAAGCCAGCAGAGCGGCCGCAACAGCATTCTGCTGCCGCTCAAAAACGAGCCGCTGCTAATGCTGGTGCTCAACTTTATCCCTCTGGCGCTGGGCTATCTGCTCAAGTGCTACAAGTTCCACAAGCAGGGCTTTGGCGAGGCCTGGGACAAGGGCATGCACGAGGCCTTTGCCCTGCTCAAAGCGGGCAAGCTGGACAAGCGTCCTTTCCGCCTGAAAGACCTGCCCAACTACATCCTGATGGAGCTGTGGATGATCTGGAACATGGTGCCATACCTGTGGTATCGGCTGGTGGTGGTACGGTTCGATTTGAAATAACACACAGGCAGAAAACCGTTTTCCTCTGTGTTCCTGCTGTGAAAAAGCGCCCCGGGAAAATCCGCAGATTTTCCCGGGGCGCAAATTATAAATAGTCTTTCCTCTGAATATGACCAAAGCGCACGCGTCGGCCATTCAAAATCGTCCCACGATAAAAAGGACCGCTGCACAAGGCTGTGCAGCGGTCCCTTTTATATTTACATTTTACGCTGCGGTACTGGCGGCATCCTCAGCGGCGGGGGCTTCTGCCACGGCGCTGTCGGCGTTCGCTTCTGCCTGCGCTTCCGGCTGCACAGCCGAGGCAGCAGCCGAATCTGCCGCAGCAGAGTCTCCGGCAGTGGCCAGAATGGCGTCCTGCACATCGCTTTCCGCCATGGGCTCCGGCTGCGCGGCCGCAGAGCTTGCGGCGCTTTCGGGCTTGGTCTCACTGTCGGTCAGGCCGGTCAGATACCAGCTGCCGCTCTGGCGGCTGAACAGATAGTCCATATACTTGGTGGGCGTATCGGAGGCTGCGTTCAGGATGCTGTCATCCGCGCTCTGGGTGGGGATATAGCCCACCGTGACATGGAGCAGACCGTCCTTCTTGAACAGCCGGGTGACGGTGGCGCGGTAGGTGCCCACGCTGCCCGTGACCGGGATCTTGTAGCACTGGGTCGTCTCGTCAAATTCGACGGTCATATCATCCATCTCAAAGCTCTTGTGGGTCATCTTGAAGCTGGGGCCCACGAGCTTGGCCAGATAGGCGTCCACATCCACCGAGGGAAGCAGCAGCTGCTCGGTGTCGGGGTCAGTGTTGTAGTTGTCGAAGCCGCCCTGGGTCTCCTGGATGCTGTACACGCAGCCCCAGACCGCCGCTTCGCGCAGGGTCAGATCGTCGATGTTCTCGATGCCGTCAAAGGGAACGGGGTCAAACAGGACCAGGCCTTCGAGCTTGTCCTCATACTCCTGCCGCTGCTGGGTATCGTCGAACAGGTTTGCCACGGTGCGCACACCGGCGCGCACCACGGTCACGGCACCCACCAGCACCAGCACCGCCACCAGCAGGCCCAGTGCCTGCCGGGCGCGGCGGCGGTGGAGCCGGGCGTGTTCTTCCGGGGTCATATAGGTTTTCATATTCTATTCGTCTCCTAATTGGATATCGTAGGGGCCACACTGTGTTTTAGTATACCACGATTCGCCCCAAAGTGCAAAATCCGGCGCGTGGATTTTTTGTGAAAGCGCGTGTTATTCCCAGCTCTTCCAGACATCGGGCTGATATCCCACGGTGGCCTGCCGCCCGTTGCGGACGATGGGCGTTTTGAACAGCTGCTGGTTCTCGAACAGCTTGTCCTCCTTCTGCCAGTCCACCAGAGCGTCCAGCAGCGCAAGGGTCTGTTTGTCCTTCGCCGCCGGGTCCACCAGCTTTTCCCAGCCGCCCAGCGCGCGGGCCACGTTCTCAAATTCGCCCCGGCTCATGCCTTTTTCCTTCAGGTCGATCATCTGGAACCGGACGCCCCGCTCCTTGAAATAGCGCTGGGCCTTTTTGGTATCGAAGCACTTGTTCGTGCCGAAGATCTGAATGTTCATCGTTTCATCCTCCCGGAAAGTCTCAGCCTATTGTACCATACTTGCACCGAAAAGCATAGGGATATTTCCACGCCCCGGCGGGAAAACTAGCAGCATCCCAAATTGGAAGGAGGAGCATCCCATGAAAGCATTCGTTGACCCGGACCTCTGCATCGGCTGCACCCAGTGTGCAGGGCTCTGCCCGGAGGTATTCACGATGGAGGGCACCCTGGCCGTGGCCCTTCTGGGTGAGATTCCCGCCGAGGCAGTGCCCCAGGCGGTGGACGCCGCCCAGACCTGCCCGGTGAGCGCGATCCGGATCGAGGCGTGAGGCGAAAACTCCCCCAGTCACGGCTGCGCTGTGCCAGCCCCCTCAGTGAGGGGGCCTTCGCGTGACGGTCTGCTGCAAATGCCTCCCTCTTAGAGGGAGGTGGCATCGCGCAAGCGATGACGAAGGGAGTTCTACATCAAAAATTTTCAAAAAATCCTCCGATATCCTCCGCTTTGTGCTATACTATAAGATGTGAAATTATGTTACGGAGGATCAAAGCCTATGCGTTTACTGGTCATTGACGGCAACAGCATCGCGAACCGTGCCTTTTTCGGCATCAAGCTGCTGACCACCAAGGACGGCCGCTATACCAACGCCATTTATGGTTTTCTGAATATTCTGCTCTCCCTGCTCAAGGAGTGCGACCCGGACGAGGTCGCCGTCGCGTTCGACCTCAAAGCCCCCACCTTCCGCCACAAGATGTACGATGGCTACAAAGCCACCCGCCATGGGATGCCCGAAGAGCTGGCGCAGCAGATGCCGGTGCTGAAAGAGCTGCTGGCCGACCTGGGCTACCGGGAAGTGACGGCCGAGGGCTGGGAGGCCGACGACATCCTGGGCACCCTGGCCGCAGCCTGCGACGCCCGCAAAGACGACTGCTTTCTGGCCACCGGAGACCGCGACAGCCTGCAGCTGGTGAGCGAGAGCACCACGGTCCTTCTGGCCACCACCGCCATGGGCCGCAGCAAGACCGTGGCCATGGATGTGGCCGCCATTGAGGAAAAATACGGCATCCAGCCCCGGCAGCTCATCGATGTGAAGAGCCTGATGGGCGACACGTCCGACAACATCCCCGGTGTGCGGGGCATCGGCGAAAAGACCGCTCTCGCGCTGGTGCAGAAGTTCGGCACACTGGAAAACGTGTATGCCAATATCGACGACAAGACCATCAAGCCCAAGCAGCGGGAGCATCTGCTGGAATGCAAGGCCGATGCCGAGCTGAGCCATCTGCTGGGCACCATCCGCACCGACGCCCCCATCGACACCGCCGAGGGCGCTTACAAGGTGGGCGAGGGCCATAAGGCCGCTGCCGTGAAGCTCCTGCAGGAGTTGGAGATTCACTCCCTCATCCCCCGGTTCGGGCTGGACGGCGTCGCCCCGGCAGCCGACCCGGAGACGCTGCCCGCCGTGGAGGGCACCGTAGACGTCCTGCCCCTGACGCCGTCCGGGCATTACCTGCTGGCCGCGCGGCCTGCAGTGACCGGCAAGCAGGGCACGAAAAACGTCGTGCTTCAGCCGGAAGCCTGGTATGCCGTGCAGGACACCACCGTCTATCCCCTGTCGGACGACGCGCTGGTCCGCCTGCTGGACGACCCCGCCGTGACGCTGGACGTCTTCGACTCCGCCCCGCTCTACGCGCTGGCCATGGCCCACGGCGGCTGGGGCAGCAGCATCGTGTGGGACGGCAAGCTGGCCGCCTACCTGCTGGACGCCTCGGCTTCGAAATATCAGGTCTCCGAGCTGCTGACGAGCTACAAGGCACAGGCCGCATTCACCTGTGAGGCCTGGCCCGATGCCGGTTCGCTGGCCGACCTCTTTGCCCGGATGAAGGCCGAGATCACCGCGCGGGACGAGGATGCGCTGTACAATGACATCGAGTTCCCGCTGGCCCAGGTGCTGGCCGACATGACCCGCACCGGCATTCTGGTGGACCGGGACGGCATCGAGGCGTTCGGCCTGCGGATGCGCAGCGAACTTTCGGAGGTGCTGGCCCGCATCCAGATGGAGACCGGCAGCACCAGCTTCAACCCCAACAGCCCCAAGCAGCTGGGCGAGATGCTCTTCGATACCATGGGCCTGCCCCACGGCAAAAAGACCCAGCGCGGCTGGTCTACCGACGCCGAGACGCTGGAATCCCTGCGGGATTACCCGCTGGTCGAGGACATTTTGCAATACCGCGCCTATCAGAAGCTGAACTCCACCTACGTGGAGGGTCTGCTGAAGGTCATCGCGGAGGATGGCCGCATCCACACCCGCTTCAACCAGACCGAAGCCCGCACCGGCCGTCTCTCCTCCGACAACCCCAACCTGCAGAACATCCCCATCCGCACGGAACTGGGCAGCCAGCTGCGGGCCTACTTCATCGCAAAGCCCGGCTGTGTGCTGGTGGATGCCGATTACAGCCAGATCGAGCTGCGCATCCTCGCCCACATCACCGGCGACGAACACATGCAGCAGGCCTTCCGCAGCGGAGAGGACATCCACCGCTCCACCGCCGCCAAGATCTACAACCTGCCGCTGGAGGCCGTCACGCCCCGCATCCGCTCTTCGGCCAAGGCCATCAACTTCGGCATCATGTACGGCAAGGGCGCTTACAGCCTCTCGAAGGACATCGGCGTCTCCGTCAAAGAGGCAGACGCCTTCCTCAAAAATTATCTGGCCGCGTTCCCCAAGGTGAGCGGCTACATGGACAAGACCATCGCCGACGCGCGGGCGTGCGGCTACGTTTCCACTCTGTTCGGACGCCGCCGCGCCCTGCCGGAGCTGACCAGTGCCAACCGGAACATCCGGGCCAGCGGCGAGCGGATGGCCCGCAACACACCCATTCAGGGCACAGCTGCCGACGTCATCAAGCTGGCCATGGTGCGGGTCTGGCGGCGTCTGCGGGACGAGAAAATGGAGAGCCGTCTCATTCTGACCGTCCACGATGAACTCATCGTGGAGGCACCGGAGGCTGAGGCCGAAAAGGCCACCGCCATCCTGCGGGAAGAGATGGAAGGCTGTGTGCAGTACGCCGTGCCCCTGAGCACCGACGTGCACACCGGCAAAAACTGGCTGGAGGCCCATTGATACTATGATCGTTTTAGGAATCGAATCCACCTGCGACGAGACCGCCGCAGCCCTGGTGGAGGATGGCCGGCATCTGCTGAGCAACGTCATCTCCACCAGCGTAAAAGAACAGGCGCTGTACGGCGGCGTCGTGCCGGAGATTGCCAGCCGCCGCCACTGCGAGTTCATCAGCGCCACCGTGAAAAAGGCCCTGCTGGATGCCGGCAAGACCATCGACGATGTGGACGCCGTGGCCGTCACCTTTGCGCCCGGCCTCATCGGAGCCGTGCTCGTGGGCGTGAACTTCGCCAAAGGGCTGGCCTACTCGGCCAACAAGCCGCTGGTACCGGTGCATCATCTGCGCGGCCACATCGCGGCACTCTACCTCACCCATCCAGAACTCAAGCCGCCCTTCCTCTGCTTGGTGGCCTCCGGCGGCCACAGCCACATCGTGGAAGTGCAGGACTACACCCATTACCACATCCTCGGCCACACCGTGGACGATGCGGCGGGCGAAGCCTTTGACAAGGTGGCGCGAACACTGGGTCTGCCCTACCCCGGCGGGCCGAGCGTTGCCAACGCTGCCAAGACCGGCGACCCCAAGGCCTACCGCCTGCCGGTGCCCCATGTGGACGGCAAATACAACGTCAGCTTCTCCGGCCTGAAGACCGCCGTGCTGAACGAGGTGAACAAGGCCCAGATGAAGGGCGAGGAAGTCAACGTGCCCGACCTTGCCGCCAGCTTTCAGGAGCGCATCGCAGGCATCCTGGCCGAAAAACTGCTCCTGGCCGCAGCCGACACCGGGGCGAAGCAGGTCTGCCTGGCGGGCGGCGTCGCAGCCAATGGCCGGCTGCGCCAGCTCGTCAACGACGGCGCACAGAAGCTGGGTGCCAAAATCTACCTGCCGGAGCTCAAGTTCTGCGGCGACAACGGCGCAATGATCGCCGCCCAGGGCTACTACCAGTACATCGCCGGGCACACCGCCGGGCTGGAGCTCAACGGCCTGCCCACCCTGCCCATTGACTACGAATAATATCGTTCAAAAAACGAAAAGAGAGGCGTTTCCGTCTGTGCTGTGCCCAGACGAAGATGCCTCTCTTTTGTTGCTGTAAGCTGTTTTTTGAACCCGTTCCGGCCCTGAGAATGTTTCCATAACACGGGATGATATCTGTCGATGACTTGTTATTGTCTGCGAACGGCAGCCTGTTATCAGGCAGGCTTCTTCGCGTCCAAGGATTTAACTTCGTCAACCGTCAACCCAGAGAACAAAGCAATATCTTCGTAGCTCAATTTCTTAGAAGCCAACATTGTCTTTGCAATTTCAATATTCCGTTCTCGAACCGTTTCATTCCGCATTTCTTCCATTGCTCTGCACATAGTTGCCACTCCTTTCGCATCTTGCTTAAAGTATTGTACTCGCTCTGCAAGCACCGGATAGAACATATCCTTTGCATCGGTACAGAAAAAATCGTGCATCAGTTTTCCAAGCGCAGATTCATCCTTGATCTGCGAGTTCACATAGATGATATGTGACTGGTCATTGAAAACAGCACCTGTTTCTTCCACCATGCGATGAATGTGGTAGATCGGCAATCCAGCCTTTAACACATCGTTTTCGGTGATGAAGATAATATATGCCTCGTTCAAATCATCATAGCTGCTGCCCGAATACGTGAGGTTTGCATCCAGCAAGCTGCTGTTGTAGCGGGCGCGTTTTTCGCTTGCGCCACGGTCACTGCGCTGTACCTCAATATTATATGCCCGATTCTGCTCATCAACAGCCAGAATATCCAGACGAACGGAGCGTCCCTGTAAATTCTTAATGCTGTACTGACCATGCACCTCACGAACCTTCAGATCCTCTCGTTTGAGAATGATCTGAAGCAAAAATTCTGCACAAGCGGGGTCTTCAAACACCGCCGCCATGAAATCATCGTCGATCAGGCGCAGTCCTCTCAGACGCTGCAAGTCCTGTTCGTGTTTGCGTTCAAAATCCAGTTCCTGCTGTGTTTTGTCTTCCGGCATCGGTTCACCCGCTTTCTTCTTTCAAGAATATCCTACCATAAATCATGATTTTTTACAAGCCGCCGTTCCATAGAAGAGCAGATTGCTCCATCGTGCGGAATCGCGGGGGCGTAACTCGACCGCCTGCAAAAGCCTGAAAACGGTGCAGGCGAAGCAATGCAGCCCCAAAAATCGGCTTCAGCAAAAAGAAAAGCACCATACTTCCTACGAAGTACAG
>OMGK01001881.1_pt1 | contig 10384 bp, 9 predicted proteins | sample 1645881 | NCBI WGS metagenome assembly OMGK01 (sample SAMN00849303, study PRJEB25192) | human gut metagenome
TTCTTCTTTGCAGTGCTGATCATCGCGGCGCTGCTCTCCCCCGGCGCAGCGATCTCCTCAGTCGAGCCGACGGAGGCCTATCAGAACGGTTCCTTCTTTCCCGCGCTCATTGAGGGCTACGGCACGATGGACGCCATCGCCGGTCTCGCCTTCGGCATCGTGGTCATCGACGTCATTCGCCGCATGGGTGTCAACAATGACGACATCATCGCCGAGGACGTGCTCTCCTCCGGTCTTCTTGCCGGTGCGCTGATGGCGCTGATCTACGTGCTGTCCATTCTGGTCGGCGCGCAGTCGAGAGGCATTTTCGAGCTGTCCGAAAATGGCGGCATCGCCCTCACGCAGATCGCGGGTCATTACCTTGGCGGCGTGGGCCAGTTTATCCTCGCCTTCACCATCACCTTTGCTTGCCTCAAGACCTCCATCGGCCTTGTCACGGCCTGCTCGGAAACGTTTGTCAAGATGACGAACGGCAAAATTTCCTACCGCACCTGGGCGATCCTCTTCACGGTGTTTTCGTTTGCCGTTTCCAACATTGGACTGAGTGCCATCATCGAGTATTCCGTCCCGATGCTCATGCTCATCTATCCCCCGGCCATTGCGCTTATCCTGCTGGCCTTTATCGGCAAGTTCTTCGCTCATGACCGTGCCGTGTATGTCGCAACGATGATCGGTACATGGGCAGCCGCTATTTTCGACTGCATGAAGACGCTGCCCGCGTCGGTGCAGACTTCGCTCCGCCTCGATGTGCCTATCGCCTTTGCGGAAAAATATCTGCCGTTGTTCGACAAGAACCTCGGCTGGCTGCTGCCTGCACTCGTCGGCTTTGTGATCGGCATGCTCATCCGCTCGAGCCGGAAGGGCGCGCTCGTCCCCCATGCCTGACGAACCAAATTAAAGTAAAAACGCACCGCACGGCAGAGTTATTTCTGCCGTGCGGTGTCATTTTTTCAGCGGCTCCGAAAACGGAGAATCAGCAAGCTGCCGAGGTTCACCAGCAAAATCGTCGCGGCCCATGAAAGAGGGAACGCATGGTACAGCATCGGGAGCGTTGGATGCGCACAGCATGGGAGATAGATTATGTGCAGTCCTCCATCAAAGATGCTCGCCGATCTGGAGCAAAAATGGGGCATGACGCTGCTGGAGCGCAGTAAAAGCGGCGTCCGCCTGACCTCCGCTGGGGAGCCGGTCAGGCCGTTTTTGCTGCTGGAGCACAGCGGAAAAGCCGAGGTCTCCGACTTGCTGGAGCGCGCTCATGTGCAGTCGGACATCCACTTCACCGCCTGGGGGGATTTTGCCATCACGGCGATGGTGGAAAGGAGTCTCGGCGTCAGCATCCTGCCAGGCCTGATCTTGCAGCGCATCCCGTACAAAATCGAAATCGCTCCTGCAGCAGCCCTATTACCACCCAATCGGCCTTGCTATGAAGAAGCAGGCCCACCCAACACCCGCCGTGCAGAAGTTCATCGAATACTTCCATCGCAGGAAGTAGCGAAGTAGGCTACAACAGCGGCGCTGGCGGTCGAAAGCTGGCAAAATCACCGTTTCCGTATTTTGACAACAAAAAAGCACCGAAAGCCGAAGCTTTCGATGCTTTTTGGAGCTGGTGGTGTGACTCGAACACACGACCTGCTGATTACGAAGTGTATCGGGGCGCTCCGTTTGACGGTTTTCAGGGATTTTGGAGCCTTTCCGCTCGGTATATTGCGGGAGGTACGTCCTATCCTCTCCACTGTTTTTGTCCGCTCATTTTCCCGTGTGGGTCAGGGTGTGGGTCAAGCAGACACCTCTGCGTCAAAGAAGCCGCGGACAGGCTTCGCCGTCATATTTCGTTTTGCCATTTCTCTCTCATAATTGATTCGGGTAATCTCTTCAATAAAAGCCTTCTGCTCCTCACTGGCTTTCGGCCACGACACGCCGAATTTCCGGCACATCGCAAAAAAGATACGATACCATAATCTGTCTTCTTCCGTTTCATGTGTGAAGTACCATTTCGCATCTTTCATAGTCACCTCTAAATAAGATACAAAAATGTCTCTGGCAGCCTCGTCACAAATCAAATACCGCGGTGCCGCGCCTGACTCTCCATATAGACAATGTGGACGGTAACCACATCTTCGCTGATCTCATAAGCTCCCAAGGTCACCAATTCGCCAACCCGCGTTTTCAGCCCATAGACATCGAATTTACCTTTTGAGATATATTCGCTGGTCCAATCCGTCTGCCACCGCGCTCCGTTGTCGTTGTCGCGGCATCCTGCGGTGTCACCGGTTCAATAACTACAGGCACCTGCTGATCGGCGGCATCATAAACAGACGGTCGAAACTGCACAGCCCTCACTTTTTAAGTAGCATACCACAGTCTCTGCAAAAAATAAAGTGGCAAATTGAAGCTATCGCAGTCACGCTTTTTGTTCTAAAAACGCACCGCTGTAATCAAAGAGTACGGCTACCGCCCTATCCTCTCCATACAACAAATCAGTAGACTGTAACAATCATCTTAGCACAGATTTCGGCGGAGAGAAAGAGCGGCGTTGAGACGGAGAAAACTGGGATTTGGAGGATTAGCAAGCACAGCCGCTGTCCGGACACGTGGCGATTTTGGGATAATCCCAAGCCCTTTGCATTTGGCTCGCAGCCTTATATTCAGGAGGCAGCCGATCATGAATCATTCAGTGGTTGGTGCTTGCTTTCTTCATGAACTCCAGATAAAGACTGTACAACACAGCACAGACGGGTACGCTGAACAGCATCCCTAAGACGCCGAATGCTTCGCCGCCGATTGTGACAGCCATCAGCACCAACAGTCCGGGAAGCCCAACGGACTTACCGACCACCTTGGGATAAATCAGGTTGCCCTCCACCTGCTGTAAAACGAGCAAAAAGAGAATGAACCACAGAGCCTTGCCGGGTTCTGCCAGCAGGATCAAAAATGCACCAAGACCGCCGCCGATCCATGCGCCGAAAATCGGTACCAGTGCAGTAACGGCCACAAACGCGGAGACCGCACCGGCATACGGGATCCCAAGGATCAGCATTCCAAAGAAGCACAGAACGCCGATGATGACCGCTTCGGTAAGCTGTCCGCTGACAAAATTTGTAAAAGTTTGGTTGGTCAGAAAGGCAATACTCAGAAGCCGCTGTGCCTTCTTTTGCGGAAGGACTGTCACAATGAGTTTTTTCAAATGTGCCGCGACGACTTCCTTCTTTGCAAGCAGATACAGCGCAAAGACAAGTCCCAAGAGAACATCCACCAAAGCCGACAGGACAGAGGTTGCCGCGCCCCACGTCACGGTGAGGATGCCGCTTCCCTCATCGCTGATCAAGGCGGTGACCTTCTCGATCAACAGGTCGGAGTCTATGGCGTATTCGGGCAGGACAATGTTATATTTTGCAGCAAACCGGACAACGCCTGTCCACCACCGCCCGATTTCCTCCACATAGGCCGGAATGTTTTGAATAAACTCGTCGCCGGATTCCCGCAGGCTGGGGATCATCATAAACACCACGGCAAACAGAATTCCAAGGACGAGCACGGTGCTTGCGCTCAGGCACACAGGGCGGGCCAGCTTTGCAGGAGCTTTGCGGCACACCTTGTTCCAGCAGCATTCCAACGGTCGAAGGACTACGTTAATCAAAAACGCAATCGCGCCACCGATCAGAAATGGCGTGAACAGCGCAAGCACCGTGCCGAGAAAACGCAAAACAGCGTCAAGGTTTACCAGTGCCCACGCAAATCCAATCAGCAGCACCAATGCGCGGATAATGTAACGAATAATCGCCTTGTCCGGCCACTTGCTTCCCTGCGGCGCGGGATCCTCATTTCTGTCACCGGCTGTGTTTTGTGGTTTTTTCTCCATGTATTTCCTTTCTGTCAGTATGGGAGACCCTTTCAAATCCGAAAGCACTTTTGCAGCGCTTTATACTCACCCATTGTCAGAATCGTTATGTCATCGGACAATACAGTGTCCGGCGTAACGGAAACATCCGTTTTTCCTGCACGCTTGATGCCGAGGATATTGATGCCGAACTTTCGGCGAACATCCAGTTCTCCAACGCTTTTCCCGACCCACGCCTCTGGCACCTGCACTTCAAAGATGGCGTGCTGCTCGTCGATCTCTATATAGTCAAAAATATGGTCGGCAGTGAATCGGATCGCCGCCCATTTTGCCATCTGCTTTTCGGGATAGACCACGTTATCTGCGCCGTTGCGGAGCAGAAACTTCGCCTGCACGTCGCGTTCGGCGCGGGATACCACGCATTTTGCGCCCAGCTCTTTCAGCAGCGAGGTGGTTTCCAGCGAGTTCTGGAAGTTGCCGCTGATGGTCACAAAGCAAACGTCAAAATTTCCGATACCGAGCGAACGCAGAAACTCCGCACTGGTGCTGTCGCCGATCTGCGCGTTGGTGACAAACGGAAGCACATCGTTGATCCGCTCCTCATTGGTATCAACTGCCATGACCTGATGCCCCAGTGGAGAGAGCTGCATGGCGATATGCCGCCCAAAGCGGCCTGCTCCAATCAATAAAACATTTTTCATGGGATAGACAACTCCTTTGCTTATCCAATCGTGATTCTTTCCTGCGGCAGCTTTGCATTGCCGCTTTTTTTGCTGGACACCGCCGCATAAATGAGCGTCAGCCCGCCGACCCTGCCCAGATACATCAGCGCGATCAATACCGCCTGCGAGGGAATGTGCAGCTGCGGCGTAATACCCAGAGTCAGTCCCACGGTGCCCACCGCCGACGCGGTTTCATATAGGCAGGAGGACAGCGGGAGATCCTCGTATACGCTGATAAAAACGCCTCCGCCAAAGAACAGCGCAAGGTACATCGTCAGGATGGTCGCGGCGGTTTTGACGGCACTGCAATCGACTCTGCGCCCAAAGAATTGAGCGCTGTCCCGCTGCCGGAAGCTCGCGGCAGCATTGGCAAGCAGAACAGCCAGCGTTGTGGTTTTCATGCCGCCTGCCGTGGAGCCGGGAGAACCGCCAATGAGCATCAGAAGGATCATCACGCCCAGCGATGCGCCGGACATGGCGGGTAGATCGACTGTGTTGAAGCCCGCCGTTCTCGGCGTGACCGATTGGAACAGGGCTGCCTGAACCCGCTCTCTGAGGGGAAGGGCATCAAAGTCCACAAAGAAGAAAAACAGCGTCGGAAAGACGATCAGCGTGAGTGTCGTAACGAGAATGACCTTACTTTGCATTCGATAACGGTGGAAATGCAGCTTGTTTTCGCAAATGTCATCCCATGTCAGAAATCCAATGCCGCCGGTTATGATCAGGAGCATGATCGTGATATTGATCACCGGATTTTGGACATAACCGGTAAGGGACGGATACAAGTTATTGTTCGTTCCCAGAATGTCAAACCCGGCGTTGCAAAAGGCGGAGATGGAATGAAACACCGCCATCCAGATCCCGTGCCATCCGTAGTCCCGGCAAAACACCGGCAGCATGGCAAGCGCGCCGGTCAGTTCGATCAGAAATGTCCCTCGCAGGATGAACCTTGTCAGCCGGACGATCCCTCCGACCTTCGGTGCCGAGATGGCGTCCTGCATGGTGCTGCGCTGCATCAGAGAGATCCTTCGCCCGGACAGCAGCGCAAACGATGCCGCCACGGTGACAACACCGAGCCCGCCTATCTGAATCAGCGTCAGGATCACCGCCTGCCCAAAGACCGACCAATAGCTGCCAGTATCCTGCACCACAAGACCCGTTACACAAACAGCGGAGGTCGCGGTAAACAGCGCTTCATGGAATGGCGTTACGCACCGAGCTGTCGCAGAAATTGGCAACATCAGCAGCAGCGCGCCCAGCAGGATCACCCCTGCAAAGCCCAATATGATGATTTGAAAAGACGAAAGGCGGCGCTTTCTGCAAACCACTTCTTCCGACATCATCCTCACTCCTTGTGAATCGTGCGATCGCTTTATTGTGCGCAAGTCAAACAGGCGCCACATTGCCTGACTGTGATGAAGGATACCCTGTACGCACTCAGATCGGAGACCGTGATCTCCAAATTCTGCACAGCGAAGGAATCGCCCTTGACGGGGACTCTATTCAGCTGCTCCATGACCCAGCCGCCGACAGAAACACTGTCCGATTCCAGCTTGACATCAAAGAATTCCATAAAATCTTCCAAACTGACGGAGCAGTCCACGCGGTAGGTATTCTCGTCCAGCTTTTCAAAATCTTCTTCCACCTCGTCGTGTTCGTCCCAAATTTCACCAACCAGTTCTTCCAGAATATCCTCCATCGTAACAATACCAAGCGTCCCGCCAAAATCGTCTACGACTACGGCGACATGGGACTTCTGATGCTGGAGCATTTTCAAAATATCCCGGATTTTTGTGTGCTGATAGACAAACAGCGGCTTCGTCATAATCTCCGCAATGGTTTGATCCGTCATCTTGCCGTTGATATAGAAGTCCTTCTGATGAAGAACGCCGACGATCTGATCGATAGTATCCCGGTAGACCAGTAGGCGGGAAAAGCGGGACTGTGTAAAGGCTCTGGCAATTTCCTCATGGCTTTCGCCGATGTCCACGGCCTCCAAGTCGATTCGATGGGTCAAAATTTCTGCCGCCGTCAGGTCGCGGAACTCAAGAGCATTGCGCAGCAGCTCGCCCTCGTTTTCGTCAATGCCGCCGTCCTGCTCCACGTCCTCCATAAAAAGAAGCAACTCCTCGTGGGACATTTTTGCATCGTCATCTGTCTTGAAGAAGCGGGAAACCAGCTTTTTCCACTGGGAAAAGAGAAAATTCAACGGTGTCAGCACCCAGATCCAGAGCCGGATAAAGGGCGCACTGAACAAAGCAAAGCGTTCAGGGGCGTCCTTTGCAACACTCTTGGGGGTGATCTCACCGAAAATCAAAACAACGATCGTTACGACGACCGTAGAAACCGTCGCGCCGATGTCGCCGTAAAGCCCGACGAACAGAAGCGTACCGATGGACGCCACCATGATATTGACGATATTGTTGCCGATCAGGATGGTGGAGATCAGCTTGTCATAATCTTCGGACAGCTTGAGCGCCAGCGCTGCCCGCTTGTTTCCGTTGTCCGCCAACACCTTGAGGCGGGTTTTATTCAGGGATGAAAACGCCGTTTCTGTGGCACTGAAATAGGCGGACATGGCAATGCAGACCACCATTGCGAAAATGCTTCCAAAATAATTCATTTCAAACTCCTTTATGTTCTGTTCTTATTATCGTACCAAGCAAAAAGACACACCTATACCCGATACCGCAGCAAAGGGCGTAGATATGCCACATACGAACAAACCATATAAGAGCAGTTACCGTTATCGTCGCTACTGTCATTTTCCACGGATTTCTTCCTCCTTTTTGCTGTGTGCTTATATCATAGCATTTTTCCGGTGTAGATTCGGTAAAGAAACGAGTGCGGCGCAATATCCTCCTGTGAGAAATCTTGAAGCGGTTCCGCTTCTGCGGTATAATAATGCTGGCAGTTATTTATACCACTGGATTTAAGCCGTTTTTCTCCCGGGCTTCGCCCGAAACCGAAAAACATGGCGTATTATACCGCAATAAATTTCAGGAGAAGCATGATGAAGAATCGACAGCGACAAAAGGATACTCTATTTTCGATCCTTATTTTTTGCAGTGCCTTTGCCGTCAATTTGCTGATTCAGAAGCTCTTTACCACGCAGACGCTGGTACCCATGATCTTTGTGTTCGGCGTGTTTTTGATCTCGCTGAAAACCCACGGGTATTGCTATGGCATCACTTCGGCAATTGTCAGCGTATTTGCGGTGAATTTTGCCTTTACCTATCCCTATTATGCCTTCGACTTTTTCGTGGAGGAAAGCATCTTATCTGCCGTCATTATGCTGGCAGTTGCCGTTTCCACCAGCACGCTGAATATTCGTATCCGCGATCAGGAGAAGCTGCGCTCAGAGAATGAAAAGGAGCGAATGCGCGGCAATCTACTGCGGGCGATCTCCCATGATCTGCGCACACCGCTCACCTCCATATACGGGTCCTCCTCCACGCTGATCTCCAAGTATGACGCGCTGCCAAAGGAGCAGCAGCTCAAGCTGTTGGGAGAAATTCAGGAGGACAGCGAATGGCTCATCCGCATGGTTGAGAATCTCCTGTCCGTCACAAGGATCGACGGCGCGAAGGTGGAGGTCGTGAAAACGCCGACTGTTCTGGATGAACTGATCGACTCGGTTCTCATGAAGTTTTCCAAAAAGCATCCGAATCAGAAGGTCATCACACAGATACCGGACGAGTTTGTGGACATTCCCATGGACTCGCTCCTTATTGAGCAGGTGCTGCTGAATCTTCTGGAAAACGCCGTGTTCCACGCAAAAGGTATGACGGAACTGATACTTTCCGTTTCCCTTGCGGGGGACAAGGCGGTATTTGAGGTCGCCGACAACGGCTGCGGCATTCCGGAGGATGCGCTTCAAAGGATTTTTACCGGGAGTTACGAAAAGTCCGCCGCACCGGTGGACGGGACCCGCAGCAATATGGGGATCGGACTATCTGTGTGCGCCGCCATCGTCAAGGCGCACGGCAGTGACATTACCGCAGAAAACAGAAGTGGCGGTGGTGCGGTATTCCGCTTTGCTCTGGAAAGAGGGAGTGAGGACGATGGGCAATAACAAGTACAAGATCCTGATCGTAGAGGACGAGGCCAACATCCGAAGCTTTATCAAAGCCAATCTGGAAACCAGCGACTATCAGGTGCTCTGCGCGGAGACCTGTGCGCTCGGCATGATGATGTACGCCTCCCATCATCCGGACCTCATCGTTCTGGATCTCGGCCTTCCGGACAGAGATGGCATGAGTCTGATCCAAGAAGCACGAAAGACGGATACCGTGCCCATCATCGTGCTTTCCGCCCGTTCCAACGAGAGGGACAAGGTGGAGGCGTTGGATCTGGGCGCGAATGACTATATTACCAAGCCTTTTGGCACGGAGGAACTACTGGCTCGCATCCGCGCCGTTCTCCGCAGCCATCGGCACAGCGAAGAGGAGGAACGTTCCCCCGGCGGAAAATTCCACCTTCAGGATCTGCTGATCGACTACGATACACGGCAGGTCTTTGTGGGTAAAGAAGAGATCGACCTGACCCAGACAGAATACAACATCATGGCGTTTCTCTCTGTTCACGCCGGAAAGGTGCTGACGTATGCCGCCATCATTCGAGAGGTCTGGGGATATTCGGACTATGGCAGCGTCAAGAAGCTGCAAGTCAACATGAAGAACATCCGCAAGAAAATGGGTGTGACGCCCGGTGAAAAGCGCTATATCATCAATGAGCTTGGCGTCGGATACCGGATGCTGGCGGAGGACGAGGCGTAACCTGCCAAAACCCTGCGCCGCTTGACAGGCGTGGTACAATACAAATGAGCTTTTTCCGTTTCTATACTAAACGGAGAAGGCTCATTTTTTGTTTGGAGGATCAAAAATGAAGAGAACATTCAGCACGGAGCTTGCCTATGTATTCGGCATCGTATTTGTCGCGTGGGGCGTTGTCCTGATGGAAAAGGCCGACTTCGGCGTTTCCATGGTGGTCGCGCCTGCATACCTTCTTTACCGTTGGCTGTCTCCTGCGTGGGGCTTTGTCACCTTCGGCATGGCGGAATACTGCTTGCAGGCGGTGCTGCTGCTCGCCATGTGCCTGCTGCTGCGGCGCTTCCGCGTGTCGTATCTCTTCTCCTTTGTCACAGCGGTCGTCTACGGCTTTGTACTGGACGCTTTCATGCTGCTGGGCGCTATGCTTCCGGCGGGCAGCATCTGGCTGCGCGCGATCTATTATGTGCTGGGGTTGCTTTTTTGCGCGGCCGGTGTTTCTGCCATGTTCCACACCTACATTTCGCCCGAGGTCTATGAGCTATTTGTGAAGGAGGTCTCCGCCCATTTCGGTGCAGATATCAACCGATTCAAAACCGGGTATGACTGTGTGAGCTGCCTGATCGGCGTGGCAATGAGCTTTCTTGCCTTTGGACTTTGGCACTTCGAGGGCGTGAAGTGGGGGACGATCCTGTGCGCGCTGATCAACGGCTATGTCATCGGACGATTCTCCACGTTCTATGAAAAGCACTGGACGTTCTGCGACCGCTTTCCGTGGCGGAAATACTTCGCGCCGGACGCTGCGACGCAGACGAACGCGGAGTAACCTGCCCTGCTTTTGCGCTGTCGGCCTTACCTTGACAATCCCCCACGTTCACTTTATATTGGTAACAGGCGAAAGCCGAATCTCGCGGCTTTCCGGTGAGGTCCACACCGTAAGTGTGGCCTCAGGCATTCATGGACCCCGTAGGGCATTATGACCACCCTGTACGCAGGAAGTTCCATGAAGGTCGACAGTTTTTGGCGCTGTACCGGCAGCGCGGGTGTGTACCCTT
>OMGK01001886.1_pt1 | contig 10370 bp, 10 predicted proteins | sample 1645881 | NCBI WGS metagenome assembly OMGK01 (sample SAMN00849303, study PRJEB25192) | human gut metagenome
TCAACCACTTCATTGACGTGGTAGCCCTCTTCCCCTGGATGCTGGCCGCGCTGGACGAAGCAATGTATGAGCACCGCCACGGGCCCTTTGCGTTCTGGGTGGCGCTCAACCTGCTCAACAACTATTTCTTCTTTGCCGGGCAGGCGGTGTTCCTCATCATCTATTTCTTCTGTATGGTTGCAGGGCGGCGGTACAGGATCGGCCTGCGCCGCTTTGCCGCCCTTGCGTGGGAGACAGCGCTCGGCTGCGCGTGCGGCTGTCTGCTGCTGCTGCCCGCCGGGCTTTCGCTTTTGCAGAACCCGCGCACCATCGACCCGTTTACCGGGTACGGCTACCTGTTCTACGGCAAATCCCAGCAGTACGGGGCTATTTTTTACAGCCCCTTTCTGATGCCGGACGCGCCCTATTTCAAGGATATGTTTCAGGAGGGTATCCTCAAGCATACAAGCCTGACGGCCTATCTGCCGCTGGTGGGCGCTGCGGGCGGGCTGGCCTTCTGCCGCACGCAGGACCGCCACCCCTTTACCCGTATTTTGAAGGTCTGCGTGGTCTGCGCCTTTGTGCCGGTGCTGAACAGCGCGTTCTACGCCCTCAACTCCAGCTTTTACGCCCGTTGGTACTATATGCCGATCCTTGTGCTGTGCGGCGCCACCTGCTGCCTGCTCTCCCGCCCGGCACTGGCCGAGCGCAGCCTGCCGCGTGCCTTTGGGCTGACGACCTTCATCACGCTGACGGCGGCGGTCTTTGCCGTGCTGCCCAACAAGGACAGTGACGGCAGCTTCTGCCTTGGCGTGCTGGAGGAGCCTGCCCGGTTCTGGGCGCTGTTCGGCGTGACGGTGCTGGGCATCGTCCTTTTTGGGCTGCTCTGGCATTTCTGCCGCCGCAAGCGGCAGTGGAGCCAGGTCCTGCTGGCCGGTGTGCTGGGCTTCAGCCTTGTGTACGGCTCGCTGCATCTCTCCCTGACGAAATACGCCCAGTGGGATGTGGACGGCAACCTTATTGCTGAGACATATGACTCCGCCGATGCGGTCGCGGCCGCCCTGCCGGACGATGCCTTCTACCGGATCGATGCCTACGGCGCGCACAACAATCTGGGGCTGTGGTTCGACCGCAGCTGCCTGCAGTTTTTCAACTCGACCGTAGCCCCGAGCATCATGGAGTTTTACCCCGCTGTGGGCGTCAAGCGCGATGTCAATTCCAAGCCGGACGCTGCCAACTATGCGCTGCGCGGGCTGCTGAGCGTGCGCTACACGCTGACCGCCCGGGACAAGGTCAGCGACTGGGAGAAACAGGCTCTGCCCGGCTGGACAAAATACGCCGAAACAGACGCCTATCTGATTTATGAGAATGAAAACTGGGTGCCGATGGGCTTTACCTATGACTACTATGTGACTGCCGACCAGCTGGAGCGGGTGGGGGAGGAGGAGCGCGCCCAGATCCTTTGCCGCGCTCTGCTGCTGGATGAGGACCAGATCTCGGCCTTCGGCAGCCTGCTGCGCCCCCTGCCCGATGAGGAGCTGACCCGCCGCAGCGAGGAGGCCTACGCCGCCGACTGTGCCGCCCGCCGCGAGGCCGCTGTGGCGGAGTTTACCGCCACAAGAACCGGCTTTACCGCCAAAACCGCCTATGATACCGATGCGCTGGTGTTTTTCAGCGTGCCCTATGACGATGGCTTCACCGCCGCTGTCAACGGCGAGCCTGCCGCCATCGAAAAGGTCGATAACGGCATGATGGCCGTGTTTGTGCCTGCCGGGGAGAATGAGGTGGAGTTCACCTACCATACGCCGGGGCTGAAGGTATCGGCCATTGTGAGTGTGGCGGGGTTGGCGGCGTATGGAATATACCTGCTGATTTTAAGAAAGAGGGCAAAGCGGCAGCAGTCGTAAGCTGCCAGAGGGACTTTGCCGCTTTTTCATAGCACTGAACCTTCCGGTGCGATTTGTAGGGAGCGGTCTTGACCGCTCCGGGCAGTGCGGCGGTAGCCGCCAAGTTTCAACGGAGGGGTCAAGACCCCTCCCTACAGAGCAAAATAAAAGCGTGATAACAGATATATTTTAAACCTGACAAGAGAGGAACCCACCCATGCCAAACCATGCTGAACAATTAGCACAAGAACTGAACCTGAGCGTCAAAAATGTGCAGGGCGCAATCGAGCTGATCGATCAGGGCAATACCATTCCGTTCATCGCCCGCTACCGCAAGGAGGCCACCGGCTCGATGGACGATCAGGTGCTGCGCGATCTGGGCGACCGTCTGGAATATCTGCGCGGCCTCGATAAGCGCAAGGCGGAGGTCACCTCCTCCATCACCGAGCAGGGCGCCATGACGCCCGAGCTGACCGCGGCCCTGACCAAGGCCAAAACGCTGGCCGAGGTCGAGGACCTTTACCGCCCCTACAAGCCCAAGCGCAAGACCCGCGCCAGCATTGCCAAGGCGCGCGGCCTGCAGCCGCTGGCCGATGCTACCTTGAAGCAGGATGCTAACTTTGACCCGCAGACAGCCGCCAACGACTACCTGAACGAGGAAGTCCCCGATGCCAAGTGTGACTGCCCGGTCGCGCGTCCACCTGGTAAAGGACAGAATAACAATGACGATCCCCAGTCCGCCCAGCATCATCTCTCCAAGCAGATTCTCCATCTATGTCTTTCCTCCGCAAAATTTGTGATGTATCTCTTATGTGTTATGTGGCATTTTTCTCTATGAAACAATGTGTAATTTGACATTTTTTCATTTAGAACAACAATTCCAAAATAAGGAAATAGACTGTAGCAACTATGGTTATAGCCAATAACTTTTTCTTATGCTTTTTCAATTCACACTGCCCGTTTGCTATTTCATATAAGAGCGAGCCTGTTCCTCTGTGAAATTTTCATTTACCATATTTTTGACACAGATATCCAGCAACTCATCCATGTTATGATAGGTATACGTTCCGTCGGCATAACACCACTTGCTGTAGTCCTCGTTTAGCGTGCCGTCATTGTTCCGTCCTATGATGGAATCACCCATGCCATTTACAACGATTTGTAACTTGTGTTACTCGGCTCGCAGCCAGTCTGCAATATTTAAATACAAAAACCTGTCAGATCTTAAATTGCCCAATAATCCGTTCAAGTTCATCGACAATCTCTTTGTTGTCCATAACAGCATCCACGATTTTGTGAAACTCGCCGTGGATTTCTGACATATACTCAGAATTTTTTACTACATCTTCTTTTTGGGAGTCAAAATCGCTCATAATATCTGTTACATAAGAATTGATCCGCGCCATGCTCTGCTGCAGTTCATTCATGTATCCTTCAAAGGCAAGCATCTGTTCCCGGAAGCTGTCGGCATCACTCGCATACTCTTTTCCTGTATGCACCAGAACGTCATAGTCTGAAATGACGTTCGTCTTTACAAAATTGAGAAGTTCAAACGAAGCTTCCGTAAGACTGTCCACGATATTTACAATAAAAGTGTTGATCTTCTGGATCTCCGCCGCTGTCCTGGAGGACTCTTCCGCAAGATTTGATATCTCGTTTGCTACTACTGCAAAGCCCTTTCCACTTTCTCCCGCCCTTGCTGCCTCTATGCTGGCATTTAAAGCAAGAAGATTGGTCTGATCCGCAACACTCAGGATCTGTCCGGTCAGCTTTTGAACTTTCTCAACTTCCTTTGACTCTTCAATCTTATCTTCCAGCGTCCTGCCAATACGCACGATTGTCTCCTGCATACGTTCCTTCGCCTGTATTGCGTCTTTCTCCAGATTTTTCGCCTTTACACCAATCTCGCCAATATATTCTGCCTGGGCTTTTGTCTCCCCGATGACTGAGGTCATCCGTTCGTCGTTGTTCTTTGCGTCCTCCGCGATCTTGTGAACCATCTCGCTCATTTCAAGGACGTTGTCTTCCATCACGCTCATGGTGGCATTTACCTTTGATACCGCATCCGTGGACGCGGTAACGATATTGTTCACATGCTCGGAATTGCCAGCCAGCTTATATTCACATTCGCTGATCTTCTTAATGATCTCGCGCAGATTCTCCAGAAATACATTCAGACTTCCTGCTATATTTCCAACCTCATCCGAAGATCTTACCGTTATCTTCTGGGTAAGATCGCCCTCTTTCTGGGCAAGCTCACTCATTTTACCTGCGATTGCGCTCACGCTTCTTGACAGCACCCCGCTTATGACAAGCGAGAGCACCACCGCAATTGCCAGTCCGGCAAGTTCAATGAACATAAACTTCCTGATCAGGGCACTCTGCTGAAGCCGTATCTCTGTCACGGAGCAGTCTACACCTACGATGCCAACGATATCACCAGCGCTGTTGTACACCGGAGCAAATGCGCTATAAAAGTCGCCCCACTCGTCAGAAGTCATCTCGCTGTCTACGGTGACATTTCCATCGAATGCTTCCGCGATTTCGTCATAAATCTCGTATGCTTCTCCGATCGCCGCGCCCTCCTCGGTATCGGCATCTACAATAAACTCCAGCGTATCCCCGTTCATCCGCATCGTATAGATATACTTGATCTCATCCCCGCACAAAAACTCCTGCAGCTGACTAAGGATTTCCTCATAATCCGCAGATCCCTCGTCACCTGCCTGCAGCTGCTCCAGCAGATCCCCATCGATTCTCTGTGCTGCGATTTTGGCAGAACTTCCTGCGTTCTGCTTGCATTGCTCAAGCAGCATCGTTTTTGCCCGATTCATAAGAAACCAGCCGCTGAGATTTGCTACAATCAGCGTACATACAACCATTCCAACTAAGATTTTTGCACGAATGCTTATTTGGATTTTCTTTTGCGTTTTATTCTCCTTCATCCTAAAGTTCCACCCCGCGCAAATGCTTATAACTCCTACAAATATATTATATCCGCTTATAGATGGCTTGACAAGAAAATTAAAGGAGATCCCCTTTTATGGCATAAAAAAAGCAATCGAGCTTCCCCGATTGCTTTTCTTTTTCTGTTCCTGTTTTTCCTGACAAATGTTAGCGTTCATCTAACACTTGAAAAATGATTCATGCATCTGTCTTACATATCGCTCTAAGTAGCAGAGCCTTCAACATTTTACTCTTCTAAGCTTTCCTTCATTCTGCCAAGCAGACCTGATTTCTTCAACGGCAGCGTAATGATAATGGCAATGAGTGTTCCACCGCAGGTACTAATCAGGAACGGAACAACAAACGTAAATAACGCCGCTGCTTTATTCCCCATGACAAGATATGCCACCGGATAAGAAAGCATTCCTCCAATGATTCCGGTTCCTGCCACCTCGCCGAGATAGGCAAACGGAAGTTTCTTCCCGTACTTATAAAGAAGTCCGCCAAGCAATGCACCGCACATGCTTCCCGGGAATGCCAGAGGGCTTCCCAGCCCCAGCAGATTACGGATCAGCGACGCAATAAAAGCCTGTGCCAACGCCCACCATGGTCCTACGGTAACCGCGCATAAAACATTTACCAGATGCTGTACCGGTGCACATTTGGAACCGAATACCGGGAAGGAAAACAAGCTTCCCACCACTGCTACCGCTGCTAAGATTGCTGTGACCGTCAATTTCTTTAAATTCAGTTTCTTCATTTTTCATCCTCTTTTCCTGTTGTGTGATGCCCCCGCAGCTTTTTCCACAATCAGGCAGAGAATGATTGTGATCACCATATCCGGCAGTGTATTTCCGACCGGTGTATCTACCTGCATCAATATGCGGTAAATCATAAAACCGGCAAGCCATACCACCAGATTACGCCACTGGAAAGCAGATTTTTCGGCATCTGCCTTCTTTAAAATGAAATAATCTGCGATCTGTACTGCGATCATCGGAGCAAAAACAGAACCGATCAGATATAAAAAGTTTGTAATATTATCCATGGGATACACAATCGCTGCAGCCGTTCCGATCACGGTAACAACGATTGCCGCCCATTTTTCCTGAATCTTTGAAGAAATGGAAACACTGGAAACTCCTGCGGAGTAAGCATCCAGAAAGGTTGTTGTAACCGTGGAAAATACAATAATAAGAAGTCCGACAACGCCAAAACCGGTTTTTAACATAATCTGTGCAATGTCATATTCACCGGTAAAAATAGCCGCTCCCATGCCGATCATATACATAAAAATGCTGACCAGACTGTAGACAAGCACACTGGCAAGTGTTGCTGCAAACGGCTTTTCTGCTTCTCTTGTATAATCGCTGATAAGCGGCAGCCAGGAAAGCGGCATTGCTGTCGTAGATGCTGCGGGGCACACCGTGGCTGCGCACCAAACGTCATTGTGTCATCACTTGCTGTAATCAGCATCACAAAGTCTGAATTAAAAAAGATCTCTTTAAATAGTACCAGTGACAAAATAAAAAGTGCTGTCATGGCAACCGTATTCAGCCTGCCAAGATTGGTCAGCCCAATGAAAATCCAGACAATAATCAGAACACCAATGACGAGCGCCCACACCCAGTTTCCAATATGTAACACACCATCCGCTGCAAGTGCACCGTCATAGATCATGATCGCCGTCCATCCAACAAGCTGTAACACATTTAATACGGCAAAAAGAAGGCTTCCCTTCTCGCCGAAGCTCATTTTTACAGTTTCCATGGCGCTTTTGCGCTCTTTCGCTCCGATCATTCCTGCCGCAAACATCATAAGACCGCCGATCAGATGACCAAGCAGGATTGCTGCCATTGCTTTTCCAATACCGAGCGGTGCAAAATAGGTACCTGTCAGTATTTCCGCCAGGGATACGCCTGCGCCAAACCAGATTAGTCCGTTTGAAAAAACGGAAGTTCTCTTTTCATTCATCCTTTGTACTCTCCTTCGACTGCAAATGCATGGTTCATGGGACCACTTCCTTTTCCAAGGTCAAGCATGGCGGCAAGTGCGCCGGAAATGTAATTTTTGGCATACCTGACGGAAGTTTCTAAGTCCCTTCCCTTTGCAAGATTCGATGCAATCGCAGAAGAAAGCGTGCAGCCTGTTCCATGGGTATTGGGGTTGTCAATTCTCTTCCCGTGAAACCATACCGGTTCTTTTTCTTTCTGGAAAAGAAGGTCGTTGGCATCGTTTAACTGATGTCCTCCCTTTAATAAAACTGCACAGCCTAAGGTGTTACAGATGATTTCTGCTGCTTTTTCCATATCTGCTTCTGTTTTAATCTCCATTCCGGAAAGAACTTCTGCTTCCGGGATATTCGGAGTGATAACAGTTGCAAGGGGCAATAATTTACTTTTCAATGTGCCGATGGCATCCTCGCTGATAAGCCTTGCTCCACTCGTTGCCACCATGACAGGATCTACCACAATATTTTTTGCGTGATACTCTGTCAGTTTGTCCGCAATCGTCTCAATCAGTTCACTGGATGAGACCATTCCGGTCTTTACTGCATCCGGATAAATATCCGTAAAAATACTGTCCAGCTGCTCTGCCAAAAATTTTGGAGTTACTTCCATAATATCTGTTACGCCGGTCGTATTCTGGGCAGTCAAAGCCGTGACCGCACTCATCGCGTATACGCAGTTGGCGGTCATGGTCTTAATATCTGCCTGGATGCCGGCGCCTCCACTGGAATCACTTCCAGCGATTGTTAATGCTGTGTACATAAAATCCTCCTCTGCATTAATTTTATATAGCGACCTAAGGTGGTGCCCCCAATCTGCCGCTGTGATATATCATTTTCTTGCTGCTGCCCTATCGGCGCAAAGAACCAAAAAAGTGCAGGAATCCAACGCAAAGATTCCTGCACAAAAAATGCTTGTGACTTATTATCTCCCTACGTTGGCATTATCCAAATCAGGTTCTGGGTTAAAGCATCCGCTTACTCTCAGCCCGCCTGTGCGAGCACCCCGTTTTCATTATCCTTATCACTTCGTAATGGTCTGTTTTATAACAGCTTTATTATACACGCCTGTTCTCAAAATGCAAGCTTTTTGTTCTGTGCTCCTCTGAAATTATCACAAGTATAACTACAGCCACATCCGATATTTTGCTGTTTTCCATCGCATTTTTAATTTTCCGACAAAATCTGTAGTCCCATTACAATAATCCACATATATGCACAGGTCTTCGGAATCATTAATAGTCCTACTTTTGGTTTTGTTTTACTGAATAACGTTACTGGAAGATAACAGCCAAATGAAATAATAATAGCCGCAGCCATCCTTGTCATATGGTATCCATAGGTATTTCCCGAAATTAAATATAAAATAATTATCCCTGTACCAGTAACTGCAAAAACTGTATTTCTGATAACAGATAATTTCTGGTAAAAATAACTCCCGCTGATGCCAGCGCTGCGCCAAGCCCCAAATAAAAAAAAGCTATAAATATCTCCGGGAATACGCCAGCCGCCCTAAATCCGATTCCGCATTCAAATAAGATATTACTCCCAGTCTCGCAACATTAACTCCTGCTATCATCCAGACAATGCCTGCAATCAACTCTGCCTTGTCTAATAAAACAATTTCAATATGCTTTTTATTATCTTCGCTTTGTATTCTTTCAATCAGACCTTCATTTTCCAAATTTTTCAGTGAAGTTGATACATGGGATTTTGTTGATTTCCTCACCTTTACAATCTCTGTTGCGGTATTATGCTGTGGATTGTTATGTAAGAACATCCGTATATCATATTCCATCTGTGTTAACCCGTACCGGTCGCATACCTCGGCGGATAACAGTTCATAATATCCTGTAATTGTTTTATGTTTATCCCAGAACTACATCTCAACCCACCCTGTAATCGTTCTATTTAGAACGATTACAGGGTGGGTTTTCTGTCATGTCAATTTTTCTTTAACGTTCCAATATATTCTCCATTATTATATACAAATGGTCCGGCTTCCCCCTCTTCTCCGAAGTATTCCGCTCTTAATGACATGATATTGAGCAATTCATCTACAGTATGCACTTTTGTCGCCTGATAGGGCTGTTCAAAGGCGAGCTTTTCTACAAATAAATAATAGTCACTGTACTTTATCAGTATGCCGGTATGACCTACGAAAACAACCTCAGAATACGGGTCATATATCACGATACTAAGAAGAGATATCCTGTCACTGTTTATTTGAAATCCATGATATTTCCAGCTGTCGGAAAACACAGTTTCCGGAGAGCTGCCATCTGTTACACTCTTTTCGCCATAGAGTGTAGTGAACATGTTCCTATTCTTTTTTATGATTTCATATCTGTCCACGTTATCTATCGCTTCCGTGTCAAACATTAAATATGTGCCTGCATAATTGCCTTCTGTTGACTCCGAGCAAAGCATCCCATCCAGCAAAAGGAACGCTGTCATCCTGCAGTCAGCGTCTGAATCATCATGATTCTGTTCCCAGCCATCCATACATTTTACGATATCTGCTTTCATCTTCATAGGATCTGACCAGGCATCCTCCAGCCTTGCATTCTTCCCGGCAGAATCCGCAAAATCGGTCACCCACTCCTGAAATAAATCTACATGGGAAGCTCCTGCAGCGTCCAGTTCCTTGCAGATCCCGGTAATGGAAGCCTTCCCGCCCATATAAGTTGCGGCAGGTATCTTCTGTTTCTGTACGTCTTCTGCACAGGCTCCCAGTATCGCAGATGCGAGTATAATAACCGCTGATAATTCAAGCGCTGTTCTCGCCTTATTGTGCCTTTTCAACAGATATTACCTCTCCCTCAAACGGATCTACCTCTGAAATTGTTCCGGTATATCTTACAGTCACAGTATCTCCGTTGCTGACATTCTCCAGTCCTTCCGGCTTTTCCTCAAAAGTAAAACTATATGGTGTATCATTCTCATCCGTAACGACAAACATGAAATCTTTTATCTCATCAATCGTTCCGGTCACTTCTTTTTCTTCTGTTGTTCCATCCTGTTTCCCCTCGTCGCTATTGCTTATTGCAGTATTATCCTGCTTCATCCCGGACTGTCCACAGCCGCCAAATAATCCAGCACAACACATCACACAAGCCACAATCATAATTATTTTTTTCTTCATCTTCAATCTACCTCTTTCTTATTATTCGTACTCTGTGAATACTTTTCAAAAGATTACCTTAGTCTTTCATTAATGTAAATAGTATAATTCCAAAATTAAAGAAATATTCATTTTTTGCCGCCTGTAGCCGAGTTTTCAATATCACGGAAAGTGCATTCATAAATACCGTTTTCCCCATAAGCCTGCCACCCGCTTACCACTATCCGGGCGCGTTCGGGACTTGCACCCGTTAGAGCGCGCCCATGGCGCGCAAACAAAAAAAGAACCGATTTCTCGATTCCTTTTTTCAGCCCCTGCTGATTTCTTTACAAATTCAATTTTTCTTTTTGCATTATCTCTATAAACTGGAATTTAGCGATTTCTTTTTCCGGTATTCTCTGTCCCACGGATTTCCTCATGATAGAAA
>OMGK01001890.1_pt1 | contig 10361 bp, 8 predicted proteins | sample 1645881 | NCBI WGS metagenome assembly OMGK01 (sample SAMN00849303, study PRJEB25192) | human gut metagenome
TGCGCCTCCTCCGCATCTAAAGATATTTTCAAAAATATTCTGAAACCGGAAGCAGAAGACAAAAAAGTATTAAATGTAAGCCGTATTACGGTTCTTGTAATTGCTGTCGTTGCCTGCATTATCGCATGGAACCCGGACAGCAGTATCATGGGACTTGTTTCTGACGCATGGGCCGGTCTTGGTTCCGCCTTTGGTCCACTCGTTGTGTGCTCCCTGTTCTGGAAACGTACCAACCTTCCGGGTGCCGTTGCCGGCATCGTATCCGGTGGATTGTTTGTTATCATCTGGGATTACCTTCCAATTTTTGGCGGTCAGACACCTTACGCCGTAACCGGAATTTACTCCCTGTTATTAGGATTCTTTGTCAGCCTTTTGTGCATTGTCATTGTCAGCCTTTTGACAAAAGCACCATCCAAAGAAATTGTTGAAGAATTTGAATCTGTCAAAACTTATCAGGAATAAATCGTAGAACCTACGGAGGTTTTTATGGAGTTTAAAAGTTTAAAAAAAATTCATGACGGTCACTTTATCCACCGCTATGATATCACATATGAAACGGTCGATGGAAAAGAAAAAGTTTATGAAATGATTAGCCGAAATCCGGACATTTCCACACTTTCGGAGCTTCAGGCAAAAACACCGGACTCTGTTGTTTTAATCATGCATGATGAGAAGAACGAAAAAATACTGTTAAATAAAGAATTCCGCCTTGCTTTAGGCGACTGGGTATATAATTTCCCGGCAGGCCTGATTGATGAAGGCGAAGAGCCAATCGAAAGCGCAAGGCGCGAATTAAAAGAAGAAACCGGACTTGATTTACTGACGGTAAACGATATTCTTCCTTTAAGTTACAGTGCCATTGGCTTTGCCAATGAAACCAACCTCTGTATCGTCGGTGTTGCAGACGGCACCTTTTCCAAAAGCAGTTCCACTGTTGAGGAAATAAAAGCCGGCTGGTACACAAAAGACGAAGTCAAAAAACTTCTGAAAACGGAATTATTCGCCGCAAGAACGCAATCTTACTGTTACTTGTGGAGTAAATAAAAAAATGCTTAGAAGGCTAAAATCCTGACATCAGATTTCGCTTTCTAAGCATTTTATTTTCTAACATTTCTTACTTGGTTCCAAAGATTCGGTCTCCGGCATCTCCAAGTCCCGGACAAATATACGCATTTTCATTCAGACAGCGGTCTTTGCAGCCCACATAAAGCTGAATATCCGGATGTGCTTTCATCAGACGCTCAATTCCTTCCGGTGCAGCAATAATCGACATAAATTTAATGTTCTTTCCACCATGCGCTTTGATAAAATCTACTGCCGCCACTGCCGAACCACCGGTTGCCAACATCGGATCTACAACCACAATCGTTCTCTGGTCAATCGGTTCCGGAAGCTTACAGTAATACTCATGAGGTTCATGTGTTTCCTCATCACGGTACAAACCGATATGTCCGACTTTTGCTGATGGCACCAGTGATAAAATACCGCTTACCATACCAAGTCCGGCACGAAGAATCGGCACAATAGCTAACTTCTTTCCGGCAATCATCGGTGTCCGGCACGTCTCAATTGGCGTCTTAATTTCCACATCTTCAACCGGCAGATCACGGAGTGCCTCATATCCCATAAGCATGGCAATCTCCTCAATCAGACGGCGGAACTCATTCGTTCCTGTTGCCTCATTTCGCAAAATCGAAATCTTATGCTGAATCAGCGGATGTTCCATTATAGTAATCTGTTTCATTTTCTTTCCTCCATTTTCTTTCGCGTTTTCTATTATTGTACCTTTTCTTGTAAAAAAATACAATCTCGCATTATCTCATTCTTCATTTTTTTGCTGATAATAGAACTGAATCAAGCCAATTCTCGATTTTGTACCCGTTTTCTCATTCAAGGAAGAAATATGCCGATACAAAGCCGCTCTCGAAATAAATAATTGCTTTGCCAAATCTTTCGCACTGTCATCGGAATTTAACAATGCCTCAAAAACTTCCGTTTCTCTTTTCGTGAGGGAATATTTTTCCGCAAATGCTCCTAAGTTAAGTTCCTGTACATCTTCTGTCTTTTTCTTTCCCTGCTGCCTCTCCGTCGCAAACATCGCAATGCTGATAAGTGCAAACAGCACCAGCACAACAGAAGAAATCAAAATTACATTCCCACCTTCTACTAAGGCTATCGATCCTCCGGTCACGACCGCCGCTCCCGCATTGTTTACCGCTCTTCCTGCCCAGAGTGCAGGAATGGAACTCTGTACCGCATAATTCATAAATCTCGTCGTAAAATAGACAACGAAAAATCCGGATGACAAATAAAAAATAACAAGTCCGGCAAGCACCGAGCCGCCTGTCACAATAACAAGCACACAGAGTACGGATAAAAGCGTGACGCAGAACATCACAATCGACATATACCGGTGATTTTTTAAATCAAACAAAAAGCCTGCCAAAATCCCGCTTACCGCCAATAGAAGCCTCGGCCACTGTCCAACATCCAAGCTTCCCTTTGCATGCTGTAATGTAACTGCATTATCCAATGCCGCAAAAATCATCGTCATACACAAAACACATAAAACCAATATAAACCCTGTTATTTTCTCCTGTTTCTCCCCCTTGTCCACAGGCTCTAACTCCACTGCTTCCTTTTGTATGAGCAGATAATAAACCGTGGCGGCAAAAAGAATAAATACAAAAATCAACTGTACCATCTGGCTGCGAACAAGATTGTTACATATAAACTGAAAAAGCAACCCCAGTGCATAAGCCACACCAATCAAAAGTGCCAGGTGCGAATCTCTGCCAACATAAAAAAGTGCATGATAATGCAGAGCACTGCCAAACAATCCAAGCAGCACAAATACAACACCGCCTACAAAAAGACAGATGGCGTAACTATCTGCTTCATATAAAAAGAACAAGCAGACCGCCATAACAAGTGGAAACATGACTGTCACCACTCTTTTTACAAAAGCAGATTTTATCCTGTGAAATAGAGCATATAAAAGAAAACCAATGACGCTGACACCCAGCACAATTCCCTGCGCACTAACCGCCTGCTGCGAAGATGAAAACGCACTCATTATATTCACAAATAAATATTCTGTCTCTAAAAATAAAAATGTAAAAATGGCTAATAAAACACCCGCCGTAAATCTCTTCTTCATCTTTGTTCACCTTTCCATTTCCTCCCTCATTTTACTATTCTTACGCCACAATTGCAACAATGCTTGTCAGATGAACTTTTTTTCTTTATAATAAACTCAATAACGATTATGAGGAGGTTTCTTATGGAAACAAAAAACAATGCAATCCGCGATGCCAGAACGCTTGGCATCCCCAAAATGCTACTGTTAGGTCTACAGCATATGTTCGCCATGTTTGGTGCCACAATCTTAGTACCGATTCTGGTAAACAACTATTTTAAAGGAGAGGGGCTCTCCATTCAGGTTACATTATTCTGCGCCGGTGTCGGCACACTTTTCTTCCATTTGTGTACGAAATTAAAAGTTCCCGCTTTTCTTGGTTCTTCGTTCGCCTTTCTCGGCGGATTTGAAACCGTTTCCAAATTGGACACCGGAATTTTCAAAGATATGTCCATGGGCGAAAAACTGCCTTACGCCTGCGGTGGTATCGTAGTAGCCGGTGCTCTGTATCTGGTGCTTGCACTGATTATCAAACTAGTCGGTGTGAAACGTGCGATGCGTTTTCTTCCACCGGTTGTCACCGGTCCGATTATTATCTGCATCGGCTTAAGCTTAGCACCATCCGCAGTTAATAATGTTCAGACAAACTGGCTGTTAGCCATTATCGCATTTGCCATCATTGTGATTTTCAACATCTGGGGAAAAGGTATGTGGAAAATCATTCCGATTCTTCTCGGCATTGCCGGTGCTTACGCTGTTGCCTTGATTCTGCACTTTTGCGGTATCACAAATCCAGATGGTTCCGCCATCTTTAATTTTGCAGAAATTGCCAAAGCTTCCTGGGTTAATGTTCCACCATTTGAGTTTTGTAAATTTGACTTAACTGCAATCCTTGCTATGGCTCCGATTGCCATTGCGTCCATGATGGAGCATATCGGCGATATTTCCGCCATTTCCGCAACCGTTGGAGAAAATTATGTAGAAGATCCCGGTCTTCACCGCACATTAATCGGTGATGGTCTGGCAACTTCCCTTTCTGCCTTGGTTGGCGGTCCTGCCAACACCACTTACGGTGAAAATACAGGTGTTTTGGAACTGAGCCGTGTACATGATCCGAAAGTAATCCGTCTGGCTGCTATTTACGCTGTCGTTTTAAGTTTCATCCCGAAATTTGCCGGTATCATCAGTACCCTACCGGCAGCTATCGTTGGCGGTGTCAGCTTTATTCTCTACGGTATGATTGCCGCCATCGGTGTTCGCAACGTCGTAGAAAACAAAGTTGATTTCACCAAATCAAGAAACTTAATTATTGCGGCTACCATTTTAGTATGCGGACTTGGTTTCTCTTCCGGACTTACCTTCCAGATTGCAGGAACAAGCATCACTTTAACCGGTCTTGCCATTGCCGCTATTATGGGCGTTTTGTTAAATGCCATTTTACCCGGACGAGAAGAAGATAAAGAATAAAAAATAATACTTGATTTATGACTAGACGTGTGTTATCTTGTATTTACCCTCTTATTGCTCCACAAAAGGAGGGTTTATCATGAAACACACGTCTATTTTTTTGAAAGCGGCTTGCCGGCGGAGCATTGCCCTTTTATGTACAGCGGTACTGTTTACCGCCTCTGTTTTTTCCGCACCTTTGACAGCAGATGCCGCCTCACCGGCTCTTGTAATTCTTTCCCGATATCGCGCCACATTAAAAATTGGCGATTCTTTTACTCTTGCGGGAATTGCAAGCAACGGCAAGTGGGTTCGATTTAAAAGCAGTAAAAGTGCTGTCGCCTCGGTAAATACATATGGCAGAGTCACCGCAAAAAAAGCGGGCACCTGCACGATTACGGGAAAAGTCGCAGGTGGGGAAGCCAGTTGTAAAATTACCGTCACAAAAACTATCATTACGTTATCAACTGCCTCCATTACAATGGAAAACGGAGCGCAGGTTACTCTGAAAGGGCAGACCTCAAATAGGTCACCTATCTCATGGAAATCTCAAAAATCAAGCGTTGCCGAAATTGACGAAAACGGTAAAATTTCAGCAAAGAAACCAGGAGAGACTACAATTACCGCAAAGGCAGACGGTACAAAAAAAACCTGTCATGTCACGGTAAAAAAACCTAAAGTTACACTTAATTATACTTCTGCATCTTTGTCCCGCAATCAGACACTTCTTCTGACAGCAAAAGTGTCCTCCGGGAAAAAAGTAACATGGAAGTCTCAGAAAAAAAGTGTAGCCACCGTCAACAGCCGCGGAAAAGTCACGGCAATAAAACGTGGCACAACAAAAATCCGGGCATCGATTGACGGTGTAACAAAGGAATGTATGGTTACGGTTTTATAACGGCAAAGATTTTTTAATTTCATTACATTTAGGAGCAATAAGAGGGTATTTGCAAAATAATGCATTTGGATGTAAAATATCTCTGGTTGATTGGATAAAGAAAACAACAAGGAGAAAGTTTACCTATGAATAAATATCAACATACTTTGGAAAAATTGGAAAACAATACGGCAAAGCGAAGTATTATACTCGTTATAGAAGGTGCTTTAATCGGTGTCTTGGCCGGCTTGACTGCCGTTCTATACCGATACTGCCTAACTTATGCAGAGAGCGGATTATATGCGGTTCTGAATTTCATACGCGGAAATGCAGGTGTTACCGCCCTCTGGTTTGCCGCTCTTATTTTGATGGGATGTATTGTCGCAAAGATTGTGAAATGGGAGCCAATGGCTGCCGGTTCCGGGATCCCGCAGGTTTCAGGGGAGGTCCGCGGTTATTTGGACCAGAGTTTTTGGCGTGTCGTTTTAGCCAAATTCACCGGTGGTACACTTAGTATCTTCGGCGGTCTGTCCCTTGGAAGAGAGGGCCCGTCCATTCAGCTTGGTGCGATGGTGGCAAAAAGTTATTCCCGCCTTAGAAACTATGATAAAACAACAGAAATCGGTCTGTTATCGTGTGGCGCAGGTGCCGGACTTGCCGCCGCCTTTAATGCACCGCTTGCCGGCATTATGTTTGTTCTTGAAGAAATCCACCACACCTTTGACCGCACAATGTTAGTCGCCGGTCTGATTGCCACGGTGTGCGCCGACTTCGTCTCAAAAATATTTTTTGGACAGTCTGCTATTTTTTCGTTTACGACATCGACTCTTGCACTCCGCTATTATTGGCTGTTAGCATTGCTTGGTATTTTGCTTGGTCTTGCGGGTGCCGGATATAATTTTGTCATGTTAAAAATGCAGGCTATTTTCCACCGCTTGAAAAAAATACCAAAAGAAATCCGGATTGCCTTTGTTTTTGTCATTTCCGGGATTCTTGGTCTCACTCTTCCGCAGGTATTAGCCGGCGGTCACAGCATGATTACTTTGTTAGAGCATGGGAAACCGGAACTTTCCATGATTTGCATTTTACTTGTCGTTAAATTTTTATTTTCGGCAGTTAGTTTCGGATGCGGCGCACCCGGTGGAATCTTTTTCCCACTTCTGATTTTAGGCGCCTACATCGGTGCAATTTTCGGAAACCTTTCCATCCACGCTCTCTCCCTGCCAAACGATTTACTTCCCCAGTTTATCGTTATCAGCATGGCGGGATTATTTGCGAGCATCGTGCGTGCACCGATTACCGGTATTGTATTGATTACCGAAATGACCGGCAATATGCACCGGATGTTAGACATCGCTGTCGTGAGCAGTATTGCTTATATCATCGCAAACCTGCTTGGCAGCAAACCAATTTATACATCCCTTTTGGAAAATATTCTGAACAAACAGACTGAACTGGAAATTAAAGAGTCGGCAGAAAAAGTTTTGGTTACTTATGTCATTCCTTTTGACAGTCCGGTCTGCCATAAAAAAATCTGCCAGATTGACTGGCAGAAAAATACATTGGTTGCATCCATTGAGCGTGACGGTCACACGATTACGCCGAAAGGCGACACCGAAATTCTGCCCGGCGACTTGCTCATGGTGCTCATCGGCAGACAATACTACGCTGCCGATTATGCAGCTTATGAAAAGTTAATTAACGGCTGATATATCGATATATTTTTTTGTTGTCTGCAGTTCACCTTTCACCTGCAAATAAATTTTATATTTATCTTTTGGCAGATTGGTTAGCTGCATGGCAACTTTATAAACCATCGTGCGGAACACATCCATTGTCTGGTATGTGTCATCAAAGTCAACCTGATAACCACCCTTATCACCGATAAAATAAACTTTTTCCACTTCGTGGTCTACATTATTCACAAAAAGTAAATCTTCCTGCATCTCATATTCGATAGCAGCACTCTTGATATGATGTTTCTTTTCCGACTTTAACTTGCAGTATTTGCTGCTTGATATCTCTTGCGGCTGTTTAATCTGACCTACCTGATAATCGCCGGTCACCTGCATCGGCTCTGCGAGTTCCTGCACATTCGGCTCAAACGGATACGCGCGGAAAAATCCCGGTTTTACACCAAACTCGGAAAGCACCTCGCCGGTCTCATAATCGTATTCGAAAATACCACCGCCATCGCCGTCCACCGGCTCTGCATAAGAACCTGCCATATTATACACACGCTTTTTGTCAGGAACATAGATTCCGTTTGCACGGATTCTTGTCTTTGGTCCGGCAAATCGTTTATGCAGCGAAACGGTTTTCTTTTCCTCATCAATATCATAAAAACTCACATAACTGAGGGGGTCTTTATCAAAGGACTTCGCCTTACGGCGCTTTGCCCAGTGGTTATCATAAACAATAATCCGTTTTTTCTGCGGATTCGATTCATCCGGGAGCGCAATTTCAAATGCCGCATGCTGCTGGTAACACCATTTGACATCACCTTCCGGCTGCAAAAGATATGGTGTCATCTTTGTTCCTTCCCAGAATTTCGGGTCGGATAAAATCCAGCGGAGTTTTTTCGTATCGTAATCTACACAAATTACCGCATGCACATTTCTGAGGGAAATCAAAATCGTGCGGTCTTTTTCATAATACGCAGCGGAATTTACATGGCACCAGTCCATCATATTCTGATAGGTTTCATCAAAAATCTCTGCCATATTTAACTGCCACACAATTTCACCGGTCTGTCTGTCAATCTCAATAACGCAGTCCTCCGTATGCTCAAGCATCGAATTACTTCCGGTGAGAATGTTGCCGCCTGCCTTTTCTTCCGCCGTGTGGTGAACCCCTTTTTCCGTCAGATAGGTTCGAAACACACGACCGAAATAGTCCATATCATAAGACTCTACTGTCTGGGGATTGGAATAGGATGGCACGGAAATATATTTTTCCATGTAAAAAAAGTGACCATCCGATAATGGAAAAATACCATATCCTCTCGGTTTGCGGCTGAGATAATAACGTATTTGCCCTTCGATATCAAACACGCAGGTATGAATTTTGACACCGCCATTTATCATAATATTGGAATACGCCGGTTTGTCGGTCCATTTTTTCACCGTAATCACGTTGCGCAGTGACTTCGGCAGTCTTTTCGTTCGTATCGTGAAAGTATGGCTTTTTACGCAGTTTCCCTCATCATCGAGAATCTCTATGACGATGTCATTTGCCTTTTCAGCATACATCCCTAAAATCGGCACTCGATGCTCTTTTTTCTTAGGAAGTTCTGTAACAAAATCCGTCTCCTTTAAATTTCCTTTTGTCGTAACACGGACACATGCCGGCTCTTCTAAAATGAACAAAGCAAGTGCAGTCAACGGTGCCTCTCCATATGGATCTTTTATAACGAGCATATGGTCAAACGTGTACTCACCACTGCTCAGAAGCTGCTTATACAAATAGTCTCTAGTCAGTGACTTTATGGAACAGGACTGCTCACGACGTATATTCGTGCGAAATCCTGCGATTTCTTTGCGGAGAAATAAATTCTCATACGACGCCGCTTCTTCACCTGCCCGTCCGGTTTCCCACACAATGACCTCACCGCCATCGGCAAATTTCTTGTGGTGAACCGTCTTTTTTTCCTTTTGCCCAAACTGCCTGCAAATCCAATCCTTCACCCTCTTACACGAAGACACAAAATAATTATCCATTTTTGTTCCTCCATGCACGTTTTGCTAATTGATTCTTTTTAAAACTTCCTGATATACAACTTTTGCACACTCCTGTGGTGTGAAATGTATGGTATCCAAAACAATTTCCGGATTCTCCGGCTTCTCATAACCGGAATCTTTTCCCGTAAAATTTTTAATATTCTTTTTGTACAAACCTTTTGGATCCCTCTTACAACAGGTCTCAAAATCCGTACTCACATATACCTCAAGAAATTGATTTTCCCCGACGCGCCCTCTCGCAAACCGGCGCATCTTACGAAACGGGGAAATAAAAGCAGCCAGTGTAATAACTCCTGCGTCGCAAAACAGGGCAGAAATTTCTCCAATCCGCCGTATGTTTTCATCACGGTCCTTATCCGTAAACTCCAAATCCGAATTGATTCCATGTCGAATGTTATCTCCGTCTAAAAGATAAACTGCTTTTTTTGCATCATTCAACATTTTCTCCAGTTCTACCGCAATCGTTGATTTTCCGGAACCGGAAAGTCCCGTAAACCAAACAACAAGCCCCTTTTGTCCGAGCACACGATAACGGTCTTTCGCCGAAACCTTATTCGGCTGCCAAATAACATTTTCATAGTGTTTTCTCCTTATCTTTTCTCGATGTAGTCACGGATATAGTTTAGTACACCCTTTTAGACGGTCAGTGCAGCAAAATTGAAGTCATTCAAACAATCGCAATCCAAAAACTGCCTTCCGCAAATTTATTACACCCCTTTCTTTTTGTTGACGCAAAAAGGCGGACCCCCAAAATTAGGAAGTCCGCCTCAAAGCAGAATTGTAAATTTTACGAGCGAAAAACGCCCAAAGTAAAATGGTATCTGTCATACAATTACTATTGTATGCCAGTCGCACGTTAATGCAAGCGCGAACAACAAAAAGCCATCCGCAACGAGTGCAGATGGCTAGTGGTATCGGTTTTTGTCAGTCGCTATGGGTGATTCGTTGATTTTTCGCAACGGTGCTTCTGATTTTAAAAGCGGGGCGAACGCCCATAGAGAGAGAAACATTGTAGCAGGCCGCATTGCCGTTGTAGTAGACATAAGCAAAGGTAGCAGCGGACTCACGAACTTTGTTCTGAACCCAGTACCACTGCATGTTCCCATTCTTGCCCTTAAGTGCCATACGGTTTCTACGCAGCTTCATAGGCTTCCACTGA
>OMGK01001893.1_pt1 | contig 10353 bp, 7 predicted proteins | sample 1645881 | NCBI WGS metagenome assembly OMGK01 (sample SAMN00849303, study PRJEB25192) | human gut metagenome
GTCTGCAGCCGCCCTCCTGGCAGCATTTTTTTGTCAGCAAATTCTTTGCAATCACAAGTATCTCGAAACAGTGCGCGATGCTGATGATCGTATTCGCGATCATTACGGAGCCGGCGCTGCGCTATCTGAGTGCTGCTGTCGAGTGGATCTACGCGAAAATCAGTGGTATTCGCAGTTGCAAGGCAAGGTAGAATCGACTATAATGGTGATATTCATTAGATAAAGTAGGTGCGGCTGTGCGTAAACGAATCAGGCAGATAGCCAGAGGCAAGTTCGAATACGAGAAACCGTCGCTTTCACTCCCGGAAGAAGAATTAAGCATTCAGGTGATCGAGGGACAGGAGTACACTGGCAATTTTACGATTACCAGCACAAACCATGTGCCGGCGCGCGGCGTGGTGTACTCTACGAGCCCGAGAATGGAGTGTCTGACTCCGCAGTTTGAAGGCGAAGAAGTACGGATTCGGTATCAATTTTATAGCAAGGGCCTGGTAGAAGGTCAGGAAGAGAAGGGTGACTTTGTGATTGTCTGCAATCAGAGTGTGTACAGCCTTTCTTTTTGTGTGTCTGTAACGAAGCTGTACGCGGAGAGTTCAATCGGTCCGGTGCGCAATCTGTATGATTTTACCTGCCTTGCAAGAGATCATTGGAGCGAAGCCTATCAGCTTTTTTATCATAAGAGTTTTGTCAATGTCATCAAGGCAAAGGAAGTCAAAGAGAATCTGATCTATCGGGGAATTCTCGGTGCGAAGCCTTCGCCGCAGAATATGGAAGAGTTCCTGATCGGAATCCGCAAGAAGAACAGGATCGGATTCACGCTGGATCAGTCGGAGTGTAGATTGGATCAGGTGGAGGAGACAATCCAGCAGTCTGTGGAAATCAGGAAGGATGAGTGGGGCTATCTGGAGCTTCATATCCGTACGGATGCGGATTTCATCCGGTTGTCGGATAAAAAGATTACGACAGAGGATTTCCTGGGAAGCGCTTATACGCTTAAGTATCTGATCGACTATGACAAGATGCATGCGGGCAACAATTATGCACGTATTACAGTGACTTCCATCTATGAGACACATGAGCTGGAAATCTATGCGTACAAGGGAACGAAACCGGAAGAAAAGAAGCAATCCCTTCGTGCAGAAATTAAAGAGTGCAAAGCCGGTATCATGGAATTGTATCAGGCATACCGTCTGAAGAAGATCGTGACCGGAGTGTGGGCGAATGAGACGGTTGAAATCTTAAATCATCTGCATGCGATCATACCGGATGAGCCGATGTATGTGCTCATGAAGGCGCAGGCTTTGGTAATCAACAGGCAGAGGCAGGAGGCAGAATGGATCCTGGATGCGTTCAAGCGAGACTGGGCGGACCGTCATGCACCGGAGTGGGGCTATTATCTGTACATTATGACACTGATGGAGAGGGAACCTTCTTATGTGGATCGAATGACGCATGAGATTGAGGTGATTTTCCATGAAAATCCGGATTCTGCATTACTTTTCTGGGTATTATCCTTCCTGGAAGAAGATTATTACAACAACAGTGCACATAAGCTCAAAGCGATCGAGCATTGGGTGATGGACGGTTGTGCATCGCCGTATCTGTACATCGAAGCTTACTATCTAATCTGGCAGGATCCATATCTGCTTACGAAGCTTGGCAGTTTTGAAATCCGTATTCTGCGTTGGGCAATCCGCCATCAGGCGTTAAATCCGGATCTTGCCGCACAAATTTTTGCTGTGGCGCAGCCGAATGCCGGATTTGATGAGACCGTCTATCAATTACTCTGCGCAGCATATGAAATCGATCCAAGACCGGAAAATGTTGGTTTCATATGTAGTTATCTGATCCGTGCACAGAAGTTTGATGTGCGTTATCACAACTGGTTTGAGATGGGAATCGAACTGGAACTGCGCATTACGAGTCTGTATGAGGCGTATCTGTTGTCTTTGGATGAGCGTGCGATCGGGCATGTACCGAAGATCATCCAGATGTATTTCCAGTATGACAGCAATCTGCCGTACCGCAAGATGGCAATCCTTTACAATAACATTATCGCATCCCGCAAATCGGATCCGGAGACTTACGCAAAGTATCAGCGGACGATGGGGCATTTTGCAATGGAACAGGTTGAACAGGAGCATATGGATGATAATCTGGCTGTGCTCTATGAGGATATGCTGGATCTTGGACTGGTCAATGAGGAACTGGCGCATTGTCTTGCTCGTATTCTGTTTACACGCAAGCTGATCGTGTTTGATCAGAAGATGGTTCGGGCAATTATCTATCAGAAGCAGCTGAAGGAGCCGCAGATCGTTCCGATCGTGGAGCAGGCTGCGTATTTCCAGCTGTATTCGGATCAGTATGTGATATTGTTCGAGGATGAGAAGGGGCGGCGATACGTCAGCAGTGTTTCCTATCGCCTGGAGAATCTGATGAAGACAGAGAATTATCTGGACAAATGTATGCCGCTTGCGCCGGATGAACTGCCTTACATTATCTCTTATTTTGAGAAAAAGCCAAATTACCTGACGTACGGTAATGAGGATGAAAAATATTTTACGAGAATTTTGTTCGCAAAGGAATTAGATGCCACGTATCAGGCGGATATGGCACAGGAAATTCTGCGGTACTACCAGACGAAGGAGCCACAGGCTTTTGTGGCGGATTATCTGAAGCAGGCAAATTACGAGACGATGCCACAGGCGGTACGTCAGTATATGATGGAGATGCTTGTGGAGAACCGCATGTATGATCAGGCATATTCCTGCATGGAACTTTACGGAATGGATCAGTTTGGTATGGCGGCCAAGGTGACACTTGCAAGCTATAAGATCCGTCAGCTTGCAGAGGAAGAGGAAGCGGATGAGAAGGTGCTGCTCCTTGCTGCCAATACTTTTGCAAACAAGAAATATAATGACTCGATCCTGGATTATCTGTGCAGGTTCTATAATGGTCCGTCGCAGATGATGCTAAGACTCTGGAGAGCAGCGAGAGAGTTTGAGATACCGGCCTTTGAACTGGAGGAGAGGATTCTTGTGCAGATGCTATATGCGCAGGAGGATCTGACGACGGTTGAAAATGTGTTTGCCCACTATTATGAGGGAGATGGAAGAGATCTTGTCATACTTGCTTATATCAGCGCGCGCGCACATGCTTATTTTGTGCAGGATACGCCGCTTAGTGAGGATGCACTGCTTGTCATCACAGATCGTTATGAGCATCATATGGAGTTAAATGATGCCTGTTGTCTGGCACTTTTGAAGTCACTTGCACAGGTGAGCCAGCCGGACGAAAAGCAGTATGAGATGGAAGATGCACTGCTCGCAGAATATACGTGCCGGAATATGAACTTCGCCTTTTACAAGAAGTTAGATAAGAGGCTTGTGCACAAGTACCATCTCTATGACAAAGTCTTTCTGGAATACCGTACCAACCCGAAGAAGCATGTGGTGCTTCATTACAGCAGGGATGAGGACGGAGAGAATTTTGTGAAGGAAGATATGCCGGATGTGTATGACGGTATCTTTGTGAAGCAGTTCGTTTTGTTTTTCGGAGAGATGGTGCAGTACTATATTACGGAAGAGTACGGTAATCAGGTGGAGGTAACGCAGTCGAGCCGGCTCACAAGCACGGATGTGTACTCGCAGAAGGATGAGAGCCGGTATCATCTGCTGAATGAGATGCTGATGTCGGAGACGTTGCAGGACGAGAAATCGCTCTACCATAATATGAAACAGTATGCCGGATTTGATGAGGTTACAAAGAAAGTATTCAAGCTTATATAAAGAGGAATGACGATGGAGAATCCATATTATCTTGGCATCGATCTCAGTGATTCGTATGCCATGGTAAGCTTTTATGAACTGAATATGAGTGAGCCGGAGACGGTGAGCCTGATCGCCGGAAGCGAAAATTACCATATCCCGACGCTGCTTGCGCGACGCAAGAATGTCGGTATGTGGTATTACGGAGACGAGGCGCAGAAGATGGCGAAGACCAGCGAGGTCATCTGTGTGGATTCCCTGCTGCGGCGTGCGGTCGCAGGAGAGGTGATCGGTGTTGGAGGCGAGAATTACGAAGCGGTTGATCTGCTCGCGTTATTCTTGAAAAAAGTGATGGAGCTGGTCGTGCTCGCGCCGGAGCGCATACGCACACCCGTGCCCTTGATGTAGCCGGTCTGGCTGTCCGCGCCGCCGGAGACTGCCGCCGCCAGCCGCAGCGGTGCGCCGGGCTGCAAAAGCCCCTCCCGGATGCAGAAATCCTCCACCCGGGCAAGAATCGCGGTATCCATCAGCGTTTGAAGTCCACATCCATAAAGCGGGTGTGGGCACCATCCCAGCCCAGCGGCACGGTACTGGTCTCGCCGTGACGGTTCTTTGCCACGATACACTCGGCGGTATCGGCATCCACCTCGGCACCGTCCGGGTTCTGGCTGGCGTAGTAGGAATCGCGGTACAAGAACAGAACGCAGTCTGCGTCCTGCTCGATAGAACCGGAGTCACGCAGGTCCGAAAGCTGCGGGCGGTGGCTGGAGTTGTTGCCCTGCTTTTCTACCGCACGGGACAGCTGGCTCAGCGCGATGATGGGCACATTCAGCTCCTTAGCCATGATCTTCAGGTTTCGGGTGATGGAGCTGATCTCCTGCACACGGTTCTCGCTGCGCTGGCCGGTGGTCATCAGCTGTAAATAGTCGATGACGATCAGGCCCACGTTGGGGCGGGCAGGGTCCTGATTCACCCGGCGGATCTTGGCCTTCATCTCGGTGATGGTGATACCGGAGGTATCGTCCATATAGATCGGTGCATCGTGCAGCTTTTCGGTAGCCAGCGCCAGATACTCCCAGTCCTCGGCGCGCAGCGCACCGGTACGGAAGGCCTGACTGTCGATACCGGCCTCCGACGAGAGGATACGGTTGGTCAGCTGCTCCTTGGTCATTTCCAGACTGAAGATGGCCACCGGCACCTTTTGCTGCATGGCCACGCGGGTGGCGATGTTCAGTGCAAAACTAGTCTTGCCCATACCGGGACGGGCTGCCAGAATGACCAGATCGCCGCGGCCAAGGCCTGTAAGCACGGTATCCAGCAGACGGAAACCGGTGGGAATGCCCTTGTACTTATCCGCATCCGGGCCGCTGATCTTTTGCAGGTTGGTCAGCGTTTCCACCATGCTGGACGAAAGCGGGGTCAGGGCGCTGGAATCGCGGCCGGAGCGGATCTCGTAGATGCGTTGCTCGGCATTTTCCAGCAAAAGGTCGGCGTCCGGCTCGTCTCCGGCGTCCTGCAAGATGTCCTTGGCAACACCCATCAGCTGGCGCACCAGATATTTTTCCTGCACGATCTGGGCGTAGGCCTTTACATTGGAGATGCTGGGCACCGTTTCCGCCAGACCGGTCAGGTAGATCTTGGCCTCGTCTGCACTGGGGAACACACCATCGGACACCACTGCATCCAGCAGGGTGACAAAATCAATGGTCTGGTCGTTGGTGAACAGGCGCAGCATCTCGGTCCAGATCTGGGCGTTCTGCCGGGTGTAGAACATTTCCGGCTTGAGGATCTCCACAAGATCGGTCAGGGTGTCGGGCTTGAGCAGGACCGCACCAAGCACGCTCTGCTCTGCCTGCATATTGTAGGGCAGATTGATGCCCACGCTCTCCAGATTCAGTTCATTGGAATAACGTCGTTCGTTCGGCATAGTAGTTTGTCCTTATCCAAAATCCAAAGCATCCTGTAAAGCTAAAAAGCGCCCCCTGCTGTGAGGGGGCGCAAACGGCACACAGATCAGGCCTGTTCCACTTCCACCTGGATCTTGAAGGAAGCCACGACGCCAACGTACAGACGGACTTTGCCGTTGAACACACCGGCATCCTTGATGTCCTTGGTCTCCAGCTCGATCTTCTTTTTATCAATGGGTGCACCTGCCAGCGCAGCCAGTGCCTCGGCAACTTCCTTGCCGGTCACCTTGCCGTGCAGACGGCCGGATGCGCCGCCCTTGGCCTTGATGGTCACGGTCTTGCCGTTGATCTTCGCCGCCAGAGCCTGGGCAGCAGCTACGGTCTCAGCCTCGTGGAAATCGGCAGCAGCTTCCTTGCTGCGGGCAACGTTCACAGCGCTGGCATCTGCCACAGCGGCCAGCTTGCGCGGGAACAGATAGTTGCGGGCGTAGCCGTCGGAGACCTCGTGGATCTCGTCCTTCTTGCCAATGCCCTTGATATCCTGCTTCAGAATCACTTTCATGATAGTATCCCTCACTTCTCACCGGAAAACCGGTGCAGTCTTATGGTAATAGTATAGCGCATTTGTCGTTTTTGGGCAAGAGGAAGCGGGGCAGCATTTCAAATGTCCTTCGCTGCGCGCCTCCCCCCTCAGTCGCCTGCGGCGACAGCTCCCCCAAGGGGACGCCTTTTTTGCGGCGGTGACCCGGGGCAGTTGCGCTCTTTATGCCAGCTCCTTTGCGGCCACGTCCAGCGCTACCTCAATGACCTTGTCCATATCGTAGTACTTATACTCGCCCAGACGGCCACCGAAGATCACGCCCGGCTCGGCATCGGCCAGTGCCTTATACTGCGCATACAGGGCGCCGTTCTTCTCATCGTTGACAGGATAGTAGGGCTCGTCGCCTTTTTTCCACTCGGCGCTGTACTCCCGGCTGATGACGGTCTTAGGCTGGGTGCCGAACTCGAAGTGCTTGTGCTCGATGATACGGGTATAGGGGGTCTCGGCGTCGGTGTAGTTGACCACCGCGTTGCCCTGATAGTTGTCGGTGTCCAGTACCTCGGTCTCGAAGCGGACGCTGCGGTACTGCAGCGCGCCCAGACGGTAGCCGAAGTAGGCGTCCACCGGGCCGGTGTAGACTACCTTCTCAGCCAGTGCGTCCAGCGCAGCCTTGTCGGCCAGATAATCCACGTTCAGGCGCACCTCGGTATCAGCCAGCATCTTTTCCACCATGGCGGTGTAGCCGCCATTGGGGATGCCCTGATACAGGGCGTTGAAGTAGTTGTCGTCGTAGGTAAAGCGCACCGGCAGGCGCTTGATGATAAAAGCGGGCAGCTCGGTGCAGGGGCGTCCCCACTGCTTGCCGGTGTAGCCCTTGATGAGTTTTTCGTAGATATCGGTGCCCACAAGGCTGATGGCCTGCTCTTCCAGGTTCTGCGGGTCGGTAATGCCCGCAGCAGCCTTCTGCTCTTCAATCTTGGCCTTGGCCTCGGCAGGGGTCACAACGCCCCACATCTTGTTGAAGGTGTTCATGTTGAAGGGCAGGTTGTAGATCTGGCCGTGGTAGTTGGCCACCGGGCTGTTGGTGTAGCGGTTGAACTCTGCAAACTGGTTCACATACTGCCACACGGCCTTGTTGTTGGTGTGGAAGATATGCGCACCGTAGCGGTGCACGTTGATGCCCTCCACATTCTCGGTGTAGATATTGCCCGCGATATGGTCGCGCTTATCAATGACCAGACACTTTTTGCCTGCCTTTTTGGCCTCGTGGGCAAACACAGCACCGAACAGACCGGCACCAACGATGAGATAATCGTACTGTTTCATGTTTTATTCCCCTTTTGCCGGTCGTGCTTCCGGCGTAGTCTTTTTCTGGGAGAGATAATATTGGTCGATGGCATCCTGAATGCGGCTGCGTGCCGCCTGCGGGGTGATATGCTTCAGCTGAGCTGCTGCCATGGTCTGATGGCCGCCGCCGCCCAGCGACTCCATGATCACCTGCACATTCACGGCACCCATGCTGCGGGCAGAGACGTTTACGCCGTTGCCCACCTGCACTGCCACAAAGCTGGCGTCCACGCCCTGAATGCGCAATAGGTCGTTGGCAGCCTGCGCAATGGCGACCCGGGCTTCCGGGGCGACCTCGCCGCCAATGGAGATGGCACAGTTTTTGTACATCTGCGCCTTTTCCACCAAATCGGCCTTGGCGTTGTATTCCACCATGGTCACATCGAACAATCGGCGCACCCGCTCGGTCTCTGCGCCGTAGCGGCGCAGGGCAGCAGCGGCTTCAAAAGTACGCACACCGGTGTGCAGGGTAAAGTCCTGCGTATCCAGCAAAATGCCGGCAAGCAGACCTTCGGCCTCCACGCGGTTGGGCTTGTCGTCCCGCTCGCCCACATACTGCAACAGCTCGGTGACCAGCTCGCTGGCCGAGGAGGAATAGGGCTCGTGACAGACCAGTGCCGGGTTTTCGATGTAGCCCACGCCCTTGCGGTGGTGGTCGATGACGGCCACCTTGCCGCATTTTTCCAGAATGTCCTTGCTTTCCACAAGACCCGCTTGATATGTATCCACCACAATGCACAGGGTGCGCTTGGAGATGATGGGCAGGGCGTCCTTGGGGTCGATGAAGTCATCCTTCTGCCCCGCCTTGCACAGTGCATCGATCAGACTGGCCGCCAGCGTAGCGTCTCGCCGGACGGCGATGACCGCCGGCACATCGCAGATCTTACAAATGCGCAGCACACCCTCGGCTGCGCCGATGGCATCCAGATCGCTCATGCGGTGACCCATGATGACCACATGGTCGGCCTCCTTGATCAGCTTGACCAGCTGGTCAGCCACAAGGCGGCTGCGCACCTTACTGCGCTTTTCCACGCCGTGGCTCACGCCGCCATAGAAGGTAAAGCCGTCCAGCGTCATCTCAGCGGCCTGATCGCCGCCGCGTCCCTGCGCCATATCCAGTGCGTGCTCAGACATATCCTGCGCCTCCCGCAGGGTGCGCGCGCCGCGTCCGATACCAATGGACATTGAAAGGCTCACACTGGGGTCCAGTGCGCGGATCTTATCCAGCACATCGTAGCCGCGGTTGGCGAACTGCTCCAGCTGGCGCTCCTCCACCACGGCGATATAGCGGCCGCCGCTGCCTACCCGGCGCAGAAAACCGCTGCCGCGCCCGATCATATCCTCCAGAATGCGGTTGACGCCCTCCAGCAGACGGGCGCGCTCGCTGTCCATCAGATCCCCGAACACATCATCGTAGCCGTCCAGCTGAAAGGCAAGATACCCCGGACGACTGGCCTTATACTCTGCCTCGATGCGGCGCAGCTCGGTCTCCTCGTTCAGCACCAGCAGGGTCACGCTTTCGGCTTCGCCGGGCACGGTGGAGCTGTGCACGCTCCAGTAGCCGTCGGCAAGGGTCAGCAGCTGCCCCTCGCGCTTGCGGCACAGCTGCAGATCCAGCCCGGGCAGCAGCTTCTGCACCCGACTGGCCAGCACATCCTGCCCGCCCAGCAGGCGGGTGCGGAACTGGCTGTTGTACCACAGCACCGTCTCGCCGGAGAGCAGCGCCGCAGGCTGGGAAAGGGGCTCAAGACTGAACTGCACCTTAGATTTTTCAAAGGTGGTGCCGCTTGTCCAGCGTACCACCCAGCTGCGCAGCTTGCAACGGAACAGGGTTGCCCCTATGCCCCACAGCACCACCAGCACAGCCAGCAGCGGCCATGCCGTGGGGCGCTGCACCAGCAGAACCAGCAGCAAAAGGCCGCACAGCACCGCCAGACTGGCCGTGAGCATTTCCAGTGTCCATCTTGGTTTTCGTTTCATTGGTTTTTTGCCTCCTCAGACGCTGCACCGCTTTGCGGTGCGCCCGGATCAGACCTCCATTAGGATGGGCAGGATCATCGGGCTGCGTTTGGTGCGCCGGTAGATATAGCTGCTCAGTGCCTCACGCACACGGGTCTTTACGCTGTTCCAGTCCCGGACGTGCTCGTCCACACAGCGCTCCAGTGCATTTTCCACAATGCTCTGGGCACCGTCCATCAGGCTCTCGTTCTCGCGCACATACACGAAGCCCCGGCTTACCAGATCTGGCCCGGCCAGCACCTTGCCGGTCTTGCTGTCCACGGTAGCCACGATGATGACAAGGCCGTCCTCGGAGAGGTGCTTGCGGTCCCGCAGCACCACGTTGCCCACATCGCCCACACCAAGGCCGTCCACCATAACGGCACCGGCGGTCACCGGCTCGCCCAGCTTCATCTCGTCCTGCGAGAGGATGACGTTGGAGCCGTTTTCCGCAATGAGGATGTTGCTGGTGGGAATGCCCAGACTTGCAGCGGTGAGGGCGTGCTTTTTCAGCTGCTTATACTCGCCGTGCACAGGCAGGAAGTACTTGGGCTTGGTCAGGGTGAGCATCAGCTTCTGCTCCTCCTGACAGGCGTGGCCGGAAACGTGCACATCGTACATGCTCTCGTAGATGACCTCTGCGCCCAGCAGCAGCAGACCGTTGACGATCTTGGTCACGCTCTTTTCGTTGCCGGGGATGGGGTTTGCGGAGATGATGATGAAGTCACCGGGGCCTACTCGTACCTGACGGTGGCTGCAGGAGGCCATACGGCTCAGCGCGCTCAGAGGCGGG
>OMGK01001897.1_pt1 | contig 10309 bp, 8 predicted proteins | sample 1645881 | NCBI WGS metagenome assembly OMGK01 (sample SAMN00849303, study PRJEB25192) | human gut metagenome
GATTCAGGAACAGATGACTCACAGATGTCCAAGGTGCGCAGCGCACTCACAGACAAGCTTGGCGCAGATGTCAAGGAGGCAAACGTAATAAGTGGATCAGTCAGCAGCGAGATGTCCAAGAACGCTATATTCTCAGTTATCCTTGCAGCTATCCTGATGCTTATATACATTGCTATCAGATTCCATGATGTGAAGTTTGGTGCAAGTGCAGTTATCGCACTTCTCCACGATGTTGCGATGGTATTCTGTCTGTATATTATACTGAGACTTACAGTTGGTAACACATGTATCGCATGTCTGCTTACCATAGTGGGTTACTCGATCAATGCTACTATCATCATATTCGACCGTGTAAGAGAGAATATAGGTGTTATGAAGCCTAAGAAGGCCACATACAAGGATATAGTCAACCTGAGTATCAACCAGACCTTCAGCAGAACAATATATACATCACTCACAACATTTGTGACAATATTCGTTCTGTATATCATGGGTGTAGCTTCTATCAAGGAGTTCGCTCTCACACTTATGGCTGGTGTAGTTATCGGTGCTTACTCTTCAGTATGTATCACAGGACCACTCTGGTACTACATGAAGACAAAGCTTGGTAAGACAGAAAAAGATGCTTAATAGAATAAAGTTATCGGACGGATGTCAGATGACAGATGATAACAGGCTTCCATGGCAGAGATGCTGTGGAAGCCTGTTGTATTATTGGGAGATGGAAGAGATATGAATTGTAAAGCAGTGGTGTTTGATATGGATGGAGTCATCCTCGATTCAGAACAATTGGTTGTCAAGAGCTGGCAGAAGACAGCGGACAAATATGGCATAGAGGACATAGAGAGCTTCTGTATGGCTGCCCTTGGACTCAACCGTGAGGCGGCGAAGAAGCTGTTCGTGCAGATGTACAAAGGAAGATGTGGTGAAGGACAGGATACATTGGATGAGGAGAGATATGAGAGCCTCAAGGTTGAGATGGCGGCGGAATTCCACCGGGCAGCGGCAGAGGGAGAGCTTGTGCTGAAGCCGGGAGTTACGGACATGCTGAAGATGCTCAGGGATAATTGCATACCATGTGCCCTTGCCACATCCACCAGAAAAGAGGTAGTCACCATGGAGCTCATCAACCTCGGGGTGATAGATTACTTCGACAAGCTTGTATGTGGAGACATGGTAGATCGGAGCAAACCCGCACCGGATATATTCCTGAAGGCCTGTGAAGAGCTTGGAGTTGAGTCGGAGAGTGCATGGGCGGTGGAGGACTCATACAACGGAGTCAGAGCAGCATATGCGGCAGGGATGAAGATTGCCATGATCCCGGACCTCGTGCAGCCGGATGATGAGATGAGGGATAAGGCAGATTTTATATTTAAGAATATGAATGAGTTTCAAGAGTATATTCTTGAGTCCATCAGAGCATGACAGATGGATCCGACGAACAAAAAAAGGACTCCTGATGCAGAGAGAGCAAAATCTCTGTAACAGGAGTTCTTTTAGTTAGTTTTTAGGGGTTTAAGGGGACTGGTGAGGTCCCATATATAATATGTAAGTCCCGGCAAAGGACTGACATATTTTGATCTAATGGGTCAGTTAGATCAATGACTCGTAGAGCTTGGTGATATCCTCCACGCTAGTCTCCTTTGGATTGCCTGGACGACATGCGTCATCGTAGGCTGACTGTGCCAGGAATGGAATATCCTCTGGCTTTACAATGTCTTTAAGGTCTGTAGGAATGCCTACATCGATGGATAACTGGCGTACTGCGTCAACTGCAGCTTTTCTGTATTCTTCCTGGGTCATGTCGTCTACGCCCTTGACGCCCATGGCTCTTGCTATCTCACGATACTTTTCTCCTGTTGCTTCTGCATTGTATTCCATTACAGTAGGCAGGATAATCGCGTTGGCAACACCGTGAGGTGTGTCATACAGAGCTCCCAGTGGATGAGCCATGGAATGAACGATTCCAAGACCTACATTTGAGAAGCCCATGCCTGCAACATACTGGCCAAGAGCCATATCTGCACGGCCCTCAGGTGTATTGGCAACAGCCCCTCTGAGCGAACGGCTGATGATCTCGATTGCCTTGAGGTGGAACATGTCTGACAGCTCCCATGCGGCTGCGGTGATGTAACCCTCGATTGCGTGTGTCAGTGCATCCATACCTGTGGCTGCTGTGAGTCCCTTTGGCATGGAGCTCATCATCTCAGGATCGACAAATGCCACAACAGGAATGTCCTTAGGATCAACACATACCATCTTGCGGTTCTTCTCAACATCTGTGATGACGTAGTTGATAGTTACCTCTGCTGCGGTTCCGGCTGTAGTTGGAACTGCAAATATAGGAACTGATTTATTCTTTGTAGGTGCAACACCCTCCAGACTTCTGATGTCTGCAAAATCAGGGTTGGCAATAACTATGCCGATACCCTTGGCAGTGTCCATGGATGATCCGCCGCCTATGGCGATGATGTAATCTGCCTCAGCAGCCTTAAATGCGGCCACACCCTGCTGCACGTTCTCTATAGTAGGGTTTGGCTTGATGTTGGAATAGATCTCGTATGCAAGTCCTGCACCGTCCAGAACATCGGTGACCTTCTTGGTCACACCGAACTTGATCAGATCAGGATCTGAGCACACAAGAGCCTTGGCGAAGCCTCTGCCGACTGCCTCTGTGGCGATCTCAGCGATGGCACCCGCTCCGTGGTAAGAGGTTTCATTGAGTACGAATCTGTTTGCCATAAAAATATCTCCTCCTTTGCACTGCGCATTTGTGATAGAACTTCCAGATACTGCCATCAAAATGCACAAAAGATATATTCAAAATGTATATTTATTATAACATTTGTACAATAAAAAGCAAATAGACATAACAGGTGAAATGTCAACATTTACAGGCAAAATGGTGGCATTTACACTGGTAATACCATAATGCGTCTGCTAAAATATGTGGATGGATACAGCAGGGATGCGGATATGTCCCAGGGATAAAATGATACGGAGAACAGAAGATGACATTGACACCGGAGCAGAAGGATATAATAGATAAATATGTGAAGAAGCCAGAGTGGAGAGTGGCGGGCAAAAGAGCGGACTTTAATGCCATAGGCGAGAGGTTCGGTGTGAGTCCTGTTGTGGCGAGGGTTATCACGAACAGAGGAGTCACCGGGGAGAAAGCCATAGCTATGTACCTTGATGGCGACTGGGATTCCATGCACGATCCGGCACTGATGAAGGATATGGTGGAAGCCGGTGAGATAATAAAGGAAAAGCTCAGCGATAACAGGAGGATAAGGATAATCTCGGACTACGACGTGGACGGAGTTACCTCCAATTATATATTGCTTCTCGGTCTTCGGAGAACATGGGCGGCGCTGCACGGAAGCTGCGCTGATGACTGCACCGTGGTGGATTACGACATTCCACATCGAGTGCATGATGGATACGGAATAAATAAAAGACTTATAGATGCCGCCATAGCGGATGGTGTTGATACTATCATAACCTGCGACAATGGAATAGCGGCGATAGAACAGGTGAGATATGCGAAGGAGCGCGGGCTTACGGTCATCGTCACGGATCACCATCAGATCCCATTTGAGGAGAGTGATGGCGGCGAGCGGGTATATATGCTGCCCCGGGCGGATGCGGTCATAGACAATCAGAGGCAGGACTGTGAATATCCATTCAAGGGGCTGTGCGGGGCCGGCGTTGCGTTCAAGCTCATCCAGTACATGTACAGGATATGCGGGATAGCCGAGAGCGAGGTAAATGAATTCATGGAGATCCTGGGGCTGGCTACCAACTGTGACATGATGGATCTGGTGGATGAGAACAGAATCTATGTAAAATATGCCCTTGAAAGTCTGAAGGACAGCCGCAATCCGGGTCTGAATGCCCTCATGAGGCTCAGCGGCAGAAATGAGAAGAAGATATCAACGTATGATCTGGGATTTCTGATAGGGCCGTGCATCAATGCGGCGGGAAGACTGGGGGATGCGAAACAGAGCCTTGAGTTCTTGCTTGAGAGAGATCCAAATGTCGCCGAGGCAAGGGCTAGGGAACTGCTGGCTGTCAACAATGAGAGAAAGAGCATGACGGAGGCCGGAGCCCGGCATATCACAGATATGCTTGAGACAGCCACTGTGAACGGAGAGTTCGGACAGGCGGCTACCCTTGCTGACAAGGTGCTTGTGGTGTATATACCGGCTGTACATGAGAGCGTTGTGGGAATAATCGCCAGCAGGCTCAAGGAGGCATACACAAGACCTGCGATGGTGTTCACGGACGCAGAGACGCCGGGGATACTGAAAGGATCGGGAAGATCCATAGACAGCTACAACATGTTCGAGGAGCTGAACCGGTTCCGGGAGATGTTCACTGCATTTGGCGGACATGCCATGGCGGCGGGCTTTTCCATAGAGAAGGAGAGGCTTGACGAGCTGAGGCGGAAGCTCAATGAAGCGGCGGTGCTGACGGATGAAGATATAACACCTAAGCTGATGATAGATGTGGCCATGCCGCTGGCGTACAACAGCATAGAGCTGACGGAACAGATCGAGAGGCTTGAACCATACGGAAAGGGTAACAGGAAACCGCTGTTTGCACAGGCGGCAGTACCGGTGCGAAGGGCGCAGATACTTGGAAGAAACAAAAATCTTCTGAAGCTCCAGCTTGATACCGGGTACGGAAGGTGCGTGGATGCCATAGATTTTGATCCGGATACATTTGTGAATAACATAAAACAGTGGTTTGGAGAGGATGAATGTGTTAAAATGTTAAATGGTCAGCCGAACGCCGTAGTGATAGATGTAGCATACTATCCGACCATCAATGAATATATGGGAAGACGTTCACTCCAGATGAAGATGGAGGCCTATAACAAGGGAATATAAGCTGACTTTGATGAGAATATTATTAAGTACATTTGTAATATATATCATACAGGAGGACGTAAGATGAGTGAGGTAGAAAAGTATATCAAGAGTATTCCTGATTTTCCACAGCCGGGAATCATATTCAGGGATGTGACAAGTGTAACTGAGGATCCTGAGGGCATGAAGCTGGCCATCGATGAGATGGATAAGCTGCTGGAGGGAGTAGATTACGATGTCATCGCCGGAGCAGAGTCCAGAGGATTTATATTTGGAGCACCGCTGGCCTACAAGAACGGCAAAGGACTTGTTCTCGTGAGAAAGAAGGGCAAGCTTCCAAGAGAGACCGTGGAGATGTCTTACGATCTTGAGTATGGACAGGCTACTATAGAGATACATAAGGATTCCATCAAGCCGGGTGAGAAGGTTGTGCTGGTGGATGATCTTATTGCAACAGGTGGAACCATAGAGGCTGCGGCTAAGCTTATAGAGAGCCTTGGCGGAATAGTAGTCAAGATGGTATTCCTCATAGAGCTGACAGACCTGAAGGGAAGAGAGAGACTTTCCAAATATGACGTGGCTTCAGTAGTACAGTTTGAGGGCGAATGATCAGGGCAGAATAAAACAGGAAGTGTGGTGAGCATATGGGAGAGACATTGGATAAGACACAGGACAATATAATAGCTCAGGAGACAAAGAGGGCTGCGGAAGCAGGTGTTATCACCTCGGAGCAGGCCACGAAGGATGGAATAGCAGCCATCGAGAAGGCTCTTGCGTCTGGCAAGAATGTTCCTCAGAATGAACTTATAAAGCTGGAGGAGCAGGCGAATAAGCAGATGAAGGCGAAGAGAGAGATAGATCTGTCCACACCGGCAGATTTTACACCGCCGGAGGAATTGTATAAGGAGCTTATCTCAAGGATACTCACATATCACCCATCTGCCGACATCACTATGATAGAGAAGGCATATAAGGTGGCGGACGCTGCCCACAAGGGACAGCTCAGAAAGTCCGGGGAGCCTTATATCATGCACCCTCTGAATGTGGCCATAATCCTGGCAGAGCTCGAGCTTGACAAGGAGACGATAGTGGCTGGAATACTTCACGATGTCGTTGAGGATACAGTCATGACATCTGAGGAGATAGCAGCGGAGTTCTCCGAGGAGGTTGCTTTCCTTGTGGATGGAGTTACGAAGCTGACACAGCTCAAGATGACCACGGACAAGATAGAGGTTCAGGCGGAGAATCTGCGTAAGATGTTCCTCTCCATGGCGAAGGATATCAGAGTCATACTGATAAAGCTGGCGGACAGACTCCACAATCTGAGAACCCTCCAGTATCAGTCACCGGAGAAGCAGATAGAGAAGGCCAGGGAGACCATGGATATATATGCGCCTATCGCACACAGACTTGGTATCAGCAAGATCAAGGTCGAGCTGGATGACCTGTCCATGATGTACCTCATGCCGGATGTGTACAAGGATCTCAAGGCGCAGATAGATGAGAAGCTTACCGAGAGGGATGCTTATATCAAGAGGGTCGTTGCCGATGTCAAGAAGCATATCGATAATGCCGGACTTGAGGCTGAGATAGACGGAAGAGTAAAGCATTTCTTCAGTATATATAAGAAGATGAAGAACCAGAACAAGACTCTGGATCAGATATACGATATATTTGCGGTACGTATCAAGGTGAATACGGTCAGGGACTGTTACTCAGCACTGGGTATCATTCATGAGATGTACAAGCCTATTCCGGGAAGATTCAAGGACTACATAGCCATGCCTAAGTCCAACATGTACCAGTCCCTTCACACCACACTGATCGGACCTGAGGGACAGCCATTTGAGATACAGATAAGAACCTACGAGATGCACAGAACGGCTGAGTATGGTATCGCTGCACACTGGAAGTACAAGGAGAACATAACCGGTACGGTCATGCAGAAGGAGGAGGAAAAGCTCTCCTGGCTCCGTCAGATCCTTGAGTGGCAGAGGGATACCGATGACAACAAGGAGTTCATGAGCTTTGTCAAGACTGACCTTGATCTCTTTGCTGAACAGGTATACTGCTTTACTCCTGCCGGAGATGTTAAGAACCTTCCTAGCGGATCCACACCTATAGATTTTGCCTATGCCATTCACACGGCGGTGGGCAACAAGATGGTCGGTGCAAGGATCAACGGACGACAGGTTCCTATAGATACCAAGCTTAACAACGGAGATCGTGTGGAGATCATAACCTCACAGAACTCCACAGGACCAAGCCGTGACTGGCTGAATATAGTCAAGAGTACACAGGCGAGGACAAAGATCAACCAGTGGTTTAAGCATCAGCTCAAGGATGAGAATATCAGCCGCGGAAGAGAGCTCATACTGAACTACTGCAAATCAAAGGGAATAGACTACTCCATGTACTCAAAGCCTGAGTATCAGGAGAAGATATACAAGAAGTACAATTTCCAGGATTGGGACTCCATAGTTGCCGCCGTTGGACATGGCGGAATCAAGGAAGGTCAGATAGTAAATCGTCTGATTGATGAGTACAACAAGGAGCACAAGCCACAGTCTGCCACGAACGCTGAGGTTCTGGACGAGTATTCGGTGAAGAAGAACCATGGCAACCATACCGGCAAGGGTGGAATAATCGTAAACGGCATAGATGACGTTGCCGTGAGATTCTCCAAGTGCTGTTCACCTGTTCCGGGGGATGAGATCATAGGATTTATCACCAGAGGACGAGGTGTGTCCATACACCGTACCGACTGTGTAAATGTGTTGTGCATGAGCGAGGCGGACAGAGCCAGAGTCATCGAGGCTGAGTGGAAGGATGACGCTGTTGCATCGAACACATACATGACCGAGATAAATATATATGCAGATGACAGAAACGGCATATTATTTGACATAACCAAGATCCTCAGCGAGGCAAATATAAACGTAAACAGTATCAACAGCCGTACAAGCAAGCAGGGCAAGGCTACGATCACGATCTCATTTGCGATCAAGTCGAAGGAACAGTTGAATACGATAATTGCCAAGATAAGGAATGTTGATAATATAATTGATATAGAGAGAACTACGGGCTGATGGCCGGAAAGGTTTATATGGCGGAATTAAAAGTTATCAGAAGTGAGCTGGGAGGATTCCAGACGAATTGTTATATAGTGGCAAATGAGCAGACCGGGGAGGCGATAGTCATTGATCCTTCATGGAATGCGAATTATATATACAACACACTGAAGAATAATGAGTATACCTGCGTTGGCATTTATCTCACCCACGGTCATGTGGATCACATGGCGGCGATGGGAGATCTGAAGAAGCTCACAGGCGCGGATACATATGCTTCGGAGGACGAGAAGGAAGTTCTCGGCAACAGCAGGGTGAACCTGTCGGCGATGATGACCAGTGTATTTGAAAAGGTGATAGAGACTGAGACGGATCACTATCTGAGCGACGGCAGTGTGAAGAAGCTGCTTGGCACTGAGATGAGCTGCATCAGTGTGCCGGGACATACCAGAGGCGGAATGTGCTATTACTTCGAGTCAGAGAATATACTGTTCTCAGGGGATACGCTGTTCAAATACAGTGTGGGAAGATCGGATTTCCCTACAGGTGATGAGCATGCGCTGCTCGAGAACATAAGAGAGAAGCTGTTTGTGCTTCCTGATGATACCGTGGTGTACCCTGGACACGGGGAGACAACACTTATAAGAAAAGAGAAGAAGATGAATCCGTTCTTCTGATGGGCGGATCATGGTGGAAATATGATATTACTGATACAGAATATAGAAGATTACAACAATGATCTCCGGGTGAGTCTCCAGGCCTTCTACGGCGGTGAAAGAATAGTGGTCCCGGAGATATTTGACAAAAAGCCGGAGCTTAAGGCGGAGATAGACAAGGAGCTTGTGGCGGATATAGATGACAATAGAATAAATATAGAGCTGTATTCTGTAGCAGACGGAGGAGAGCGGACTTTGGCGTGCAGCACACAGATCCCTGTGGATGGCGACTGCCGGGATAAGAGTACCGTGAGGAATCCGTTAAAGCTGGCGATATACAACATGCTTTCGGAGTATACAGACCGCAGACTTCCGTGGGGCTCACTGACGGGTATCAGACCTACGAAGATAGCTGTGTCTTATATGGAAGCCGGGATGACCTCAGAGGATATAATAGGAAACTACCAGGAGATATATGGAACCTCCCGTGAGAAAGCCGAGCTGGCAGTGGCGGTGGCTGACAGGGAGAAGAAAATCATAGACTCTGTGGCGGAGGAGGCCAACAGCCTGTCTGTATATAGGCATACCGTTCTGTCCGACAAGATGTTTGTACTGTTCATTTACCTCATATCCGATCGCGGTATATAAGAATAAGGTGGATGCATATCTGGACGCAGTCGAAAAAGAGATGGCATACGTTGCGGAGGCATATTCCGGAAAACGGCTCATATCAATATATGTGGGAGGCGGAACGCCGTCATCCATATCTGCGGAGCATATGGACAGACTCTGCAGCATGATAGAGAAGTCATTTGACCTGTCACAGGTGAGGGAGTTCACCATAGAAGCGGGCAGACCGGACAGTACCACATTTGACAAGCTTGAGGTCATGAAGCGCCACGGAGTGACGCGTATAAGCATAAATCCACAGACCATGAACGAGGAGACATTAAGGACCATAGGCAGGGCACATACGCCGGAGCAGACGGTCATAGCCATGGAGAATGCCCGGAGAGCGGGCTTTGACAACATCAACATGGATCTGATAGTGGGACTTCCGGGAGAGGACACGGACAGTGTGGAGAACACGCTGAGACAGGTGAAGGAGCTTTCCCCTGAAAGCCTGACGGTTCACACCCTTGCCATCAAGAGGGCGGCGAATCTGAACATAGAGATGGACAAATACCGTGACACCCTGAAGTCGGATATAGACAGCCAGCTCGGTGCTGTTACGAGGGCGGCGGCTGAGATGGGGCTTGATCCATACTATCTGTACAGACAGAAGAACATGACCGGCAATCTGGAGAACGTGGGTTACTCGAAGCCGGGGCTTGAGTGCCTGTACAATATACTCATCATGGAGGAGAGGACTGACATCATCGGTCTCGGTGCCGGAAGTTCATCGAAGCTTGTGGTGAGACCAGGACATGACGGAGTGACAGAGGGGACACGTATAGACAGAATAGAGAATTGTAAGAGTGTAGACGATTATATAGCTCGAATAGATGAGATGATCGAGCGTAAGAAAGCGGGATTTATATGGGATTAGCATTGGAGAAGGATGCAGAAGAATGCTATTCAGTTGATATGAATGATGCGGTGCGCCATGGAATGTGTGTGAGTGTACTGGCATCTGAGCTGGCGAGGGAGCTGGGCTGTGATGAGGAATTCATACACAAGGTTGCCGTGGCGGGAATGCTGCACGATG
>OMGK01001898.1_pt1 | contig 10302 bp, 7 predicted proteins | sample 1645881 | NCBI WGS metagenome assembly OMGK01 (sample SAMN00849303, study PRJEB25192) | human gut metagenome
ACCGGCTGGTTAGAAATGCCGCATTTTTTGAACAGAATGTTCCATAGGCATTCCAGCCGAAATCGTAGGGGTATGCTTCTCATAGTATAACTTATCGCCCCAAAGTCAACTGCCCGCCTGATGGGACAGCTTCTTTGCTAACGGCAGGGTAAAGATAAATTCCGTTCCCACGCCTTCCGTGCTGATACAGTTGATGTTTTCGCCGTGTGCCTGGACAATCTCCTTTACGATGGAGAGACCAAGCCCGGTTCCTTTTTTGTCCTTGCCGCGGGAGAGATCCGTCTTGTAGAAGCGCTCCCAGATCTTTTTGATGCTGTCGCCCGGGATGCCGATGCCGGTGTCCTTGACGGAGACGAAGATCTTGTCGTTCTTCTCCGTGGTCTCGATCGTGATCGCGGAGTCCGTGTGGCTGAATTTGATTGCATTGTCGATCAGGTTGTAGAGTACCTGCTCGATCTTACTCATATCGGCGGAGACAAAAAGCTTCTCGCCGGTTAAGATCAGGTTGAAAGTAATGCGCTTTTCCATGCAGCGCCCCTCGAACGTCTGGACTGTCATGCGGATCGTGTGATTGATGTCGAAATCCGTGATGTCCAGCATCGTGCCGTGTGAGCCGAATTTGTTTAACTCAAGAAGGCTCTTGGTCAGCTTGTTCAGCCGCTCGGTCTCAAAGAGGATGATGTTTAAATATTTGTCCTGCATCTCTACGGGAATGGTGCCGTCGAGCATCGCTTCCACATAACCTTTGATGGAAGTGAGGGGCGAACGGAAATCATGCGAGACGTTGGAGACGAACTTTTTCTGGTCGTCCTCCAGGGTATTCAGTTCGTTCGCCATGTAGTTGAGCGAGGCGGCGAGATAGCCGATCTCATCATTGGAGTGAACATCAATCTTTTTTTCAAAGTTGCCGGCGGCATATTCGTCCGCCGCTTTTGTAATCTTGCGGATCGGTATGTACACCACATAGGTAAACAGAATCAGTACCACAAAGGCTGCCAGAAACAGAAGCCCAAGCGTCTCATAAGCGATGGCGACAAGTCCGTTCGCGTAGGACACGAGACTGCTGGTCGGCTTGTGGATGACCACATAGCCGCGCACCTTGTAGTTGACGGTGATCGGCGAGAAAACACTTAGCATCTCTGACGTAAACTGGTTATAAAACGTGCCGGTCTGATAATAGCGGCTTCCGAAGTCGGTAATGTTGAAGCCGGGAACCGGTGTGGGATCACAGCCCGGCGCCGCCGTGTTCAGAATGATGCTGCCGCGCGTGTCCACGATCCAGATTTCGCTGGAGAGATAGGTGCTTAAGGTGGAAAGCTGTGTCTGTATCTCGTCCAGCGTCATGGTCTTGGAAAAATAATTCCCGGCATAGTTGGAGGAGATCAGGGCGGATTCCCGGTAGAGGCTGGCAGCCTCCTTTTTTTCCACAAAGGCAAACGTAATGTGGTAGGTAAAGGTTGTGATGATGAGAAAACCGATCAGACCGTACATCAGATAGCCGGCGAGCAGTTTGGGGTAAAGGGTACGTTTCATAGGTCACGAACCTCGAATTTGTAGCCGATGCCCCAGACCGTTGCGAGGCTCCAGTTGGCATGATCCTTGATCTTCTCGCGGAGACGCTTCACGTGAACATCCACAGTACGCGTGTCGCCGATGTATTCATAACCCCAGATGTGGTCTAATAGCTGCTCTCTTGTAAAAACCTGATTCGGCGAAGCCGCAAGAAAATATAAAAGCTCCAGTTCCTTTGGCGGCATATCGACGGCCTGCCCCATGTAGATGACGGAGTAGTTCGAGAGATTGACCACCAGATCCGTGTACTTGACGCATTTTAACTCTGCGGCAGGTTCCTCCGGCTTTGCCGGCTGATAGCGGCGCAGCACTGCCTTGACGCGCGCGACAAGCTCCTTGGAGTCGAACGGCTTCATCATGTAATCGTCCGCGCCGAGCTCCAGACCGAGTACCTTGTCAAAAATCTCGCCTTTGGCTGACAGCATAATGATCGGAACATTTGCCTTCGCACGGATCTCACGGCAGACCTGATAGCCGTCCATGCCGGGAAGCATCAGATCGAGCAGGATCAGATTCGGATTGTACTGATCAAAAGCGATCATGGCTTCCTCGCCGTCATTGACGATCCGGGTATCGAAACATTCCTTTGTGAGATACAGGGAAATCAGTTCTGCGATATTATTGTCATCATCTACGATGAGAATTTTCTGTTTTGCTGCCATATCATCATCTCCTCATTTTTATTTTAAATATCAGTCCTTAAACTCGGCAATCGTGACACCGGCATCGCCCTCGCCGAACTCGCCGAGGTGGAATGATTTGACATATTTTAAGCGCTTTAAATGAGCCTGCACCGCGTTGCGGAGTGCGCCCGTGCCTTTTCCGTGAACGATGCGCACGGACGGCAGATGTGCCAGATAAGCGTCGTCCAGATATTTGTCGAGAAGCGGAATGGCCTCGTCGGTCGTCTTACCGATGAGATTGATCTCTGTGGAGACGGAGGCGGATTTGCTCATCTTGATCTTGCCGGCACTGGTCTTCTGGAACTTCTTGGTGCCCGGTGCGGCATCCTCTTCCAGAAGGATCAGGTCGTTGATGTTGACCAGAGAGCGCAGAATTCCCATCTGCACATACAGGTCGCCCCTGGCATTCGGAAGGGAATGAACGGTGCCTTTTAAGTTCATGCTGATGACTTTGACGCTGTCGCCGATGCGCAGCTTCTTCGGAACGTTGTGGTTCGGTACGGAAGCTTTTTTCTGCTCGGACATCTTCTGTGCGGCTTTGTCCATCTTGCCGCGCAGCTTGGTACGTTCTTTTTCCATCTCGCTGACCGGTGCGCCCGCCTTGCCGTATTTGTTAAAATTGCGGATCGTCTCATCGGCGACGTCCTTGGCTTCTTTTAAGATATTGTATGCCTGCTCGTTTGCCTCGCGCAGAATCTTGTTGCGGCTGGAATCCAGACGCTCCTGCTTCTGCTCCAGCTTTTCCTTTAAGGACTCGATCTCGGCTTTGTACTGGTTGATCTCTAACTGCTCCCGCTCGATCGTGCTGCGGCTCTTCTCAAGATCTGCGATCAGGTCTTCAAAATCGCCCTCACTCTTGCTGATGCGCCCCTTGGCGTCGGTAATGAGATCCGACGGAAGACCGAGCTTTTCAGAGATGGCAAACGCGTTGCTCTTGCCCGGAATACCGATTAAGAGGCGGTAGGTCGGACTTAACGTCGCCACGTCGAACTCACAGCAGGCATTTTCCACGCCTGGTGTGGAGAGGGCATAGACCTTGAGCTCGCTGTAATGCGTCGTAGCCATAATGCGTGCTCCGTAAAGGTGGAGCTTCGAGAGAATGGAGATCGCAAGCGCAGCGCCCTCGGTCGGATCGGTTCCGGCACAGAGCTCATCGAAAAGTACCAGAGAACGGTCGTTGACCTGCTCTAAGATACGGATGATGTTGACCATGTGGGAGGAGAAGGTACTGAGCGACTGCTCGATACTCTGCTCGTCCCCGATGTCAGCGAACACTTCGTCAAAAATACCGAGTTCCGAGCGCTCGGACGCCGGAATATGCAGGCCGGACTGTCCCATCAGCGTCAGCAGACCGACGGTTTTTAAGGAGACCGTCTTACCGCCGGTGTTCGGACCGGTCACGATCAGCAGGCGGAAATCCTCGCCGAGCCGTACGTCGATCGGAACGACCTTTTTCGGATCGAGTAACGGGTGGCGTCCTTTGCGGATGTGAATCCGTCCGTCATCATTAAAAAGCGGGGCGACCCCGTTGTATGTCTGCGCGAAAGCCGCTCTGGCAAAAATAAAGTCCAGCTCGGTCAGAAGTTCATAGTCGGCGAGCAGCTGTGTGGCGTAGGAGGCGGTCAGATTGCTTAAGCCGGCAAGGATGACCTCGATCTCCTCCTGCTCACGGAGCTGCAGCTCTTTGTATTCGTTGTTCAGATTGACGACAGCCATCGGCTCGATGAAAAGTGTGGAGCCGGTGGAGGACTGGTCATGGATCATGCCTGGAACAAGAGACTTTGCCTCCGCTTTGACCGGGAGACAGTAGCGCCCGTCGCGCATGGTAATGACGGTGTCCTGCAGATAGCTTCTGGTCGTGGTGTTGTTGATCATGGAGTTCATCTGTGCGCGGATCTTATCGTCCATTCCGCGCATGGAGCGCCGGATCGAGTGCAGCGTGCTGCTGGCGTCGTCGGCAATCTCGTCCTCGGAGAGAATACAGCGCCGGATCTCGTCACACAGCGGCGTGAGAGGCTCGATGCCGGCAAAAAGACTGGTCAGGGAATCGTCCGGCTGATCGTTGTCGTCCTGTGATCTGGCAAAAGCCTTCGCGCGTTTCGCGGACTCTAAGAGGGAGCAGACGCGCAGCAGTTCGATGGCGCTTAAGGCGCCGCCGATCTCTAAGCGCTTTAGCGAATCGCGGATGTCCGTAACTCCAGAAAAGGACAGGGAGCCGTATTTGAACAGCCGGCTTAAGGCATCCGATGTCTGCTGCTGCAGCTGTTCGATCTGCGCGCGGTCGGTGATCGGGCGCAGCTTCTGACAGCGCGACCTGGCGTCAGCGCTGAAAGCATATTCGGTCAGTTGATCGAGAATCTTGTTATATTCTAAGGTGTGTAATACTTTTTCGTTCATAGCAGTTCCTTTGATTTGATTGTCACATGGTTATGTCCTTCTTATTATATATGATTCCGGGAGTCTTGGAAAGCGGAACCTGAAAAGAATTGTAGAATCCTATTGCAAGCGTATGTGATTCATTTTATAATGATTACTGGTACGGTTTTCAGAAATTCGTGTGTAAATACATGCAGAAAAGAGGAAATCATGCAGCAAAAGGATAACGATCAGTTTTCTTTTATTAACGAAAAAATCAAAGAAAAGCCGGTCAATAAGAAGCGATTGCTGATGCAGGCAGGTTTTATCGCTCTGATGGCAGTCGTTTTTGGAATCATAGCAAGTCTGGTTTTTGCATATTTTCAGCCTAAGTTTGAATCACTGTTTTGCCCAGAGGAGGAACCGGTGGTCACCATTCCGCAGGATTCGGTTACGGAGACGGAGCAGCCCGAGGAGACAGAGACATCCGAGGAGACGGAGGCATCCGAGGAACCGCAGGCGCCTTCCGAGGAACCGCCGCTACAGCAGCCCCAGGAGCTTGAGATTGCGGATGTACAGAACGTGCAGAACAAGCTGTATGCGGTGGGAAGAGAAGCAAACCGCTTTGTCGTGACCGTGACGGGGGTCAAGAGCGACACGGACTGGTTCAACAATTCTTACGAGAGCAGAGGACAGGCATCCGGCATTATCATTGCAGACAGCGGTCAGGAACTTCTGATCTTAACGGAGCGCAAGGTCATCTCAGATGCACAGGAGGTCTATGTCACTTTCATCAATGATGTGACGGTGGAAGCGTCCATGAAGCACTACGACGGCAATACGGGCATTGCAGTGCTCTCGGTGCCGCGCAGTCAGGTGGATGAGGATACCATGAATGCAATCTCGGTGGCGAAGCTCGGGAATTCACTGACTACAATGCAGGGAACCATGGTTATTGCGGTGGGAAGTCCGCTAGGAACGAACTATTCGATCCTTACGGGGAATATTACATCTACCAACAATGTGATTTCCACGATCGACAATAATTATACCGTCTTTACGACGGATATTGTGGGCAGCAGTAGCGGCAGCGGCGTCATCATCAATGTGAACGGCGAGGTGATCGGTCTGGTAATGCAGGATTACGGCAATGAGGAGGATCAGACGACGCTCACAGCCCTCTCGATCTCCGAGTTAAAGCAGTTGATCGAGAAGCTGTCCAACAATCAGGACATTCCGTATATCGGTCTGGGACTGACGACGGTTTCTGCGGCAACCGCCAAGGAATACGACATTCCGAAGGGTGCATACATCAAGGAAGTCAAGATGGATTCACCAGCGCTGGCGGCAGGACTGCAGAGCGGCGATGTCATTACAGAGATGGATGGAGAAGCTGTCTACACGGTGGACAGTTATGAGAGCAAGCTTCTGGCATTGAAACCGGGCGACGAGGTGGAGATCGTTGTACAGCGGCAGGGCGCGGAGAAGTACGAGGAGATCACCTGTACGGTACAGGTCGGAGTGTTAAAGTAGAGGATAGTAACAGAAGGCGGTGTCTTGCGGCACCGCCATATTATGGAAATGAGGTCAGAAATGAAGTATATTGAGAGCCTGCGTGAGGGCGAGAGAATCAACGAAATCTATTTGTGCAAGGTAAAGCAGTCAGCGCTGACAAAGGCGGGAAAGCCTTATGATAATCTGATCCTGCAGGATAAGACCGGTACACTGGATGCCAAGATCTGGGAGCCGGGCTCGGTTGGAATCGATGAGTTTGATTCGTTAGACTACATCGCAGTCATGGGAGACATCACAAGTTTTCAGGGAAATCTCCAGCTCAACGTAAAGCGTGTGCGCAAGGTGCAGGAAGGGGAATACGATCCGAAAGATTATCTGCCGGTATCCAAAAAGGACATCGACGGGATGTATACAGAGCTTCTCGGACTGATTGCTTCCGTGAAGCACCCATATTTAAGAAAGCTTCTGGAGAGCTTTTTTGTCGAGGATAAGGATTTTGAAAAACGGTTCAAGTTTCATTCCGCAGCGAAGAGCGTGCATCACGGATTTGTGGGCGGATTGCTGGAGCATACGCTCTCTGTGACGAAGAACTGTGATTATTTTGCGGCAACCTATCCGATCTTAAACCGCGATCTGATCGTGTCTGCGGCAATTTTTCATGATATCGGAAAGCTGGAGGAACTCTCGACGTTCCCGGAGAACGATTACACGGATGAGGGACAGCTTTTAGGACACATCATGATCGGCGCCGAGATGGTCGGAGAGCGGATCCGCACGATTCCGGGATTCCCGAAGGGAACCGCCAATGAGTTGAAGCACTGCATTTTAGCTCACCACGGAGAACTGGAATACGGTTCGCCGAAGAAACCGGCACTTGCGGAGGCACTGGCACTCAGTTTTGCGGACAATATTGACGCCAAGATGGAGACAATACGGGAGATTTTTGCAAGTGTTCCGGAGAACAATCTGGAGTGGCAGGGATATAACCGCCTGCTGGAGAGCAATATCCGCAGATCAGGAAGAGAGTCATAGGTATATCACAGGATATGAAGAAAAACGACAGTATTGAGTTAAAGATCGAAGATATGGGCGTTGACGGAGAGGGCATCGGAAAATACGAGGGGATGACCTTTTTCGTGAAAGATGCTGTGATCGGGGATACGATCCGTGCCGGCATCACGAAGCTCAAGAAGAACTACGGCTATGCCAGGGTGCAGGAGATTTTAGAACCGTCGCCGTACCGTGTGAAGCCGGAGTGTCCGCTATATGCGCGCTGTGGTGGCTGCCAGATCCAGGCGATGGACTATGGGCAGCAGCTTTGTTATAAGCAGAAAAAAGTGAGAAACAATCTGATCCGCATTGGCGGCTTTGCACCGGAACTCATTGATTCTGTGATGGAGGAGATTGTGGGGATGGAGCAGCCATACCGCTATCGCAATAAGGCGCAGTTTCCGATTGGCGTGAACAAAGACGGTCAGCCCGTAGCAGGATTTTACGCGGCGCGCACGCACAACATTATCCCGGTAGAGGATTGTAAGCTGGGCGTTACGCAGAATGAGCAGATTCTTGGAGTGGTGCTTTCCTATATGCGTGAGAATGAGGTTCGTCCGTATGATGAGACGACAGGGCGGGGGCTGGTGCGCCATGTGCTGATCCGCTATGGCTTCACCTCAAAAGAGCTGATGGTCTGTCTGGTCATCAATGGAGAGACACTTCCACAGAAAGAGAAGCTGGTGAATGCTTTATGTAAACTGGATGGCATGACCAGCATTTCCGTGAACATCAACCGGAAGAATACGAATGTGATTTTGGGGGAGGAGACACGGACCATCTGGGGCGCTGATTTTATTACGGATCAGATTCATCTGCGCGACTGTGACCATGACTTTGCGCTGACAGATACGGCAATCGCCTATCACATTTCCCCGCAGTCTTTCTATCAGGTAAACCCGGTACAGACGGAGAAGCTGTACAGTCTGGCACTTTCCTACGCAGGTCTGACCGGAAAGGAGACCGTCTGGGATCTCTACTGTGGAATCGGGACGATCTCGCTGTTTCTGGCACAGAAGGCGGGGAAGGTCTACGGCGTGGAGATCGTGCCGCAGGCAATCGAAGACGCTAAGAGCAATGCGGCATTAAACGGTATTACCAACGCCTCCTTTTTTGTGGGAAAAGCGGAGGAGGTTCTTCCTGAGTTCTATGAAAAGGAGAGCCGGAAGCCAGATGCGGACATGCTTCATCCGGATGTGATCGTTGTCGATCCGCCCCGGAAGGGATGCGATGAGAAGTGCCTGGAGACGATGCTTCGCATGAAGCCGGAACGGATTGTGTATGTCAGTTGCGACCCGGCAACGCTCGCGAGGGATCTGAAGATTCTGTGCGGGGGTGGCTATGAGCTGCGGAAGGTGCGGCCGGTGGATCAGTTCGGACATACGACACATGTGGAGACGGTTGTTTTGCTTTCCAAGGGAGAAATCGACTCAAAGAAGGTGCGGGTGGAGTTCTCGCTGGAAGATATGGATATGTCCGGCTTCCAGAAGGGCGCGACTTATGAACAGATCAAGGCGTATGTGTTGGAGCATACCGGTTTGAAGGTATCTTCCCTGTACATCTCACAGATAAAGCGCAAGTGCGGGCTGGATGTGGGGCAAAATTATAACCTGTCAAAGAAGGAAGATGCCAAAGTGCCAAAATGTCCGCCGGAGAAGGAAGCGGCGATCAGGGATGCGTTGAAATATTTTCAGATGATTTAAGAGTCTATTGAGCAAAAAAGCAGTAAATCAATTTCAGATTTACTGCTTTTGCTGGCCGGGCCGGTGAGCTACGAGCATTCATGACTTTTTGATAACTTGTTCCATACTGATATATTAAGCGGAAAGTTGTGGCCCTGTATTTTCAGAGGGAAACGAATGCTCCTTGAATATATCCCACAAAATATGCCATCGCTATACTCAGTGCAATGCAACATATACATAGTATTTCAGCAATTACCTTTTTTTCGATTATTTCATTTATGGACTTTCCGTAATCAATAGTAGACCATACCATTGAAAGCAAAAATAGAATTGAAATCCATTGAGTATGAAATGATAGTCCCATGCTAACAAATACATAGTTTGAGATGATGTAAAAAGCGCTTCTGACTACAACTTCTGTCACTTTTACAATCCGATTTCTCATAGAATTCTCCCTCTCTGATAATACTGGGGGCGGCAGCACTCCTTGCTGTCGCCCCTTGATTGCCTATCTGCAAAGGCGGGCGGGGCTGTCAACGGCGGCGCTTGCGCCGTTCATCTTGACCGTTGACTGGCTCGGCTGGCTTTGCTATTCCGTGATCTCTTTCAGTTATTGTCAAAGGAAATGTAGATAGTTAGACTATTGGGTATGTAGCTGATACTTAACCACTTTTCGTCGTTTGATAAAAGCGTCCCGATAGAAACATAGTTTTCTCCCTCGATTTCCTCTGATACATTTTCAATTACGGAAAAGCCGTCTTGGTTCAAAAGCTCCATATACTCGTTATAGTCGTTTTCGCTAATGCCGGTAAGGTTGATATTGCAATTCTCATGTTCTGTATCAAGTGTAGCCCATGCAACCGTACCAGGCGCAACAGGAAGCCCCTCTGTGTACTCATTCGCAGGCCAAACACCCTCGTCCAATTTTGTAACACTATTAGATTGCGTATTGTTCTCATTGCTTGTCGGTGTAGATGATGTATTTTGATTAGAACACGCAGCCAAAAAAATCATAACCATGATTGTGAATACAGAAATATACTTCTTCATTGGTTACCTCCTGTTTTTGTGTATGGTTCGGATAATTAACAAAATAGCAATAGCTGTTGCTGCAAACCCAATAGCCAAAAGGATTTGCGAAATATCAAAGGCAAACGCGCCCTCAATCTGTATATTTGTTGTCGCGTCGGCTTGTCCGATTGCTCCTTCTGGTACTTTTCCTGATTGCGTAACAGCATATACCGAAAAGGCAGCAACCGCGATAACAAGCGTAGCAAGAGTAGAAATGATGCCGTTCCTTTTTTTCGATTTGGTGTTATCAATACCAAACTGTTCTGCGGTGCTGTCTGCAAATTCTTTTGGCGTCCCCAAACGCTGGATAATCTGCTGCTCTGTTTCTCCATGCTCCATAGCAGACGCAAAAACTTCATTCAAGTCACGCA
>OMGK01001899.1_pt1 | contig 10302 bp, 12 predicted proteins | sample 1645881 | NCBI WGS metagenome assembly OMGK01 (sample SAMN00849303, study PRJEB25192) | human gut metagenome
GGCCGCGTGGCAGATGGCGCACGCCGCCCGCGCGTGTTTGCAGGATAATTTCTGCGGCGGTGTGGTCGTGACGAAGTACGGTCACGTGAAAGGTGAGATCGCGAATGTCGCGTGCTTTGAGGGCGGGCATCCCGTGCCGGACGAAAACTCCCTGCGCGGCACGGACGCCGCGCTCGCGCTGACGGAAGATTTGACCGAAAGCGACACGGTCGTCTTTCTGCTCTCGGGCGGCGGCAGCGCGCTTTTTGAAAAGCCGCTGCTTCCGCTTGCGGAATTGCAGGACGTCACGAATCAGCTCCTTGCCGCGGGCGCGGACATCGTGGAGATCAACACGATCCGCAAGCGGCTTTCCGCCGTCAAGGGCGGACGCTTCGCCCGGCACTGCGCGCCGGCGCAGGTCTTCGCTGTCGTGCTGAGCGATATTCTGGGCGACCCGCTTGACATGATCGCCTCGGGCCCCGCGTATCCCGACAGCTCAAGCTGCGCGCAGGCGCTCGATATTGCGAAAAGGTACGGCCTGCGCCTGTCGGAGCGGGCTTGGGCGCTTCTGGCGCAGGAGACGCCGAAGACGCTCGAAAATGTCGAAACGCAGATCACCGGCAGCGTGCGCGAGCTCTGCGCGGCGGCCGAAGCGCTCGGCTACGAGCCGATGATCCTCACCGATTGCCTCTGCTGCGAGGCGCGCGAGGCGGGGAGCATGCTTGCTTCCATTGCGCGCACGCATGCGCGTGACGGGAAAAACCTTGCGTTCCTGATGGGCGGCGAAACGGTCGTCCATCTGAGGGGAAAGGGCCTCGGCGGGCGCAATCAGGAGATCGCGCTCTCTGCAGCGCTCGGCATTGAGGGACTTTCGAACGCGCTCGTCTTCTCCGTTGGCTCCGACGGGACGGACGGACCGACCGACGCCGCGGGCGGCATCGCTGACGGATGCCGAAAGGCTGCGCCGACGGCGAGACCGCGCAGCTGATGCGCCAAAAGGGTGTTGACGCTGTGCAGTCGCTCAATGATAACGACGCCTACCATGCGCTCGACGCGGTCGGCGGGCTTCTCAAAACCGGTGCGACGGGCACGAACGTCAATGACGTCACCGTCCTGCTGCTGCGTGCGGCGGAATGAGGGGAAAATGCGGAGCGCTTGACAGCGGGGCGTTCCGGCGTTACGATAGTTGCGGCAAGCCTTTCCAGGCTGCCGGAATTTTTAAAATGAAGGAGCCGTTTTTTGAAGTCTAAAACGATGTTACTGGAGCGTGTGCGCTGACCGGGAGGGTCGGCAAATTTACTGACACACGCCGTTCCTCCCGAGAGCCATGCTTTTCAGGAGGACTACATGAACCGCGAGAACAAACGCAAAACCTTTGAAAAAGGCTATTACAAGACCCACGTCTGCCGTGACACCTTCACCTGCAAGGTCTGTGGGCGGCTCTGCACGCCGGAAAACGCCGGCAGCGACCATCGCAACCACTGCCCGAACTGCTTATCGAGCCTGCACGTGGACATTGAGCCGGGCGACCGCGAAAGCGACTGCGGCGGCATCATGGAGCCCGTGGCCGTCTGGGTGCGAAGAGGCGGCGAGTGGGCGATCATCCACCGCTGCAAGCGCTGCGGAGCGCTCAGTTCGAATCGTGTGGCGGCGGACGACAACCCGATGAAGCTCATGAGCATCGCCATGCGGCCGCTCAGCGCGCCGCCGTTCCCCCTCGAGCGCATTGAGGAGATGACCGCCCTCATGGGCGGCGAGGGAAGCGTGCGATAAGCCCAAACGGAAACAGAGGAGGCCTGCCGATGCAGGCCGCCTCCTCTGCCGCTTGACAAGGACGGAGCGGGGAGCAGGACAGCGGTGAGAGCAGGTGTTTCGTTTGTGTTTCGGTTTTGAACAGGTGATTGCAAAACCGGCAAACCTATGGTACAATAAAACTACAGACCGATCAAAAGCCGCCTTGGCGTCGAAGATACAGCCGTTTTTGCGGCTGCTTTTCTTATATTTGGCCGCTTTTTGCCGCAGACGCCGTTTTCAGATCACACCAAATGCTGGAAGGAGATTTTTTCTATGGAGGTGAGTCACTTCTTCAGGACATGACCGCACGCGTTTTGCAGCGCCGGAAACGGATGGTAATGCTTATGGCGCACACCGTCTATGATGCGGCGGCAGCCCTCCGCGCAGGGAGCTTTGGGATCGGTCAGATCAACGCATAATAAAATATTATAATTTAAGGATGTGTTATTTTGTTACTCTCGGGGAAAAGTCTGAAACATGACTTCATCCGTTTTGTCTCCGCCACGATGGTCTCACAGGTCGTGTTCTCGCTCTACTCCATGGTCGACGGGCTTATGGTCTCGATCGGTGTGAACGAATATGCCATGAGCGCCGTCAATCTCGCGATTCCCTTCACCAACGCGCTCTTTTCCATCGCCGTGCTCTTCGCCGTCGGCTCGTCGACGCTCATCGCCATTTTCATCGCGCAGGAGAAGCGGCGCGAGGCCAACGCCCTCTTTTCTCAGAATTTTGCCACGCTGCTGACCCTTGGCGCGGTCATCACTGCGCTCGTGCTGCTCTTTTTGGAGCCGTTTGCGTACCTTCTCGGCGCAGACGAGATCACACTTGACTATGTCAAGCAGTATATTCTCGGCATCGCGCCGTTCAGCGTGTGCTACCTGGTGTCCTACAATCTCGAAGTGCTCGTCAAGACAGACGGCTATCCGCGCTACGCGCTCTTCACGGTTATCGGCGGATGCCTGACGAACTGCGTGCTTGACTATATCGCCATTTTTCACCTCGACATGGGCGTGTTCGGCGCGGCGGTCGCCACGGGCATCTCGCAGCTCGTGACCTGTATCTCGTACTTTGTCCACTTTTTCAGCAAGAAGTGCACGTTCCGGCTGTGCAAATTTCGCTTCGACCCTCACCTTTACGCGCGCATCCTGCCCATCGGCCTGTCCGACGGCGTGACAGAGTTGTGCACGGGGCTGATGATCTTCCTCTTCAACCGCACGGTGCTCAAGTGCATCGGCACGGACGGCGTCGTGACCTACACGGTCATCGCCTACGTGACGACCATTGTCATTAACCTCATGGTCGGCATCTCGCAGGGCTCGCAGCCGCTTGTGAGCTATCACTACGGCAAAGAGGATCACACGGGCTGTCAAAAACTTCTGCGCTACGCGCTCACGACCGTCTGCATCTTCGCGCCGGCGCTGTTTCTGCTCGTCTTTTTCTTCGCGCCGCAGATCGTGCGCACGTACCTTTCGCACGCGGGCGATGAGCTCATCGCCTACTCCATCGGTGCATTCCGGCGCTACAGCGTTTCGTATCTGCTGCTGGGCTTCAACATCGTCATCGGTGGGTTTATGACCGCCATCGAGCGCCCCGTGCCCGCTATTTGTATCTCGGTCGGCCGCGGGCTGGCGCTGCAAAGTGCCGTGCTTCTTCTCCTCGCGGCGATCTTCGGCGGCGACGCAGTGTGGTATACGCCGATCTTCTCCGAAGCGATGTGCCTTGTCATGTCGCTCCTGTTCCTGCGCAGCTACCGCAGACAGACCGATATGCAGGCGTGAGTCCCCGCCCAGTGCGATAAAATAAGAGAAAATAAAAAGGCCCTGGAAGCAGCGCTTCCAGGGCCTTTTGGCATCCCCGACCAGACGCTAACTGGCGGACTGACGCTTAGAAGCCAGCTATCTCATTTCATGCCGTGCAGTACACCGTCATTTACTGCCGGCCGGTTAGTTCCGCACAGATCGCTTGAAAACAAAGATTTCTTCGATCGGCGCTTCGACAACCCTTGCAATATCGATCGCCAGTTTAAGTGAGGGATTGTATTGTGCCTTTTCCAGCCGCATGATGGTTTCCCGCCGCACGCCTACCTGCGCCGCCAACTGCTCTTGGGTCAAATCTTTTAATAGCCTGTACTTTTTTAATCGGCATTCAAAATCAGGCACGTTTATTCCTCACATTCATCAAACGGTTCATCATGGTCATAATGATATAGCAGATACTCACTGAGGAATAGTTCAAGCGCTATGGAAAGAGCGATCACAATAACAAGAGCAATTAGGGTGTATTCAAGGCGCCCCATGAGCCTTCCCTGTCCCAGAATCAGTATTGCAAAAAAATAATGGACAGAGCAGTTTTGTTCGCTGTGCTTTGCGCTCTCATTTTGCTTTCTTTGTACCGTTCGTCTATCAGGGTATTTGACATTTTCCCCTCATAGAAAAATCCGAAAAAGCCGAAAAACACAAAAAACACGAAGGGGAAAATGGTCTGGTCGACGCGGTAAGTCCAAAACCCTAAAAATCCGGCAAAACCGAATAAGCCTAAAAATCCCAGTTTGGGATTTGCGGTTCTGGTGGACCGAGAGGTCGATCCTCTGCGCTTGTTTGCGGAGGTAGACTGGAAAAACAACACAGCAAGGTACACGATGCACAAGGCAAGGAGTGTGCCGGAAATGGGAAAATAGAGAAAACGGTTCGAGATCAGCTGGTGGTGCCATGCAGGTGTTTGACACGATAACAGCTGTGAAATTTGCTTGATAAGCAAAAAGAAAAAACGCCGCAATCCTTTGAGATCACAGCGCTTTTGGTACGCCTGCCCGGGCTCGAACCGGGGGCCTCGGGCTTAGGAGATGGACCCAGTGCATATATTCCCTATCAACGGGGATAAAGAAAATGCAGTTATATCAAGGCTTTTCTCCATGTTCTCTATAAACCTTGTACAAGCAAAATCAAGCAAAAACAAAGGATTTTAGCCCCCTATTGTTTGCACTCTGTTTGCAAAGGCGCGAAATTTGGCGTTAGCCAAAAGTTCAATTCCCGTCGAGACTTAATTATATTCATGGTATCGTGGACATAGTTTACCATACATAGAGGTTCATTACAAGAGGTATAGAGCCAGTAAAAGTGCCTGTTTTATCTTTTTCAGGAAAGGTAGAGCAGGCACTTTTTTTCATATCTAAACTTAGAAAGAAATGAGGTGAAATTATGAATACACAGATTATTGCCATAGCCAACCAAAAAGGTGGTGTCGGCAAAACAACCACTTGTGCCAATCTTGGAATTGGTCTGGCGCAGTCCGGGAAGAAAGTCCTTCTGATTGACGGAGACCCACAAGGAAGCCTGACCATCAGCTTGGGCAATCCTCAGCCTGATAAGCTGCCCTTTACACTGTCAGACGCTATGGGCCGTATTTTGATGGATGAACCAATTCGTCCCGGCGAGGGTATCCTGCACCACCCTGAGGGCGTAGACCTGATGCCTGCGGACATCCAGCTATCTGGTATGGAGGTATCTCTGGTAAACGCTATGAGCCGAGAAACCATTCTGCGACAATATCTGGACACGCTGAAGGGGCAATACTCCCATATCCTTATTGATTGCCAGCCCTCCCTGGGTATGCTTACGGTCAATGCACTGGCTGCCGCTAATAGGGTTATAATCCCCGTCCAGGCAGAGTATCTTCCAGCTAAAGGTTTGGAGCAGCTTTTGCAAACTATCAATAAGGTTCGCAGACAAATCAATCCCAAGCTGCAAATTGATGGGATTCTGCTGACGATGGTAGACAGCCGAACCAACTTTGCCAAAGAAATCTCCGCTCTTCTGCGCGAAACCTATGGCAGTAAGATCAAGGTGTTTACATCAGAAATTCCTCATTCTGTCAGGGCTAAAGAAATCAGTGCTGAAGGAAAAAGCATTTATGCCCATGATCCTAATGGCAAAGTGGCTGAGGGCTACAAAAATCTGACGAAGGAGGTATTGAAACTTGAAAAGCAGCGCGAAAAAAATAGAGCTGGCCTCAGTAGATGACCTGTTTTCTACTGAAGAAAGTCGGCAAGACGAGCAACTGGAAAAAATTCAGGAAATTCCCCTATCTGAACTGCATCCGTTCAAGGATCACCCCTTCAAGGTCAAGGATGATGATGCAATGATAGAAACCGCAGACAGCATCAAAAAGTATGGAGTTTTGGTTCCTGCGATTGCCAGACCACTGCCTGATGGCGGTTATGAGCTGGTAGCCGGTCACAGACGCCGCAGAGCCAGCGAATTGGCCGGAAAAGAAACCATGCCTGTCATTGTGCGCGACTTGGATGACGATGCTGCCACAATTATTATGGTTGACAGCAATTTGCAGCGAGAAAATCTGCTCCCCAGTGAAAGGGCCTTTGCCTACAAAATGAAGCTGGAAGCCATTAAACATCAAGGAGCAAGAACAGACCTGACTTCTGTTCAAGTTGAACAGAAGTTGAGTGCCAGAGACCAGGTGGCAAAAGAAGCCGGTGAACGAAGCGGTATCCAGGTAATGCGATATGTTCGTTTGACTGAACTGATTCCAGAGCTTTTGGATATGGTGGATGAAAAGAAAATCGCATTTAACCCAGCCTATGAACTCTCTTTTTTGAAACCGGACGAACAGCAAATGCTGGTGGAAACAATGGACTATGAGCAGGCTACCCCTTCTCTCTCTCAGGCTCAGCGAATGAAAAAGTTCAGCCAGGAAGGGAAATTGTCAGAAGATGTGATGCTTGCCATCATGTCAGAGGAAAAAAAGGGTGATCTGGATAAAGTGACCTTGAGCAGCGATACCTTGCGAAAGTATTTCCCCAAAAGCTATACACCGGCCAAAATGCAGGAAACCATTATTAAACTGCTGGAACAATGGCAGAAAAAACGCCAACGAGATCAGGAACGATGAAGGGAGAGCCTATGAAAGATATTGCAGCAAGGGAACTGAAAGGCCACAACATTCTTGCAGTGGAGCGATTTTGGGACAGCACTTTCTGGATGATTGAGTTTACTGTCTTGCGCCCTACTGCTTATGGAGAACCTGGTGACGAAATGAGGCTTTTTCTCACAGAGGACGGGTATCAGTCAGCTCTGCAAAGCCAGCAGCGTCGAGAAATCAAAATTAAGAGATATGCCCATGTTATTGAGGGGCATATCCTCGACTTCAAGCCTAAAAAACACCGTCGTTCATAACCGATACAACGAAAGGAAAGGAATGAATATGTGTACTGTAAGAGAAATCCGAGAAGCTATTCAAGAAGATTGCCGCTCACAGCGTGATATGGAATCCACCGAGATTGACCGTGTTTTTCAAACCTTACCATTTTCTCAGGAAAGGGATCTGTTTGATAAACCACCAATGCCAAAACGCCCCTACCGACGCAAGAAAAAAGATACAGACAGACCCTAACCGCTGCCACAATTCTTTTATGAATTGCGGCTTTTTTCATACCTGAGAAATGAAAGGAGTGAAGTAAATGGCTGTTTTTCGTGTAGAACGCACTGGCGATTACACGGTTATGAGCAATTTTCATCTAAAAGACAAACGACTTTCTTTGAAGGCAAAGGGTCTCTTGTCGCAAATGTTATCTCTGCCTGATGACTGGGATTATACGCTGTCAGGACTCAGCTATATCAATCGAGAAAGCAAAGATGCAATCCGCTCTGCTGTCAATGAGCTTGAAACAGCCGGATACATTCGGCGCAGACAGACAACTGATGCTTCTGGTAAATTCGCAGCCAATGAGTATACCATTTTTGAGCGTCCCATCGAGGGAGAACCGATGTTGGATAAGCCGTTGTCGGAAAACCCGATAACGGTAAACCCGTCAGCGGTAAACCCGTCAGCGGTAAATCCGTTACCGGAAAATCCAACACAATTAAATACTAAGAAATCAAATACCCAAAAACAAAATACTCATGGATCAAATACCGATTCCATTCCCTTCCGGGAAACAGCGGCGGTAATACCGCCGGAACGGAAAGGAAGGGATGCGATGTCTGTCACAGAGATAGAAAATTATCGGGAATTGATTTTGGAGAATATCGAGTATGATTGTCTGAAGCAGCGTTATCCTCTCTACCTGGATGACCTGAATGAGATCGTAGAGCTGTTGGTAGAAACGGTCTGTGCCAAACGAAAGACCACCCGGATCTCTGGTGCGGACTTTCCTCATGAAATTGTACGCTCCCGCTTTTTGAAGCTGGACAGCTCTCACATCGAGTTTGTCATGGACTGTCTGCAAAAGAACACCACCCAGGTACACAACATCAAGCAGTACCTGCTTGCAGTGCTGTTCAACGCTCCTACCACCATGAATAACCACTACACTTCACTGGTAAATCACGATATGCACGCAGGCGGCTGGTAATCAGCCGCTTTTGTATTACACCAAAGGAGGCACAGCATGAATCAGATTGAAATTTTCAATAGTCCAGAGTTCGGAAGCATTCGCACTTTGGAACAGAATGGCAAAGTATTATTTTGCGGTACAGATGTGGCAACAGCGCTGGGATATACCAATCCACGCAAGGCCGTCCGCGACCATACCAGGGGTGGAACGAAATGTTCCATAGGGGTCCAGACTGGGAAAAAGGCAGATGGAAGCCCCGCGGTACAAATGGTCGAAATGCTCTTTATCCCCGAAGGTGATCTATATCGTCTGATCGCCCATAGTAAACTGCCGTCAGCGGAACGGTTTGAACAATGGGTGTTTGATGAAGTTCTACCTGCCATTCGCAAGCACGGAGCCTATCTCACAAAAGAGAAGTTGTGGGAGATAGCCACTTCTCCGGAAGCTCTGATAAAGCTCTGCTCCGAGCTGCTTGCTGAGCGGGAAGAAAATGCGTCGCTACGAGAGGAAAATGCCCTGCTGGAGAGTAAGGCAGCCTTTTATGATTTGTTCATCGACCTCAATCACAGTACCAACCTCCGCACCACCGCCAAAGAGTTGCTTGTCCCGGAGCGTCGGTTTGTCCGTTTCCTTCTGGAAAAGCGTTTTGTGTACCGCACCGCATCCGGTAATGTACTGCCCTATGCAAAGCCAGCCAATGAAGGACTGTTTTGTGTCAAAGACTACTGCAATCACGGGCATATCGGCTCCTATACGCTGATAACCCCGCAAGGCAAACTCTACTTTGCTCAGCTGAGAGACATGATTTTGATGGTTGTATGAGAGTGGGAAAGGAAGTGAGTTTTATGCCAGAAGGCAAAACAATCGGTCAGCTGATGGAAGAAATGCGCCAGAAAGCTGGAGCGCAGAACTATCACGGCCATGACTACATGGATCTCCAGCGATTTGCTGAGAACACCCGGCACATGATTATTTTTGATGTGCTGACGCATGACTCCCCGGTGGGCTGGAAAGGTGAACGAACCCGCCTGTTTTTGTCAGATAAGGGCTATGAAAAAGCTCTGGACAGTCAGGCAAAGGGACAGATCAAGATTCTCAGTCATGCAAAGGTCAGAAATGGAGATTTGCTCTATGACCGTTCTGAGCAAATTCGTTGAGGGCGGTTCGATGAAGAAATACCTTCTCCGGCGGCTGGTGGTCCCGCCTTAGAAATAAATGCACCACCCCTGCACATTTTGTGGAAAGGAGGCGATGAAAATGCAGGAAGAAGTGGAAAACAGGACTTTAACGCTGGTTGTCAGCGGAACAAAGTTCACCGGCAGGCTGCTCAAAGCCGCCATCAGCAAGTACCTTGCCCACCGCAAGGAAAAGAAGCTGCAAAAGCAGAGAAGCCGTGACGCGCCTGTGAAGCCCCAGGGCAAGCAGACGGTGAAACAGCTGATTGGTCAAAACCAAGGGGTTTCCAACATCGAGATCACCGACCCCTCCATCAAGGAGTTTGAGAAGATCGCCCGGAAATACGGCGTGGACTATGCGGTGAAGAAGGACCGCAGCAGCTCCCCACCCAAGTACCTGATCTTTTTCAAGGGTCGGGACGCGGATGCCCTGACCGCTGCATTTACCGAGTACACCAGCAAAAAGGTCAAGAAGGCCGAGAAAACGGAACGCCCGTCTGTGCTGGCAAAACTCAGTCAGTTCAAAGAGATGGTCAAAAATGCCGTGGTGGACCGCACCAAGCGAAAGGAGCTGGAACGATGAAAAAGCAGTTTGACATCAAAAAGCTCGTTTTGCTGAACCTGCCCTATCTCCTGATGGGGCTGTTTGCTACTAACTTCGGGGAGGCATGGCGACTGGCTCAGGGGGCAAATGCTTCAGAGAAATTCCTTTCCCTGTTTGCTGTCCTGCCTGGGGCGCTGCAAAGTTTCTGGCCCAGCCTGCACCCGTTGGATCTGCTGGTAGGGCTGTGCTGCGGTGCTGGCCTGCGTCTGGCGGTGTACCTCAAAAGTAAAAACGCCAAGAAGTACCGTCACGGTATGGAGTATGGCTCTGCCCGTTGGGGAACCCGTGAGGATATTGCACCCTACATCGACCCGGTGTTCCAGAACAATGTGATTCTGACCAAAACCGAGAGCCTGACCATGAACAGCCGCCCCAAGGACCCCAAGACCGCCAGAAACAAA
>OMGK01001900.1_pt1 | contig 10295 bp, 7 predicted proteins | sample 1645881 | NCBI WGS metagenome assembly OMGK01 (sample SAMN00849303, study PRJEB25192) | human gut metagenome
ATCACTTGACAGCTTCCCACAGAGAGCTCTCGCTAAGAAACTTTGGAGCAATGACGAAGCTATCAGCGGTATGATGAGCATCATCCTCAACACAGAAGATGAAGAAAAGGCTTCAAAAGAGAGATGAAATCTCAGACGAGTACAAATGGAAGCTTGAGGATATGTATGAGACAGATGAGCTGTGGGAGGCTGAGTGTGAAAAAGCGTCACAGCTTGCAGAAAAGCTCTCGGGCTTTAAGGGACATCTGGCAGACAGTGCAGCAACGCTGCTTGATTTTTTTAAGAAGCAGGATGAGCTGTCTTATTATTTGGAGCGTATAGTGGTTTATGCGAATGAGCGCTCACATCAGGACACTGCTGTGTCGAAATATCAGGCATATGTGTCAAAGGCTGAGACACTGACGGTTCAGGCATCAGGTGCGCTGGCATTTGCGAGTCCGGAGATTTTGCAGATAGATGATAAAAGGCTTGAGAGCTTTTACAGTGAGAGCAATGAGCTTATGCACTATAAGCGTGCGATTGATGAGATAATGCGTCAGAAAGAGCATACCTTATCGGCTGCAGAGGAGAATATCCTGGCGCAGTGCGGTGAGATGGCTGCAGCACCGGAGAATATATTCAGCATGTTCAACAACGCGGATATCAAATTCCCGTATATCACTGATGTTGAGGGAAATAAAATCCGTATCACGCACGGCAATTTCATAGATTTTTTAAGCAGCAAGGACAGAAGCCTGCGCAAGCAGGTGTTCCGCGGAGTGTATGATTCGTACAAGAAGTGGAGCAATACTGTTTCCATGATGTACATCAGCAAACTGAAAAATGACACTTTTTATGCAAGGGTAAGAAAATATGACAGCGCAAGGACCATGTATTTATCCGATGGCGATATTCCGGAGAGTGTCTATGACAATTTGATTGAGACGGTTCACGCACATCTGCCGGCTCTGCACAGGTACATGGCGCTTAGGAAGAAGCTTTTAGGTGTGGAGCATCTGCATATGTATGATTTGTTTGCACCGATTGTGGACAATGTACAGACCACCTACACCTATGATGAGGCGAAAAAGCTTGTGGCAAAGGCGCTTGAGCCTATGGGCGATGAGTATGTCAGCACACTTAAGGCTGGCATGGAGAGTGGCTGGATAGATGTATATGAGAATGAGAACAAGAGAAGCGGTGCGTATTCATGGGGGGCTTACGGCACTCATCCGTATGTGCTTTTGAACTATGCCGACAATCTGGACAGTGTATTTACACTGGCTCATGAGATGGGACATGCTATGCATACATACTATTCAAATGAGCATCAGAGCATCACCTACGCGGGATACCTGATTTTCGTGGCAGAGGTTGCATCCACCTGCAATGAGTCACTTCTCATGCACTATATGCTTGAGCATTGTGAGGATGAGAATGAGAGAAAATATCTCATGACACATTTTCTGGACGGCTTCAGGACGACACTTTTCAGGCAGGCGCAGTTTGCAGAGTTTGAGCATATAGCTCACCGGAAAATGCAAAAGGGCGAGCCGGTTACCAAGGATGTGCTAAATGAGCTATGGCATGAGCTGAATGTGCAGTACTACGGACCGGATATGCGCGTGGATGATGAGATATCATATGAGTGGATGCGCATACCGCATTTCTACACACCGTACTATGTATATCAGTACTCGACAGGCTATTCGGCAGCAGTTGCTTTTTCAAAAAAGATACTTGAGGAGGGAAAGCCTGCTGTGGATAAGTATATAGGAAATTTCCTGTGCGGTGGATGCTCGAAGAATCCAATCGAGCTGCTAAAGAGTGCCGGTGTTGATATGAGCACACCAAAGCCTGTGGATGACGCACTAGGTGTATTTGAGGATTATCTGAAGCAGTTTGAGACAGCAACTAAGTAAGGAGAAACATTTTTATGGAAAGAATTAAAAGCTTTACAATTAATCATAATATTCTTAAACCTGGATTTTATATTTCAAGAAAAGACGGAGAAATCGTCACATACGACCTTCGTACAAGAAAACCTAATGCAGGCGATTATATGTCCAATTCAGCTATGCACTCAGTGGAGCATATGTTTGCAACATGTGTGAGAAACTCTGAGATTGCAGATGATGTGGTATATTTTGGACCGATGGGCTGTCAGACAGGCTTCTACCTCGTAGTGAGGGATGTCGAGCCGGGGAAGGTTTTTGAAATCACCAAAGAGGTCTTAAAGCAGATACTAGAGTATGATGGACCGGTATTTGGTGCATCAGCCATAGAGTGCGGACATTACGAGAATCTGTCACTTGACGAGGCAAAGAAGGAGTGCCGTGCATATCTTAATGTGCTTGAGAGCCAGACAAATATGGAGTTTACTTATCCACAGTAAACGAGGACTAAAAATATAATAGCAAGATAGCAGGAATGGAGAAATAAAATGACAATAGGTGTAATTGGTGCAATGCAGATGGAGGTCGATGACTTAAAGGCTCAGATGACAGACACACAGACAGAGGTTTACAGCGGAGTGGAGTTTGTTGAGGGTAAAATCGGTGATCAGTATGTAGTTGCGGCAAAATGCGGAATAGGAAAGGTATTTGCGGCAATATGTGCAGAGGCCATGATTTTGAAATATGATGTAGATATGATTGTCAATATCGGAGTGGCAGGAACTTTGACAAAGGACTTAAATGTGCTTGACGTGGCAGTAGCCACAAACGTGCTGCAGCACGATATGGATACATCGCCAATTGGAGATCCGAAGGGACTTCTCTCAGGCATCAATATGATTCTGCTTCCGGCAGATACAAAAATGGTGGAGCTCATGTGCTCATGCTTAGCTGACAGGAATATCCACTACAAAAAGGGCAATATCGCAACAGGAGATCAGTTTATTGCCACAAAGGAGCAGAAGGATTATATTTCGAATACCTTTGATGCAATCGCAGCAGAGATGGAGGGAGGCAGCATCGGTCATGTGTGCTATGTGAACAAGGTGCCATTTGCCATTCTTCGCTCAATATCAGACGGCGATGGCGGCGAGACAGACTACCAGACCTTTGCGGAGAAGGCTGCGCATCAGTCGATTGAGGTAGTGCTTGAGTTTATCGGAAGGGCGGAAGAACTGAAATAGAGTTATTTCATTATTCATAATTTGTGATAATAAAGAATAGTATATAGCATGAGTGAATACAGAGCATACATGCAAAATACAAAACTACATAATGGGACAAAACGAAAGAAACGCCGACACAGATTCCTTTTTGGAGTGCTGCTGTCGGCGCTTCTTATTACAGGCGCTTTATATGGCAGAGAGTATGACATATCACAGCTGAAAAATATAGAGGTGATGGAGACACTTAGCAGTGCTGTGAGTCAGTTCGGGGACAGAAAGCTGCCTGTATATTCGGTTCAGACAACAGAAAAAAAGATAGCCCTTTCATTTGACTGTGCCTGGGGAGCAGAGGATTTTGACAGTATGATGGAGACACTTGACAAGCACAACGTAAAAGCTACATTTTTTATGACAGGAGGGTTTGTGAGCGATAATCCTGAATGTGTAAAGACGTTGGTTGAAAAAGGGCATGAGCCCGGAAATCACAGTGAGCACCACTATGATATGGCAACAATCACGGCAGGCGAGATGAAGACGGAGATAATGGATGTGCACAAAAAGGTCAAGGAGCTGACCGGAAAGGATATGAAGGTATTCAGACCGCCATACGGCTCGTACAACAATGAACTGATTGACACAGTGTATGGCTGTGACTATTATCCAATCCAGTGGGATGTGGATTCGCTCGACTGGAAAAACTATGGTGTGCAAAACATTATAGATACAGTGTGCAATCACAAAAGCCTGGATTGCGGTTCGATAATACTCTGCCATCTAGGCGCAAAATACACCTCGCAGGCACTCGATGAGATGCTCACGAAGCTGCAGGACATGGGCTATGAGATAGTTCCGGTATCAAAGCTGATCATGACAGAAGGCTATCATATGGATGCAAATGGTATGCAGATCAAGGACTGAGTAATTTCATAAATCAATATTTTAGCCCCTTACGATATTGTTATTTACAGACAAGTGTGTTAAACTAAAACTATATTTTAAAGAAGCTGTGAGACAGCTATGGGGGTAAATTATATGACAGATACAGGTTTTTTAGTAGCATTCTTTATAGTTATTTTTTTAGTTATCATCTTTGCGCTTGTCGCTGTAATCGGAGCCGTTACAAGTGCTGTTGCAGGTATCAATGATGATGAGGATGAGATTGAGGAAGAGGGCATTTGAAGCTGAAATAAATAAAAAATCTTAAAAGAGATTAAAAGACATTTAAGGACATCAAATTATATTAATCGTATAATTGGGTGTCTTTTTATTGTCAAAATCTCTTAAAAAAGTATAAACCAATTGAGTTGCAATCCGACACATTGTATAATAAAAGTATAACAGCGAATTAAATTTATTGTGAAAATCGCAGTAATCACATTGTCTATCAAATTAAGGCAGGACATTATCAAGGAAAAGAAGAAGGAGGGGTCAGATGATATCAAGATATAGTGTAAAAAAGTCTTTTACTGTACTTGTAGGAGTGCTGTTGGTAATAGTACTCGGTGTTGTATCACTTGGCAGGATGACGACAGATCTGCTACCGGATATGAGCTTTCAGTATGCACTTATCGTGACAACAGATATGGGAGCAAGTCCACAGGAGGTGGAGAGCGATGTCACCGCGCCGCTTGAAGCAGCTATGGCAACTACGTCCAATATCAAAAACGTAAGCTCAATGTCATATAACAGCTATTCTCTGGTGACATGCGAGTATGAGCAGAATGCCAACATGGATTCTGTAGTGATAGAGATGCAGCAGAAAATAGATCAGGTCAAGGCTGGCTGGAGGGATGGAGTGGGTACTCCGACCATTATGAAGATAAATCCGGACATGCTTCCAATCATGATGACTGCTGTGGATATGGATGGGAAAAGCAAGTCGGAAATCACCGACTTTGTGGAAAACACACTTAAGCCTGCAATTGAGAGTACAGAAGGAGTCGCATCAGTGACTGCAACAGGTGAACTCACCGAGCAGATACAGGTCACGATGAATCAGGCCAAGATAGATGCGCTCAATGAGAAAATAAATAATGCCGTTTCAAAGAAATTTGACGATGCAAAAAGTCAGATGGATGATGCAAGCTCAAAGATAGAGAGCGGACAAAACGCAATCACATCTGCATCGGATCAGATGAGCGCGGGAGTGGATACGCTAAAGGAGCAAAAGGCAAAGCTTGCAGAGCAGAAGACTCAGCTAGAGAGTACTCTTGCAAGCTTAAATGAGCAGAAGAGCCAGCTCGAAACAATTCAGTCAGCTCTTTCAGACTTCATGAATAGTGATACATATACAAAGACAATTCCGTCACTCAAAGAGGGCGCAAATGCACCGGGTGAAGCGGGCACAGCACTCAAAGCGCAGCTTGAGCAGGTTAATAAGCAGATTGCAACACAGTTTTCAGGTCTCTCGGCGCTTGGAATCACCGTAAACACAGCAGATGATCTGCCTGCGGCAGCGTCAGCGATAGCACAGACTCTCATTCAGGTGAATACAGGTATAGAGCAGTGCCAAAGCGGGCTTGACCAGATAGCACAAGGAGAGACAGCACTTTTAGATGCCTATGATAATCTAAACAGTCAGGCAGCTATAAGCTCTATAAGCATAGGACAGCAGTCGGCACAGCTTGCAACAGCAGCGGCGTCTCTTGACAGTTCAAAGAAGGAGCTTGAAAAGAGTAAGGATGATGCACTTGACAAGTCAAACTTAAATGCAGTTTTAACAATTGACTCACTCTCTCAGCTGCTCGTCGCACAGAACTTTGATATGCCTGCAGGCTATGTAAATGATTCAAATGGCACGCAGTACATAGTACAGGTGGGAGATGAGATAAAATCAATTGATGATTTAACAAATCTTGTGCTCATGGATATGAAGCTTGATGGAATAGCTCCTATTCATGTCGGTGATGTGGCAGATGTTGAGATGACTGACAACTCGGATGAGACATATGCGATAGTCAACGGTAATCCCGGAATAATGCTCTCCATGGAGAAGCAGACCGGCTACTCTACAGGAGACGTCACAGACCGTCTTTTGGACAAGCTTGATTCGCTGCAAAAGGAAAATGACGGATTACACGCCACAGTGCTTATGAACCAGGGCGTATACATTGACATGGTAGTAAAGAGTGTTATGGAAAATATGATAGTGGGAGCAATACTTGCTATTTTCGTATTGCTCTTGTTCTTAAAGGACATAAAGCCAACGCTTGTTATCGCAGCATCTATACCGCTATCGGTTATTGTGGCTGTGGTGCTTATGTATTTTACGGATATCACTTTAAATATCATTTCAATGTCGGGACTTGTGCTTGGAATAGGAATGCTGGTGGATAATTCAATCGTAGTAATCGAGAATATCTACAGATTAAGGGGAGAGGGATATTCGGTAAAGAAGGCGGCTGTTGAAGGTGCAAATCAGGTGGCAGGAGCCATTTTTGCCTCTACACTTACCACGGTAAGTGTGTACGCGCCAATCATTTTTACTGATGGAATCACGAGACAGCTCTTTGTAGATTTGGCTCTTACTGTGGCATTTACACTTATGGCATCTCTTGTAGTGGCACTCACATTTGTACCGGCAATTGCTTCAGGCATGCTCAAAAAGACGAAGGATATAAAGCATCCATGGTTTGACCGTTTTAAGGATTGGTATGGAAATGTGCTCGGCACATGTCTTAGATTTAAGCCGGTGGTATTTATTGCGGCAGTAGTGCTTTTAGTCGGCAGTGGTGCACTTTGCATGTCAAGGGGAATGACATTTATGGATATGGACATGGAGTCAAATCAGATTTCACTTACCATAGAGGCAAAGGATGACGAAAAGCTTGATTTCAAGCAGCTTACAGAGCTGTCTGATAAGGTCATGGACAAAATCTCTGATATAAAGGGAATAGACACAATAGGAGCTACAGCAGGCGGCAGCTCGACTATGAACCTGATGAGCTCAGGAAGCGACAGTGTGAGCATGTATATATTGCTTGATGAGAAGTCGGATGTTTCATCGGATAAGGTAATAGATGAAATTGAAAAACGCACAAAGAATCTGGACTGCAAGGTAACAGCATCTTCACAGGCTATGGACTCATCAGAGTTTTTCGGAAGTGGTCTCTCTGTCAGGATTAAGGGTAATGATATAGACAAGCTGCAGAAGCTTGCAGGTGATGTGGCAGATATCCTTAAGGACACAAATGGAGTGACAGATATAGATGACGGTCTTGGAGATACAATCAATGAGCTTAAGATAACTGTGGATAAGGAAAAAGCAGCAAAGTATGGCTATACGGTGGCTCAGGTATACCAGCTCGTATCCGGTGAGATATCATCTCAAAAGAGCGCAACAACCATTACGACCGACATAAAGGACTATGAGGTATACTTACAATCCGCAGAGCAGTCTGATGTGACTGTGGACGACATCAAAAACCTTACATTTACTTATAAGGATAATGATGGCAGTGAAAAGGAGATTCCGCTCAGTGATATCTGCACTATTTCGCAGGAACAGACACTAAGTACCATTCATCGAGATGCTCAGACAAGATATATTACAGTATCAGGTGCGGTTGATGAAAACCATAATGTAACATTACTAAGCAATAAAATTAAATCTAAAATTGATAAACTTAGCATTCCTGATGGCTATTCAATAGACATGGAGGGCGAGGATGAGACAATAAATGAGTCAATGAGTCAGCTTGGACTTATGCTTGTGCTTGCAGTGATATTTATCTATCTTATCATGGTGGCACAGTTCCAGTCATTGCTTTCACCGTTTATTATCATGTTCTGTATACCTCTTGCGTTTACAGGAGGCTTTATAGCTCTTTTCATCACGGGAAATGAGCTCGGAATCATATCAATGCTTGGCTTTATCATGCTGGCAGGCCTCATTGTAAATAATGGAATCGTGCTCATTGATTACATCAATCAGGCCAGGAGAGAGGGCATGAGCAAGCATGAGGCAATCATAGACGCAGGCCGTACAAGGCTTCGTCCAATACTGATGACAGCGATGACCACCATACTCGCAATGTTTACATCGGCGATAGGTATCGGAGATGGCTCAGATATGATAAAGCCGATGGCAATCGCAATAATAGGAGGTCTCGTATACGGAACCATCCTTACGCTTATAGTAATTCCATGTATCTATGATGCGTTCAACAGAGAGAAGAGCATGGTAGAGGAAGAGCTGTAGCAGGATAGAAGGAAAAAAGCTGGAAATATAGAGAGTTGGAGGATTTTTACATGGCAAAGTATATTATGGCATTAGATGCGGGCACGACCAGCAACAGATGTATACTTTTCAATGAGAAGGGCGAGATGTGCAGTGTGGCACAGAAGGAATTTACGCAGTTTTTTCCAAAGCCGGGCTGGGTGGAGCATGATGCAGAGGAAATCTGGGCCACACAGCTTGAGGTGGCAAAGGAGGCAATGGCCAATATCCAGGCTACGGCAGCCGACATATGTGCGAAAGGCATTACTAACCAGAGAGAGACCACAATTGTATGGGACAAAAATACAGGTGAGCCGGTTTATCACGCGATAGTATGGCAGTGCAGGCGCACGGCAGAGTATGCGGATTCACTGAAGGAAAAGGGGCTTACCGAGACCTTTAGAAAAAAGACAGGGCTTGTGATAGATGCTTATTTTTCGGCAACTAAGCTCAAGTGGCTCCTTGACAATGTGCCGGGAGCAAGGGAGAGAGCCGAAAGAGGCGAGCTTTTGTTTGGAACAGTCGAGACGTGGCTTATATGGAAGCTCACTCAGGGGCAGGTGCATGTTACGGATTATTCTAATGCATCAAGAACCATGATGTTTAATATCAATACCTTAAAGTGGGATGATGAGATACTTAAGGAGCTTGACATACCAAAGAGCATGCTTCCAAAGCCTATGCCGTCAAGCTGTGTGTATGGTGAGGTGAATCCGGTGTACTTCGGGGGACCGATTCCTATCGCGGGAGCGGCAGGAGACCAGCAGGCAGCACTTTTTGGACAGACCTGCTTTAGGGCAGGAGAAGCCAAAAATACATATGGCACCGGCTGCTTCCTTCTCATGAATACAGGTGAGATGCCTGTTTCATCAAAGAACGGACTCGTAACCACAATAGCCTGGGGCATAGACGGCAAGGTGGTATATGCGCTGGAGGGCTCAATATTTGTGGCAGGAGCCTCAATACAGTGGCTCCGCGATGAGATGAAATTTATCGATTCCTCAACTGATTCAGAGTACATGGCGAGAAAGGTAAAGGATACAAACGGCTGCTATGTGGTGCCGGCATTTACAGGGCTTGGGGCACCATACTGGGATCAGTATGCGAGAGGAACCATTGTGGGGCTTACGAGAGGTGTAAACAAGTACCATGTCATAAGGGCCACTCTGGAATCAATGGCATTTCAGGTAAATGACGTGCTTGAGGCAATGAAGGCTGATTCAGGCATCAATCTCACCTCGCTTAGGGTGGACGGCGGCGCCAGTGCCAACAATCTGCTCATGCAGATGCAGGCTGATATCAGCAATGCACCGGTCAACAGGCCTGTGTGCGTGGAGACTACAGCCATGGGTGCAGCGTACCTCGCAGGACTTGCAGTGGGCTATTGGGACAGCATGGATGATATAAAGAGAAACTGGGCTATTGACCGTGTGTTTGAGCCGGAGATAGAGGCTGATTTGAGAGAAAAGAAGCTTAAAATGTGGAAAAAGGCTGTCGCCTGCGCATTTAACTGGGCGAAGGATGACTGAAAGTAAAAATATATATGGAAATTGGTAGGAGAAAATAACATGTATGATGTAGTAATTATAGGAGCGGGAGTATCGGGAAGCGCCTGTGCAAGAGAGCTATCGAAATATAACCTGTCCATCTGCGTGGTGGAAAAGGAGGAGGACGTGTGCTGTGGCACTTCAAAGGCAAACAGTGCTATTGTCCATTCCGGAATTGACTGTAAGACAGGTACACTTATGGCACAGATGAATATCCGTGGAAATGAGATGATGGACGAGCTTTCGAAGCAGCTTGATTTTGAGTTCAGAAGAAACGGCTCGCTGATTTTGTGCTTTAGCGAGGACGATATGCCAAGGCTTAAGGAGCTTTACAATCAGGGAATCGCAAATGGCGTGCCGGGACTTGAAATTCTTGATTCAAAGAAAGCACATGAGATGGGGGGTTATGTTAATGGTACAGGAGGTCTAG
>OMGK01001907.1_pt1 | contig 10254 bp, 8 predicted proteins | sample 1645881 | NCBI WGS metagenome assembly OMGK01 (sample SAMN00849303, study PRJEB25192) | human gut metagenome
GCTACACGACGGCCTATTTTTCTTGCTGCTTCTTTAGGAATCGTGAGTGCAGCTATCTCTATGTTATTATTCTTTATAAAATCCTCCAGCTTATCCATCATCATTATACTTATATCATCACGTATAACCTGGCCTTCAAGCTCTGGATTGCAGTCAAACACACCACGCACTACGAATCCTCTTTTTTTAAAGTCAGCATAGTTAATGATTGCCCTTCCAAGATTACCAGCACCAATAATAATCATATAATGTTTTCTGTTTATTCCAAGAATCTTTCCTATCTCGTCATATAGATATTTAACATTGTAGCCGTAACCCTGCTGGCCAAAACCACCAAAATTGTTAAGATCCTGTCTTATCTGTGATGCTGTAACCTTCATCTTGGTACTTAAATCCTTAGATGATATTCTCTGCACGCCGCTCTCTATCAATTCGCCCAGATATCTGTAATATCTTGGCAATCTTCTTATAACGGCTGATGATATTTTCTTACTGTCTTCCATAACTATCCTCTGTTTCTATCAAATTACATTTTATAATCCGGTAAATACCCTGCATGGGCATTCATTATATATTATCCTGATCATTAAGTGGATAATAAACGCTCTGTTAATTATATAACAATTCCCGGATTATGTCAAAATGCAAAAACCCATCATCATATTTTACAAAACTTTTTTATCCAAGAACCCTCTTTGCAATATCTACCGACTCCTTGGCATCCTTTGAATAAAAATCAGCATGTATCTCCTCTGCGTACTCTGGTGTGAGCACTGCTCCACCAACCATAACCTTGCAGTCAAGATTATTCTCATGGATAAGCTCTATAGTTTTCTTCATAGATACAAGTGTTGTTGTCATAAGAGCTGACAGCCCACAAAGCTTTGCATCATTATCTCTTATTGCATCTACAACTGCCTGATACTCTACATCTTTACCAAGATCTATAACCTCATAGCCATAGTTTTCAAGCAGAACCTTTACTATATTCTTACCTATATCATGGACATCACCCTTAACTGTTGCTATAACTATCTTACCCTTGCTTACAGGAGCATTATTGCTCATAACCATATGCTTTCTTATAACCTCAAAGGCACCCTGTGCCACTCCTGCTGCCATAATAAGCTGTGGAAGGAATAGTGTACCCTTTTCAAATTCCTCACCTATCTTATCAAGTGCCGGAATAAGTGCATTATTTACAATATCCATTGAATCCATAGTTGAAAGCAGCTCCTCTGTTATGGTGGAGCCTTCATTCTTTAAGCCCTTCTCCACAGCATAAAACAGATCATCACATGTGTAGCTTCCCTTTTTATCTTTAAGATTGATATTGCCTGCTGCTCCAGAATTCTGGTTCTTTTCTCCTGCTGATATATTTCCTGCATTACCATGGCTCATATTCATAGGATTGATTTTACTTACATCAGGCATAGATGCATATGCCCTTATATAATCAACTGAATTCTTATCTATGTTGGCAAGAAGCTTATATGCTCTTACTGCACCCATCATCTCATATACGTTAGGATTGATGATTGCAAGATCAAGTCCGCTCTGCATGGCCATAGTAAGGAATATATGATTGACAAGCACTCTGTTAGGAAGTCCAAAGGATATATTAGACACACCAAGCACTGTTCTTAATCCAAGCTCATGCTTGACTGTATGAAGTGCATTAAGAGTCTCCATAACTCCCTCCTGCTCTGCTGAGGCAGTCAGTGTAAGACAGTCTATATATATGTCCTGCTTAGGAATACCTATAGCCACAGCCCTGTCCATAATCTTCTTAGCTATGGCAACTCTGTCCTGTGCTTTTTTAGGTATACCATTCTTATCAAGTGCAAGACCTATTACTGCCGCTCCATACTTCTTTACTATCGGAAGAATGTTATTAAGTGATTCTTCTTCACCATTGACAGAGTTAACTATAGGCTTGCCGTTATATATCCTCAAAGCTGAATCAAGAACTTCAGGAATAGTTGAGTCAAGCTGTAAAGGCACATCAACAACGGACTGCAAAGACTTAACTGTATCTATCATCATCTGTCTTTCATCTATTCCAGGCAGTCCTACATTAACATCAAGTATATCTGCTCCTGCTGATGTCTGCTCAAGTGCCTGTCCTAATATATAATCCATATCATTATCAATAAGCGCCTGCTTAAACACCTTCTTGCCAGTAGGGTTGATTCTTTCTCCTACTACTCTTGGCTGGTCTACTATAACGGTATTCGTAGCAGAACATACAGCTGATGGAATAACAATCGGAGCCTTTATAGGATTGCCCTCTTTTTTAAGCATATCTGCCAATGCGCTTATGAATTCAGGTGTTGTTCCACAGCAGCCACCAAACACCTTTATTCCATATTTTCTTAGGTCCTTCATAAACTCTGCAAACTGTGCTGCATTAACATTGTAAAGATTCGTAACCGGATCTGGAAGTCCTGCGTTAGGCTTAACTATAACCGGAAGGTTAGTCCATTGTGTAAGCTCTGCTATAACAGGTTCAAGCTCCTTAGGTCCAAGTGAACAGTTTACACCAAGAGCATCTACTCCAAGTCCTGCTGCTGTAAGTGCAAATGCTGATATCTGGCATCCTGTAAATGTACGCATATTTTCTTCAAATGTCATGGTAGTCATGACTGGAAGTGAGCTGTTTTCTTTAGCCGCAAGCACTGCTGCCTTAACGTCAAGCAGATCTGTCATAGTTTCAAACACAACAAGATCGGCACCTGCTGCTTCGCCTGCCTTCACTATTTCAGCATACATCTCATATGCTTCCTCAAAACTGAGTGTTCCTGTAGGTTCAAGCAGCTGTCCTATAGGTCCAACATCAAGAGCTACAAGTGCCTCTGGCTTGACATTATCACATGCTGTTCTTGCATTCTTAATACCAGCAGTAACAAGCTCATGAACTGAATGCCCACATTCCTCAAGCTTATATCTGTTTCCTCCAAATGTATTGGCATATATGATATCTGAACCAGCATTAAGATACTTTTCATGTATAGATATAAGAAGCTCTGGCTGCGTAATATTTAACATCTCTGGTGTTTCACCCATCTTCATGCCTGCAGCCTGCAGCATCGTTCCCATACCGCCATCAAGGATCACATAATCCTTCTTTAAAAGTTCTTTAAGCTTATTATCCATTGCAATGTCCTCCTGATTCCCTGAAGCTGCATGTACCTTTGAGATTACATGACATGCATCCCTTATTCTTTGCACTTACTTCTCCTGTAGTAAGTCCTATAACCGCCGTAACTGACTTTGTTGGCACCATCATATCCGTTTTTCCTACATTAAGCCCTATAAGCTTTGGTGCGTTAAGCACCTTTAAAAACTCTCCCTGCTGTGATAATGGAAGATCCCCATATCCTATGCCAAAACGAAAGGTCTGGTTATATTCCGGGAGTTCTTCTTTTATGATGGCTTCTAACTTATCGCATACCTGCTCTATTGCGGCACTTGCGAGACTGTCTGAAACAACGGCCTTTGCAAGATCCAAAGTCTGCATAATACGGAGCATTCTGTCTATTCCCTCAGATAATGTAACTGCTATAAGTGCTGCCCTGTCACATCCTTTAAGATGTTCTTTTATCGAATTGCCTCTAAGTATAAGTCCTGTACCATCAAGCTCTACGCCATCAGCAGTCTGTGTCACTCCTGTAACTCTATAAGTATATCTTGGAACAGCTGCTTTGATAACCTCTGCCTCACACTCATCTATAAGCATATTTACTGTAGCATCAGCACTGATTCCCTTATACCCCAGATATCTTAAGACTTCCTTACGGTTTATGCGCTCAAGCATAATCTGCTTTTTCATCAGAATGCTCCTTTCTTTATTTATCTGTCTCTGTTTTTCTTAGCTCTGTCCTTACCCTTATGCTTTGACTTTCCATGGCTCTTGCCACGCGTCTGGTTAGCTTTTTCCATATTAACACGACGTCCCTTTATAAGAACGTTATCATTCATGGCCTTAAGCACCTTTTCAGCATGAATAGCTGGTACATCAACAAATGTATAATTATCCATCATATCTATGGCACCAACAAGCTTTCCTGGCATTCCTGACTCACCGGCAATAGCACCAAGAATATTAGATGGCTTTATCTTATCTTTCTTTCCTATATTTATGAAGAGTCTTACCATTCTTGAATCATCTCTGTCCATATCGAAGTGGAAATCCTCTACCTCATCTACTCTGTCAAGAGTATCCCCGATAAGCATTTTAAGAAGTGCTGCTGCCATGTCCATAGATGTATATTCTTCCTGGTTGACATGTTCCTCCACAAGATTAACCATATCTGTAAGGCCGCCCTCTTCAATAGTCTGCTTAATCTTATCAAACATATTATCAAGCTTTGTATTCTTAACATCATCAAGTGATGGAACTGGCTTGGCAAGTATCTTAGTCTTACAGTATCTTTCTATATCCTTAAGCTTATATACTTCCTTACCACTTATGAAAGACAGTGCCATGCCTGACCTTCCAGCACGTCCTGTACGTCCTATCCTGTGTACATAATATTCTTCATCCTGTGGTATGTCATAGTTAAACACCATGTCAACATCATCAACATCAATACCTCTTGCTGCAACATCAGTAGCTATAAGAATATCTACATTTCCACTTCTGAAATCATCCATAACTCTGTCTCTTTGCTGCTGCTTCATATCTCCATGTATTCCATCTGCAAAATATCCTCTGCCCTTAAGTTCAGATATAAGCTCATCAACCTGTCTTTTCGTGTTACAGAATACTACAGAAAGTCTTGGGTTATATATATCTATAAGCCTGCATAATACCTCTGTTTTATTCTTAGGTCTAACTTCATAGTAGAACTGCTCTATATTAGATACAGTAAGTTCTTTTCTTACTACCTTTATAACTCTGGCATCCTTCTGGAAATTTCTTGCTATATCCATGATAGCCTTTGGCATAGTTGCTGAAAACATAACCGTCTGTCTGTCCTGCGGAGTTTCAGTAAGAATAGTTTCCATATCTTCCCTGAATCCCATATCAAGCATCTCATCAGCCTCATCAAGAATAACCATATTGATATTATCAAACTTAACTGTTTTTCTTCTCATATGATCCATAACTCTTCCAGGTGTACCAACTATAATCTGCACGCCTGTCTTTAAAGACTTAATTTGTCTTACTATCTCCTGGCCTCCATATACAGGTAAAACCTTTATGTCACTCATATATTTGGCAAGCTTTCGAATCTCTTCTGCAACCTGTACTGCAAGCTCTCTTGTAGGTGGCGTTCCGGGCGAGGCTTCTTTATCTGTGGATCTATCTTCATAAGCATTGGGATAGTGTAAGCTGCTGTCTTACCTGTACCTGTCTGCGCCTGTCCTACTACATCTATCCCCTCACATACTGCCGGAATAGCCTGTGTCTGTATAGGTGAGGTTTCTTCAAAACCCATATCCTCAATTGCCCTTAATATTCTTTCATCAATATTTAACTCTTCGAATTTCATTCATTTCCTCATTTCTTTTTATTTATGTCTGACTTATAAAAATGTCTTAGTCAAAAGCCCCTGGCACATAATACCCTCCATTCTTGCGCTGCTTTTCAGCGCATATCATCGTGGGATTATCATCCCTCTTTTATGTTCATATTGGGGCGGCTTCATGTGAGTTTAGACCTTTTGACCCTAATATCTAATAATACATTACAGATGTAAATAAGTCAAAATTATTAAATCTTTTTCTTACCACTTTTTTATTATGCTGCCTGGACAAATGGTGTTTTCCCCTGATATTCCCCTGATATTCCTCAGATTATCCCCTGATATATATTAAAGCCTTTGCATTTTAATATAAAAAACAGTATATTATGATGTATGTGTCAAAAACATAGAAAGTTATTTATTTCTGCAAAAAGACTTTTTACTTAAGACACACTGATATTTATACAAATCAGAAAAAGAACAGATATGGAAAGGATTTCATCTATGATATTATCTTGTAATAATATAAGTAAATCATTTGGAACTGATGTAATAATAAAATCATGTTCGTTTAATATTGAAGACCACGAAAAAGCCGCCATTGTAGGTATCAACGGAGCTGGCAAATCAACTCTTCTTAAAATAATCACAGGTATAGAGCCTGCTGATACCGGTCTTGTCACTTTAGCTAAAGACAAAACCCTAGGATATCTTGCACAGCAGCAAAACCTTGGAAGTGATAATACTATATATGACGAATTATTATCCGTAAAACAATATATTCTTGATATGGAGAAGGAACTCCGTTCCATCGAAAAACGAATGAATACAGCAGATGGTGATGAACTGGAAAATCTCATGAAAAAATATTCCGACCTGAATCACAGGTTTGAAATGGAAAACGGATATGCATATAAAAGTGAAATAACAGGAGTCCTTAAAGGACTTGGTTTCTCTGAGGAGGATTTCACACTTAATGTAAATACACTTTCAGGTGGCCAGAAAACAAGAGTTGCCCTTGGCAGGCTGCTTCTTGCAAAGCCCGATATTATTCTTCTTGACGAGCCTACCAATCATCTTGATATGGAGTCTATCCGCTGGCTTGAGAATTATCTTCTTAACTATAATGGTGCTGTTCTTATTGTAGCCCATGACCGCTACTTCCTTGATAAAATAGTAAGCAAAATCATAGAGCTTGATAATGGAGTGGCTACTGTATTCTCTGGAAACTATACTGATTATGCTGCCAAAAAAGCAATCCTTAGAAACATGAAGCTTAAGGAGTACTTAAACCAACAAAGAGAAATAAAACATCAGGAAGACGTTATAACAAAGCTCAAGCAATTCAATCGCGAAAAATCAATCAAAAGAGCTGAAAGCCGTGAAAAAATGCTTGATAAAATAGAAATTGTCGATAAGCCTCAGGAATTAAACGACAAAATGAACATAAAACTTGAACCTAACGTAGTCAGCGGTAATGATGTTCTTACAATATCTGGTCTTTCTAAAAGCTTTGATGATATTACTCTTTTTGACAATATTGATATTGAAATCAAACGTGGCGAACGTGTTGCCCTTATTGGTAATAACGGAACAGGAAAAACCACTATCCTTAAGCTTATAAACGGTATTATAGAACCTGATTCTGGTTCTATATATCTTGGTGCTAAAGTTAATATTGGATATTATGACCAGGAGCATCATGTTCTTGACCCTGATAAAACTATTTTTGATGAAATCAGGGATGCATATCCTGACCTGAACAACACCCAGATACGTAACACACTTGCTGCATTTTTATTCACCAACGAAGATGTATTCAAGTACATACGTGACTTAAGCGGTGGAGAAAAGGGACGTGTTTCCCTTGCCAAGCTTATGCTGTCCAATGCTAACTTCCTTATTCTTGATGAGCCGACAAACCATCTTGATATTGTATCCAAGGAAATACTTGAAAATGCACTTAACAACTATACAGGCACTGTTCTTTTTGTATCACATGACCGTTATTTTATAAATGCTGCTGCAACAAGAATAATCGAGCTTTCTAACAAAACTGTTGTAAATTATATTGGAAACTATGATTATTATCTTGAAAAAAGGGATATACTTAGTGCAAAACCTATTAATACAGTATCCTCTGCTGATATAGAGCATGCTAAAAAAGCTGCTGATTCTAAAGCAAGCTGGCAGGAAGAGAAAGTAAAACAGGCTCAGCTTAAGAAAATAAAAAATGAACTAAAGCGCACAGAAGAACGTATAGCAAATATTGAAGAACGTATAGATAAGCTTGATAATATGTATGCAGATCCTGCTATAAGCAGTGATACAGCAAAGCTTATGGAAATCCATACTGAAAAAGAAGAGTTAAGTAAGGAACTTGATAAACTGTATGACAGATGGGGTGAACTTACAGACATGTAATCACTTTAGTAGGCAGATTTTCCACCTCAAAACTCACGAAAAATGCCGAAAAAAGGCAATTCTTAAGTGGTTTTTATTGACAAAAGTACTCTTATGGAGTATAAATAATTTATACTTATTATTACTTATTTCATTTAAGGAGGATGTAGTTTATTATGAATAAGACAGAGTTAGTTGCTGCAATCGCAGAGAAGGCTGAACTTTCTAAGAAGGACGCTGAAAAGGCTTTAAAGGCATTCACAGAAACAGTTGCTGAAACATTACAGAATGGTGATAAGGTTCAGTTAATCGGTTTCGGTACATTTGAAGTTGCTGAAAGAGCTGCAAGAACAGGTAAGAACCCTCAGACAAAAGAGGAAATTCAGATCCCTGCATCTAAGGCACCTAAGTTCAAGGCTGGTAGAGCTTTAAAGGATACTGTTAATAAGTAATTTAGGAAAAGTGATTTTTCTGATAACATTACGACTGTCACTTAGGTGGCAGTCTTTTTTGATATGCAGGCAGTTGTCCATATCAGATGAAGGCCTGATTGTTAATAAAAAGCTGAAAGGATATAGACAGATATGGAAATAGAAAAAAAATATCTTGTTTCACATATACCGGATAATCTTGATGAATTCCACTGCCGGCATATAGAACAGGGGTATCTTTCAACCAACCCTGTTGTCAGAGTAAGACGTGATAATGATAAATATTATCTGACATATAAAGGTAAAGGTATGATGGTACGTGAAGAATATAATCTTCCTTTAACCAGGGAATCCTATGAACATCTTATTAAAAAGGCAGATGGCAATATCATAAGCAAAAAAAGATACGAGTTTCCTGATAATTCAGGACACACTATAGAGCTTGATATATTTGAAGGTGTATTTGAAGGTACTGTTCTTGCTGAAGTGGAATTTTCAACTGTAGAAGAAGCTGATAACTATATTGCTCCGGATTTCTTTATAAAAGATGTTACTAACGATTCAGAATACCATAACAGTAATATGAGTAAAAAGAGGTTTGACCAATGAAAAGATTACTAGAAACGAAAAGACTAATAGATATATTAGATGTTCATCCAGATATAGCTCTTGAAACACTCCAAAGAGCCCGTATGGCAGCATTTACGCTCGTCAAATGGCTGTTATGTTCTGTACTTTCTGGTTCTGTTATCGGACTTGTAGGTGCACTTTTTTACAAATGCTTACAATATGTAACAACCATCCGGACAACTTACAGCTTTACGCTTTTTTTTCTTCCACTTGCCGGAATCATTATCGTTTTTATATATAGACTGACAAACGAAGCTGACAATACCGGTACCAACCTTGTTATAACTGCCATACAGTCTAATGTTGAGGTTCCCGTAAAAGTAACTCCTCTTATTATTATATCAACATTGCTGACACATCTATGTGGAGGTTCTGCCGGACGTGAAGGTGCTGCACTGCAGGTTGGTGGATCGTTAGGTGATTTCTTTGCCAAGCTTTTTAATTTTGATGATAAAGATACCAGAATCATGATCATGTGTGGCATGAGTGCCTGTTTTTCAGCTTTGTTCGGAACGCCAATAGCTGCAGCTGTATTTTCCATGGAAGTTATAAGTGTTGGTGTGATGTACTATGCGGCTTTAGTTCCATGTATAATATCCTCACTTACTGCACAGGGCATAGCTGGACTTTTAGGTGTCACACCTACTGCTTTTACTATCGGTGATATATGCAGTTTTAACATATCAACATGTTTACGCTTAATTATCATGTCAATACTTTTTGCTCTTGTAAGTATTGCCTTCTGCTATATGCTGCATACATCTTCCAGAATTTATTCGACATACTTAGAAAATCCATATATAAGGATTGTGACTGCTGGTATATTAGTTATTCTTCTAAGATACATAACCGGAACAACTGATTATCTAGGAGCTGGTGCACCAGTTATAGCATCGAGCTTTTTATCAAGTTGTGCATGGTATGTTTTTATCCTGAAGATGATATTCACAGCTGCAACGCTTGGCGGTGGATTTAAGGGCGGCGAAATAGTACCAACTCTCTTTGTAGGTGCAACACTTGGAAGCTTCCTTGCTCCTATATTCGGTCTTCCTATAGGCTTATGCGCTGCCTGCGGAATGGTAAGTGTATTCTGCGGTGTTACCAACTGCCCTCTTACATCTTTTATTATATCTATAGAAATGTTTGGAGCGGCTTCTATTAAATATGTTATAATATGCATTGCAATTAGTTATATGCTTTCTGGATATTACAGCTTATATAACAGCCAGAAGATAGTTTATTCTAAGTATAAGACAGAGTATATTAATAGGCGGTCACATTGAAATATTGTTGTTTAGCAAACATTCGGTTGACGAACT
>OMGK01001909.1_pt1 | contig 10251 bp, 8 predicted proteins | sample 1645881 | NCBI WGS metagenome assembly OMGK01 (sample SAMN00849303, study PRJEB25192) | human gut metagenome
CGCGTCGACGACGCCGGCCTTTTTGAGAACGGGGTTCATGTCAGTCGTCTGCGCGAGCGTGATCTCGCCCTGGGCGATGGCCTGCTCGATGACGTACTCGACGCTGTTGTGCTCCTCGGCCGCGTTCACGGCGCGCTCGGCAGCGAGACGCGAAACGGTCAGGATCGTGCCCTCGGCGGGCTTCATCACGGCGTTATACGCCGCGGCGACACCCTCCTGAAGCGCGGCGGCAAACGCCGCGCCGTCGGCCTCCTTGCAGCCCTTGAGCTCCTTGGAGATGCCGCGGAAGAGAAGCGACAGAATGACGCCGGAGTTGCCGCGCGCGCCGCGCAGCAGCGCGGACGCCGTGACAGAGGCGGCCTGATCGACCGTCGCGGGCTCGATCTTCCTGAGCTCCTGCGCCGCGGTCTGGATGGTAAGACTCATGTTCGTGCCCGTGTCGCCGTCGGGAACGGGGAATACATTCAAATCATTGATAGCTTGCTGTGCCTGTGCGATGGAGACGGTGCCGAAGAGCAGCATCTCCTTGAACATGGCACCATTGATGGTATCGTGCATAGGATGATGTCCTCCTCGGTTTTTAGAGATTCATGCTGTCGACGCAAACGTCGATGCTGCGGATGCTTGCGCCGGTGTTTTCGCTGACCATATAGCGCACCTGATTGATGATGGAGCGGCAGACGGCGGCGATGTTCACGCCGTGCTCCACAACGATGTGCAGCTCGATGGAAATGTCCCCTTCTTCGTGGGGAATGATGCGCACGCCCTTGCTCATCGCCTCGCGGCGCAGCAGGTGGACGAGCCCGTCGGTCATCGAGCGGTAGGCCATGCCCTTGACGCCAAAGCAGCTTGTGGCCGCGGCGCCGGTGATATTAGACAGGGCTGCGTCGGAAATGCTGACTTCGCCCTTTTCGGTTTGTAGCCTGATCATGGAAGATACTCCTTTCTCCCTGGTCGATATGATATGACCATATCATTATATACGAAGCAGCGCAGAATAACAAGAGAAAATATTTTGCGTAAAATGCGGGAAAATGCCAAGGACTCTATTGAAAATAAACGGAAATTCACGTATTATGGAAACTAACGAGTTCATTGCGCCCGCTTTGGGCGCTGCGGAGGGATAAACATGAGAGTTATCACAGGCTCGGCGCGCGGACGGCGGCTGGGCGAGCTCAAGGGCATGGAGACCCGCCCGACGACCGACAAGGTCAAGAAAAGCATTTTTAATTGTATCCAGTTCGACGTGGAGGATGCGCGCGTGCTCGATCTTTTTGCGGGCACGGGGCAGCTCGGCATCGAGGCGCTCTCGCGTGGGGCAAAAAGCGCGCTTTTTGTTGACAAGCGTGCAGACGCGGTCAAGCTCGTGCGCGAAAATCTCGCGCTGTGCCATCTGGAAGAAAACGCGCAGGTCATCTGCGGTGATTCGCTCGCCGCGCTCGGCACGCAGAGCGGGAGGTTCGACATCATCTTCCTCGATCCGCCGTACGAAAGCGGACTTTTGGAGCAGGCGATGGAAAAGATCGCGCAGTTTGACATTTTATCACCCCATGGTATAATGGTCGCGGAAAGTCCGCAGAACCAGACGCTTCCCGAGCTTCCCGCGCCGTACGGACTGTATCGCGAGTACCGCTACGGCAAGATCAAGGTGAGCATCTATCACCGCGCGGTGGAGGAAGAGGCATGAGAATCGCAGTGTTTCCCGGCTCGTTCGACCCTGTGACGATCGGGCATCAGGACATTATCGCGCGCGCATCGAAGCTCTTTGACCGCGTGTATGTGTCCATCGTGCCGAACGGGACGAAGACGCACCCGATGTTCACCGACGAGCAGAAGCTCGCGCTCATGCGCGCGAGCGTCGAGGAGTTCCCCAATGTGGAAGCTGAGCTCGGCGGCGGACTTCTGACCGACTACGCGCTGCGCAAAAACGCGCAGTTTCTCGTGCGCGGCGTGCGCAACAGCGTGGATTTTGACGCCGAGCAGCAGCTTTCGCTCATCTATCGCGATGTGTCGGACGGCGCGCTCGAAACGGTGCTGCTGGTCGCGGAGCCGAAGTATCAGCACATCAGCTCCACGATGGTGCGCGAGATGATCAAATACGGACAAGACCTTGAAAAATATATGCCGCTGCGCGCGGCGGAGCTTGTGAAAGGATGGAGAGAAGACCATGGCGAACAATGATGTGCAGCATCTTTTGGATATGCTTTACGAGATGATCGACGGCGCGAAGAACGCGCCGCTGACGAGCGACAAGTGCATTCTGAACCGCGACGAGGCGCTCGACCTGCTCGACGAGATTCGCGCCCAGCTTCCGGTGGAGCTTTCCCGCGCGCAGGAGCTCATCCGCGCAAAGGAGGACTATGTCAAGGCCGCCAAGCGCGACGTCGAGCGCATGATGCAGCAGGCCGAGCAGGACGCGAAGAATAAGGTCTCCGAGACCGAGGTGCTCGGTATCGCCCGCGAAAAGAGCCACGAGATCATCAAAAAGGCCGAGGACCGCTCGCGCGAAATGTACCGCGTGGCCAACGAGTACACCGAGGATGCGCTGCGCCGCACCGAGGAGGCCATCCAGATGGCGCTCGAGGAGGTCAAGCAGTCCCGCGTGCGCTTCCGCGCCGCCTCTGCCGAGCAGATGCAGAAGCGCCGCGAGGAGCTGGCGCAGTCAGCTGAAAAGCAGACGCAGAACGGATAAAATTTTGTCAAAAGTGACAAAAACCGACATGATCGGTAGACATAATCTATATTTGGGCATAGCATAAGGGGCCGCCACAAGATATTGTGGCGGATAGTTCGCACGGTTGGCGGCTATCGCTGCTAAAATCTTCTGTTTTTGCAAAGTAGAACATGCGTTTTAAAAATACGGTGCACTGGCCGAATTTTCACAGGAAAAAGCGGTAAAAGGCTTGAAATCTCAGGGAAATATCTGCTTGCATTTTTTATGTGAATCTCGTATACTCAAAACAAGGGTGGGGGAAAGTGGTGTATCATACCATGAAAATGGCTTACTTTCCCACATAAGCATCAGATCGGACGCGGTACGGCTTTTTCCAAAATGAAGAAAAGGCCGCGCTTTTGTGCCCTCTGTATGCGAAAATGCACAGAAAAAGGGGGCCAGCCGCCGTGACGGGTCAGTATCAGCACACGATCGACGCCAAGGGGCGGCTCTTTATCCCCGCGAAGCTGCGCGAGGAGCTCGGCGACACGTTTTATGTCACCATGGGCATGGACTCCTGCCTGAGCATCTATTCCGACGCCTCCTGGGCGCGCTTCACCGAAAAGTTTGAAAGCCTGCCATATACGAAGACCAAGGCCATGCGCCCGCTCTTCGCCAACGCCGCCAAGTGCGAGCCCGACGCGCAGGGGCGCATCGTGCTGCCGCAGAAGCTCAGAGCCTACGCCCACCTTGAAAAAGACGTGGTCGTGATCGGTGTTTCGAACCGCGCCGAGATCTGGAATGCGGAGAAGTGGGCAGAGATCGAGGCCGAGGAGCTCAATCCCGAGAATCTGGCCGCCGTGATGGAAGAGCTGGGATTCTGATATGGAAGAGAACTACGGCCATAAGCCGGTACTGTTGCACGAGTGCCTCGGCGCGCTCGCCATCAAGCCCGACGGCATCTATGTGGACGGCACGCTCGGCCGCGCCGGACATTCGCTCGAGATCGTGCGCCGCCTGACGACGGGCCGTCTCATTGCGCTTGACCGTGACGAGACCGCGATCGAAGCGGCAAACCGCCGCCTCGGCGATTATTTGGACAAGGTCACGCTCGTCCACAGCAATTTCAGCGCGCTCGACGCTGTGCTGCACGAGCTGGGCGTCCACGGCGTGGACGGGATGCTGTTTGACTTAGGTGTTTCCTCCCCGCAGCTCGACGAAGCGCAGCGCGGCTTTTCCTACAAGCAGGACGCGCCGCTCGATATGCGCATGGACGAATCCGCCGCACTGACCGCGCGCGAGGTCGTGAATACCTATTCTTATGAAGAGCTGCGCCGCATCCTCTTTGAATACGGCGAGGAGCGCTATGCGCCCGCCATCGCGAAGAGAATTTGCCAGCACCGCGAGCAAAAGCCCATCGAAACGACGCTTGAGCTCGCCGATATCATCCGTTCGGCCATGCCCGCGAGCGCGCTGCGCGAAAAGCAGCACCCTGCCAAGCGCAGCTTTCAGGCCATCCGCATTGCCGTGAACGACGAGCTGGGCGAGCTTCCGCCGATGCTCGATGCGGCGGAGAAAAATCTGAAACCGGGCGGACGGCTCGCGGTCATCACGTTCCACTCGCTCGAAGACCGCATCGTCAAGAAGAAATTACAGGAGCTTGCACAGGGCTGCATCTGCCCGCCGGAATTTCCGGTGTGCGTGTGCGGACGAAAGCCAAAGGTCAAGCTCATCACAAGAAAGCCCATCGTTTCGGGCGAAGAAGAACTCGCAGAGAATCCCCGTGCCCGCAGCGCCAAGCTGCGCGTCGCGGAAAAGTGCTGACAACAGCCGAAAATACGCAAAAGAAAGGAGATCGCCATGGCCAGCCGCAGAGAGCAGAACATGAAATACCGCCGCTACAGCGGACGAGTCAATGGCAATCTCGCTTACGATCCCGCCTACGAAGAGCGCCAGCGCAGGCTGCGCCGCGAGCGTGAATACGAGCGCGAGCACGAGCGTCAGCGCGAGGAATTCATGCGTCCCCCGCAGCGGAAGGTGCAGAAAAAGGCTGCGCCCGTCCGCCGTCAACGCGAAAAGGTCTCGCTCGGCACGCTGTGCGGCTTTATGGCGCTGGCCGCAATGGTCGCGCTGATGATCATGTGCCGCGCACAGCTGACGGAAATCTCCGCGCAGGTCGTCTCCGTGCAGAAGGAGATCTCCGCGCTCGAGGACGAGCATGTCGCGCTGCTCACGCGCTACGAAAAAACCTTTGACCTCACCACCATCAAGGAGGCGGCGGCCGCGGCCGGTATGGCCAAGCCCAGCGCCTCGCAGGTCTACTACATCGACCTGTCGGAGCCCGACAGCGTGGTCGTCTACCAGCAGAAGAGCCAGAACGTTTTGTCGCGGGTGCTCACGTCGCTTGGCAACGGCGTATGCGCAGTGGTGGAATATTTCAAATGAGCGAAGCTATACATAAGGAGTAAGGAGCTTCCTTACTCCTTTTCCATTTTTAAGGAGGATGAACGACTGTGGCACCACGCCCCCAGAACCAGAAAAGACGGCCCGAATCCGCGCGCCGCGCAAACCGCATCATTCAGACAAGAACGCTGCTGCTTCTGGGCGCGTTCGGCGTGCTGACGTTTGTGCTGCTCTTCACCCAACTCTATCACTGGCAGATCACCGAGCATGACGAGCTCCAGTCCGTCGCTGTGCGCCAGCAAACGCTGCGCACCACGGTGGAGGCGAGCCGCGGCACGATCTACGATCGAAACGGCACCATCCTGGCGATGTCCGCCTCGGCGGAGGATATTTTTATCTCTCCGAAGGAGATCATCGAAAACGATCAGGATCAAAACCTGATCGCGGGCGGCCTTGCTGAAATTCTGGACCTTGACCCCGCTGACATCCTCAAAAAGATGGAGAAGACGAACTCGCAGTACGAAGAGCTCAAGAAAAAAGCGGATGACGAGCTGGCCGACAAGGTGCGGGAATTCATCAATGAGAACGACCTCAAGGGCGTTTTCATTCGTCCGACGAGCAAGAGGACCTATCCCAAGGGGACGCTCGCCTCACAGGTCATCGGCTTTACCAATGACCTCGGCGGTGCGATGGGACTTGAGGCGACGTACAACGACGAGCTGACCGGTGAGAACGGTATGGTCGTCACCGCGCGCGACCGCGACGGCCGCTCCGTGCTCTACCAGTACGACCAGTATTTCGACGCGGAAAACGGCTGCGAGTTCGTCTTCTCCATCTTTGCACACGACGCTCGACACGACCATCCAGTATTACCTTGAGAAAGGTGTGCAGGAGCTCGAGGCGCGCTTCGGCACCGGCAAGGGCGCCGAGGGCATCGTCATGGATGTCAACACCGGCGCGGTGCTGGCGATGGCGTCGCTGCCGACCTACGACTTGAATTCCCCCGGCACGGTCTACAACGACTTTCTGACCTCCGGCATGACGGAGGAGCAGATCGAGGAGAACATGAAGGATCTTCTCAACAAACAGTGGCGCAGCAAGGCCATCAACGACACCTACGAGCCGGGCTCCACGTTCAAAACACTGACGCTCGCGATGGCGCTTGAGGAAAACGTTGTCGACCTGAACACGGGCTTCTATTGCAGCGGCAGCGTAAGGATCGAGGGCGAGACCATCAACTGCTCCAAGCGCGCGCCCGGTCACGGCCAGCAAAACCTGACGCAGGCGTTCGCCAACTCCTGCAACCCCGCGTTTATCAACATCGGCCTTCGCATCGGCAACGACAAGTTTTACCAGTACATGCTGGACTTTGGCCTGACGGAGAAGACCGGCGTCGACACCACGGGCGAGGCCAGCGGCTTCGTCAACAGCGAAATTAAATATTCGACGCTGGCGCTGGCGTGCTACGCCTTCGGCCAGAACTTCAACGTCACGCCTATCGCACTGCTGGCGGCGCAGTGCGCCTGCGTCAACGGCGGCTACCTCTATACGCCCTATCTTGTCGAAGAGATCACCGACCAGGACGGCAACGTCGTCTCCAAGCACGACTCCACGCCCATCCGTCAGGTCGTCTCCGAGGAGACGTCCGCGCTTGTGCGCGACATCATGGAGTATGAGGTCACAAGCGGCACGGGCAAGAACGGTCAGGTTGCGGGCTACCGCATCGGCGGCAAGACCGGCACGGCCGATAAGGTCGGCGGCGGCGTCATCGTCTCGTTCGTGTGCTTCGCCCCCGCGGATGACCCGCAGGTGATGATGCTCCTGACGCTCGACGAGCCGAGCAAGTGGACCGGTACCTACGTTTCCGGCGGTAACATGGTCGCCCCCGTGGCGAGTTCCGTCATGGGCGAGATCCTGCCGTATCTCGGCATTGAGCCGAGCTACACCGCTGAAGAGCTCGTCGGCGCGGATAAGACTGTGCCGAACGTCGTCGGCCTCAGCAAGGACGCGGCGGCCGAGCGCCTGAGCGCGAACGGCTTCAGCTTCCGCACCGTCGGCAGCGGCGATACCGTCACCGACCAGACGCCCGCAGGCGGCGCGATCGTACCGAACAGCGCGGAGATCATCCTCTACCTCGGCGCGGAGAAGTCGACTGACAAGTGCATCGTCCCAAACGTCGTGGGCGACAGCGCCGCGACCGCGAACCAGAAGATCGTGAACGCGGGGCTTATCATGGGCGTTTCCGGCGCGACGAACGCAAGCTCGTCCACGGTGCGCGCCATCTCGCAGAGCATCGCCGCGGGCACGGAGGTCGAGGCCGGTACGGTCGTGCGCGTCCAGTTCAGCGACAGCTCGGTGCGCGACTAAAGACAGCAAGACCCAATTCCGAAAGGAATTTTTCAAACGCAGTTATCTGAGCTTATTTCCGCATTAGAAGACAAAACGGTGCATGCGCCGCCTGACCTGATAGTCAGCGGCCTTGCGCTCGATTCCCGCAAGGCAGAAGAGGGATTCCTCTTCTTTGCCCTGCCGGGGGAGAAGGAGGACGGCGGCGAGTTTATCGCCGAAGCCAAAGCGCGCGGCGCGGCCTGCGCCGTGTGCGAGCATCCGCCGGAGACGGAAATTCCCTATATCTTAGTGCCGGATGCGCACAAAGCGCTTGCGCTTTGCGCGGCGGTATGGTATGGTACTCCGGCGGGAAAACTCACCGTGGTCGGCGTGACCGGCACAAACGGCAAAACGACCACGACGTATCTTATCAAACAGCTTTTGGAGCGCACGAAGGGCGCAAAGGTCGGCCTGATCGGCACGAATCAGAATTTGATCAGTGACAAGACCATCCCGACCGACCGCACAACGCCCGACGCGCTGACCGTGCAGCGCCTGCTCGCCCAGATGGTCGATGCGGGCTGCACCTATGCCGTGATGGAGGTCTCGTCCCACGCGCTGATGCAGAGCAGGGTAGAAGGAATCCGATTCCGCGTCGGTGTTTTCACGAACCTGACGCAGGATCATCTTGACTACCACGGCACGATGGAGGCCTACTGCGACGCGAAGTCGAGGCTTTTCGACCAGTGTGACATCGCCTGCGTCAACGGTGACGATGCGTGGACGGAGCGCTTGCTCGCCCGCTTTACGAGCGAGCGGATCACATTCGGGCAGGGCATGACGAATGACCTTGTCGGCTGGCGTGCCCGCTACGAAAACGACTGTGTGCGCTTTACCGCCTGCACCGACCTCGACCACGAGGAGACGAAAATCGGCATCCCCGGCGGCTTTTCGCTCTACAATGCGCTCGCGGCGCTCTGCGCCGTGCAGGCGCTCGGCGTGCCGCTTTCCGACGCGGCAAAAGCGCTGACGGAATGTGTCGGCGTTAAGGGGCGGTGCGAGGTCGTACCGCTTGATGCGCCGTTCACCGTCATCATTGACTATGCGCACACGCCCGACGGGCTCAAAAATATTCTCTCTACGGTCTGCGGCTTTGCCGACGGGCGCGTCATCGCGCTCTTTGGCTGCGGGGGAGACCGCGACAGGACAAAGCGACCCCGCATGGGCCGCATCGCCGCGGCGCTCTCGGACTTCGTTGTCCTCACGAGCGACAATCCCCGCACCGAAGACCCTTACACCATCCTGCGCGATGTGCTCCCCGCCATTTTGGAGAGCAGAACGCCGTTCGCCGTCATCGAGAACCGGCGCGAGGCCATCGGCTTTGCTCTGCGCGAGGCAAAAGCGCGCGACGTCGTCGTCCTCTGCGGCAAGGGGCACGAGACCTATCAGGAGATCGGAACGATAAAATACCACCTCGACGAGAGGGAGGTCGTGCGCGAGAGGTTCGCGCAAGTACAAAGGAAGGACGCCGCCGACGCGGCGAAGGAAAACGAACATGAAGATCATCATTGCCTGCATACTGAGCTTCGCGGTCTCCGCGATCACGGGAAAATTTCTGGTCCCTGAGCTGAGAAAGCTCAAGGCCGGACAGAGCATCCGCGAGGACGGCCCCACCTGGCACGCCGGAAAGGCCGGCACGCCGACGATGGGCGGCTTAATGTTCATCCTCGGCATCTTCGTCTCTATCCTGATCTGCGGCTGGAAAGGCATGATGGCGGGGGACTTTGAGCACCTCTACATCTTCTTTTTTGCGCTGATCTTCGGCGGCATCGGCTTTTTAGACGACTTTGAAAAGGTGAAGCACAAGCAGAACCTCGGCCTTACGGCCATTCAGAAGTTCCTGCTCCAGCTCGCCGCGGCGGTCGCGTTCCTCTGCCTGATGCGCTTTGAGGGCATGCTGACGCCAAACCTCTACGTGCCGTTTTTCAACACGCAGATCGTCATGAGCTGGTGGGTGTACATGGTGTTCGCGGCGTTTGTCATCGTCGGCACGGTCAACGCCGTCAACATCACGGACGGCATCGACGGCTTGGCCGGCAGCGTGACGGTGCCGGTCGGCCTGTTTTTCACCGTGCTCGCCATCTGGTGGCAGGGCTATGAGCAGCTCGGCATTTATGCTGCGGCGCTCGTCGGGGGAATTCTCGGCTTCCTCATCTATAATTTCCACCCCGCCAAGGTCTTCATGGGTGACACAGGCTCGCTGTTCCTCGGCGGCACGGTGGCGGCGCTGGCTTTTGCCTACGATATGCCGCTCGTGCTGATCCCTGTCGGCTTTGTCTACATCTGCGAGACGCTGTCCGACATTTTGCAGGTCATCTACTTCAAGGCGACGCACGGCAAGCGCCTTTTCAAGATGGCGCCGCTGCACCACCACTTCGAGCTCTGCGGCTGGAGCGAAGTAAAGCTCGTCGCCGTGTTCACCAGCGTGAGTGCGCTGTGCTGTCTGGCGGCGCTGTTCGGAGTACTCAACAGATTTCATTTTTGAGAAACGGCAAGCCGTTTCTCAAAAATGAGAGGGGATGCGCGGCGCTCTGTGCCTCGCCGCCCTTGGCGGCTCGACACTCACTCTGCGAGAAGTATTTTTCGCCACGCACCGGTCGCGGCGAAAAATGATTAAAAATATTTCGCGCCTGCGGGCGCGAAAGTCTGCGACGCTTGGTTGCAAAATGGAGGCAAACTCGCGCAGAGCGCGAGTTTGCAATCAGTATGAAAGGGGGAAGACTGCATGACCAAGGAAGAACGCTTGCTGCGGCAGGAGCAGCGCGAGCGGGCGAAGGCCATCGAGGCGGCGGCGCGCGAAGCGGGCC
>OMGK01001933.1_pt1 | contig 10172 bp, 8 predicted proteins | sample 1645881 | NCBI WGS metagenome assembly OMGK01 (sample SAMN00849303, study PRJEB25192) | human gut metagenome
TCGACGTGTCGACAGCGCAGATTTAGGCGGCTTGCAGGCGTAAATTTTCATTTATAGGAGGACTAATAATGAAGGATATAATTGATTGGTGTAATAATAATGAAGGCTTTGCAATCATTCTCCTCTCAATTGTTAGTACAATACTTAGTGCTATAGCTATTATTGTTTCTATAAAAACCGCAAGATTGCCTTATAAAAGGAAAATAAAGATCACAGTAGGTACAAATCTTCAGTTCGCAATTGGATTATCAAGGGTATCTGGATCTGTTGCTGGAATTTCAATAAATATCCTGAATCTTGGTAATAGAGATGTTAATATTAGATATTTAGGATATGTTATAAAAACTAATAAAGAATATCAAAAAGCCATTAATTCATCAGATGAAATGAAAGGGATTGGGATTATACATCCTACCGAAGTTCACTGTAATTCTTATTCATCTGCTGATATAATTAATAGTTTTTCAAAAATGCCTACAAAAACGAAAGTATATGCATATGCAGAAGACTCAGAAGGACATACTTATAAAAAATATATAGGACGGGCAGGAGAAATTGCAAAGAATATGAGCCTAATGAAATAATCTAAAGGATGGTGGCAGCGATGTTGGTACAACGAAAGGAGTACCAACAATGAAAACTACGCTTATCACCACTATCGAGCAGGCAATGCTGAAAAAGCTCGATAACGCACAACTTCAAGCCTTGCACGAGGTTCTTGTGCAGGCTTTCAAGGGTGTGTCGGTCACGGCTGTGGCTATTGCCGACAAAGCACCCGACAATACGGAAATATTAGAGGAATTCCTCTCTGCGAAGCGGATAGAGGGTTGCTCGGAGAAGTCGCTGAACTACTACCGCAAGACGATCACGGCAGCACTTGACAGTATCGGCAAGGGTATCAAGCATATCACAACGGACGACCTGAGGGCTTATCTGACCGACTATCAGTCTGAAAAGAAGTCCAGCAAGGTCACTATGGATAATATCCGCCGTATCCTGTCAAGCTTCTTCTCTTGGCTGGAGGACGAGGACTATATTATCAAAAGTCCTGTTCGGCGCATTCACAAGGTCAAGACAAGCAAGACGATTAAGGAAACCTACACCGATGAGAACTTGGAGATTATGCGTGATAACTGCGTAGAATTGCGGGATTTAGCGATGATTGATATGCTGGCTTCTACGGGTATGCGTGTGGGTGAAATGGTCTTGCTTAACCGTGATGATGTAGATTTTAATGAGCGTGAGTGCGTGGTGCTTGGCAAGGGCGATAAGGAGCGTATGGTGTACTTCGATGCCCGTACAAAGCTCCATTTGCAGAGTTATCTTGCTTCACGGACAGACAGCGATCCTGCCTTGTTCGTGTCTCTCCGATCTCCACATAAGCGGTTGACGATAGGTGCAATCGAGCTGCGGTTACGTGAAATGGGGCGAAAACTCGGTATAAACAAAGTTCACCCTCACAAATTCAGGCGGACGCTTGCGACTATGGCTATCGACAAGGGTATGCCGATCGAGCAACTTCAAAGGCTGCTCGGTCATCAAAGAATTGATACTACACTACAATATGCGATGGTGAAGCAGAACAATGTGAAGCTGGCGCATAGGAAATATATTGGTTAAAACAGGAGGTTCTCTATGAGTGTGGAGAAAGAACTACATTTCAAGTTTAATGCTCCCTTACACGAGCAGGACACTGAGGAGCAAACCTATGGTTGCAGATAAAATAATCCAGATATATGTGGAAACAACGGAATTTCTGGGATTTGTGCTTTCTGTTCAGATGACAGAATATGCAAAAAGCCTTCCCGTGCTTGGAAAAAGCAATATTCTAAACTTGAAAATGAGGAAAAATAATGAAACTATTAGATATATGTGAAACCATCGTTGACTGTCCGCACTCAACAGCAAAAGATGAGGGAACCGGCTACCCCCTGATTCGTACACCTAATGTTGGCAAAGGAAGATTAAAACTTGCAGGAGTGCATAGAGTATCTGAAAACGTCTATAATCAGCGAAATGAAAGAGCTGTACCGCAAGTAGATGATTTGATTCTTGCACGAGAAGCTCCTGTCGGAAATGTAGCGATTATAAGGAAAGGACAGCAAGTGTGCTTAGGTCAAAGAACTGTTCTTATTAGACCTAACAAAAAATATGTTGATCCTGATTATCTTGTGTATTATCTTCTGTCTCCAGAGTTACAGCATAAGCTCTTGAGTTCTGCTAACGGGGCTACAGTTAGTCATCTTAATATGTCCTCTATAAGATCATTGGAAGTGCAAGTGCCTGAAATTGAGGTTCAGAAAAGGATAGGTGCTATACTGGCAAGAATAGATGATAAGATAGAACTGAATTCTACGATAAATGAAAATTTAGAGCAGCAGGCGCAGGCTCTTTTCAAGGCTTGGTTTGTCGATTTTGAGCCGTTTGGTGGGGTTATGCCTGATGATTGGAGCGAATGTATCCTTGATTCTATGTGTTCACTGATTATTAAAGGTATAACTCCAAAATATAATGAACACTCCGCCCAACTTGTTATCAATCAGAAATGCGTTAGAAATCATCAAATAGACCTGTCCTTAGCACGTTGTCACGAGCCTAAGAAAGTAAACGAAAAATGGCTCCAATACGGCGATATTGTTGTAAATTCAACTGGAACAGGAACACTTGGAAGAGCAGCGCAGGTTCTGTTTACTCCGAACAATATGACTGTCGATTCTCATGTTACCATCATTCGTGCTTCAAAACAAGAGTATATTTATTATCTCGGCTTATGGGCGACTTCTCATGAACATGATTTTGAGATGCTACAGACAGGTAGTACAGGGCAGACAGATTTACCTCGAGAAAGACTAAAACAGATGCAAATCATATTGCCATCTGACAGTATTCTTAGCAGCTTTTCCAAAGTAATAAAGCCGATTGCTGACATTAGAATACAAAAACAGCAAGAAAACCAGCGTCTTTCAGCCCTCCGTGACACGCTCCTGCCGAAGCTGATGAACGGCGAGATCGACGTGTCGACAGCGCAGATTTAGGCGGCTTGCAGGCGTAAATTTTCATTTATGTTAGGAGACAACGATGAGAGAAAGATATGATGACAATGGTAATCTAATCGGCAGTTGCCGAATGGTGTTCGACGAGATACCTGATGATTACCAGATTAAAAGAGTGATATTGGAAGATAAAGTATATGATCTCTCTTTTTTAGGCGTTATGAAACATTTGAGGGATAATAACGTAGCGCCAGAATTTGCTAATAATACCTTCTATTCCTCGAAAGTGCTGTCTAACATGGCACTTGACTATCTTAATTCGGCTATGTTTCTGCAAAAAGGTATAACTGCTGATAGAGGTCAAGGTATTGTTTCATACTATGTTATTCCTTGTGCCTTCCTCTGTAAGCACTCAATAGAATTGAAAATTAAAGAATGTTTGCTTGCTATGGGAGAGAAGGAACTGAAAGGGCATAGTGTTTTAACGCTATGGGATAAGCTGAATAAAGCTGACTTGCCACAATACGACAAGTTAAGAGATTTTATTGTAGATGTCGAGAAGATAGACAACAATGAAATGGCTTTACGCTATGGCATATCCAAAGCATTAGAGCCTTTACAAGAGAAGTTCAAGTTTGATGTGGACAACCTGATTTCAAATACAATGTTTTTATTCAATATACTGGAAGAATATATCATTTGCAAGTACAGGTATATTAAATAGATTCCAGGATAGTATCTTTAAGATAAGGAGCTGATAGAATATGCCTTACACCGAAGAAAAATACGAAAATGCAATAATACAGCTATTTGAGGAAATGGGCTACACCCACGCCTACGGTCCGGCTATCGACCGTGACTATCGTATCCCGCTGTATATGGACGAGCTGACGGCGGCACTCTATCGGCTAAATCCCACGCTCCCCGATGATGCGATCAGCGATGCACTCTTTAAGCTCCAGAATTTTGAAAACGGCGAGCTGGTGCAGAAAAACGCTGTATTCATGGACTATCTGCAAAACGGCATTGAAGTCCAATACACTGACAGAGGTGAGGAACGCTCTGCGATCTGCTATCTTGTTGACTACGCAAACACGGACAACAACTCATTTATCGTTGCAAATCAGTGGACTTTCATAGAGAACGACGAGAAGCGCCCCGATGTCCTGCTGTTCATCAACGGTCTGCCCGTGGTGCTTATGGAGCTGAAATCTCCCTCCCGTGAGGAAACGGACGCTTCCGAAGCCTATACGCAGATCAGGAACTATATGCACTCCATTCCCTCTATGTTCATCTATAATGCTATCTGCGTTATGAGTGACCTTTCCGAAAACCGTGCAGGCACGATCACTTCGGGCGAAGATCGCTATATGGAGTGGAAAACAAAAGACGGCAGCTATGAAAATACGCAGTTTGCCCAGTTTGACACGTTCTTTGAGGGCATCTTCACGAAAGACCGCCTGCTCGACATTCTGAAAAACTTTATCCTGTTTTCCAACGAGGGCTTGCAGAGTTATAAGATACTTGCAGGCTATCATCAGTATTTTGCCGTTCGCAAGGCTATTGAATCCACCAAGAAAGCTACTGTCACCGACGGTAAGGGCGGTGTATTCTGGCATACGCAGGGTTCGGGCAAGTCGCTGTCAATGGTATTCTATGCCCATTTGCTCCAATCCGCCCTTGAAAGCCCAACTATTGTTGTTATCACGGATAGAAACGATCTTGACGATCAGCTCTATTCGCAGTTTGCAAAGTGCAAGGCTTTTCTCCGTCAGGAGCCTGTCCACGCTGAAAGCCGTGAACACCTGAAAACGCTCCTTGACGGTCGCAAGGCTAACGGCATTATCTTTACCACGATGCAGAAGTTTGAGGAATCGGGTGAGCCGCTGTCTGAAAGAAGAAATATTATTGTCATGGCTGATGAAGCTCATAGAGGGCAGTACGGTCTTACCGAAAAGATCAAGATGACGAAGAATGAGGACGGCGAGCTTGTTGCCCGTAAGGTCATCGGTACAGCTCGAATTATCCGTGATACGCTCCCAAATGCTACATATATCGGCTTTACAGGTACACCTATCTCAATGGAAGACAGAAATACCCGTGAAGTATTCGGAGATTATATTGACATCTATGACATGACACAGGCTGTCGAGGACGGTGCGACACGTCCTGTCTACTATGAAAGCCGTGTCATGAAGCTGAAACTCGATGAAAACACTCTGAAACTGATCGACACCGAATATGAGATCATGGCGCAGAATGCCGATGCTGACGTAATAGAGAAAAGCAAGCGTGAGCTTGGGCAAATGGAAGCTATCCTCGGTCACGATGATACGATAAAGTCCCTTGTTGACGATATTCTTGACCATTATGAAAGCTATCGTGAGGACTTGCTGACAGGTAAGGCGATGATCGTTGCATACTCCCGTGCTATCGCTATGAAGATATACAAACGTATCCTTGAAATTCGTCCGGGCTGGGAGGAAAAGGTCGCTGTGGTCATGACGGCTTCTAACAAAGATCCCGAAGAATGGCACAGTATCATCGGCAACAAGCGCCACAAGGAGGAGCTTGCAACAAAATTCAAGGACAATGACAGTCCTCTGAAAATTGCTATCGTGGTCGATATGTGGCTGACAGGCTTTGATGTGCCGTCCCTTGCGACGATGTATGTCTATAAACCGATGATGGGCTACAATCTGATGCAGGCTATCGCCCGTGTCAACAGAGTGTTCCGTGATAAAGAGGGCGGTCTGGTCGTTGATTATGTCGGTATCGCAGGTGCATTGAAGCAGGCTATGAACGATTATACCGTTCGTGACAAGAAGAATTACGGCAACACGGATATTGCAAAGGTAGCATATCCGAAGTTTCAGGAGAAACTGCAAGTCTGCCGTGATCTGCTCCATGAATATGATTATTCTGCATTTTTCGGCGGTAATGAGCTTACGGCAGGACGCACGATCACTGGTGCGGTCAATTTTCTCATGGACAGAAAGAGGGAGAAAGACAGAGAAAGCTACACAAAAGAAGCTCTGCTGCTGAAACAGGCACTTTCGCTGTGTTCCTCTATCGCTGAGGAAGATGAGCGTGAAGAAGCCGCCTTTTTTGAAGCTGTCCGTGTCCTGTTGATGCGTATTCTCAATCAGGGCGGAGGTAAAAGGCTCTCACTCCCTGAGATCAATGCCAAAATCAATGAGCTGTTGAAGCAGAGTATCAAGAGTGATGGTGTTATCAACCTTTTCTCCGACAAGGAACAGGACTTCTCACTGTTTGATCCGAAATTCTTAGAGGAGATCTCCAAAATGAAAGAAAAGAACCTTGCTGTTGAGCTGCTGAAACGCCTGATTGCTGAACAGGTGCATATCTACAAACGGACAAACCTCGTAAAATCGGAGAAATTCAGCGAGATCATGCAAGGCGCTATGAATCGTTATCTCAATGGTATGCTTACCAATGAGGAAGTAATACAGGAGATGCTTAACCTTGCAAAACAGATCAGAGAAGCCCAAAAAGCGGGCGAAGATCTCGGTTTGACTGCTGATGAGCTTGCTTTCTACGATGCACTCACCAAACCGCAGGCGATAAAAGACTTCTACGAGAATGAGGAGCTTATCGCTATCACAAAGGAGCTTGCCGATACGCTCCGCCGTAATCGCACGATAGACTGGCAGAAGCGTGAGAGTGCAAGAGCCAGAATGCGAATGATGATAAAGAAACTTCTGAAAAGTCATCGCTATCCACCGGAGGGTATGGACGATGCGGTGGCTACTGTTATGCAGCAGTGTGAGCTGTGGGTTGACAACGCAAGTATGAATTGATATAGGAGATGAAATTATGCTGAAAAAAGCAACATGGCCGCTATTTACACTTTCAAAAAAACGTAAAAGAATAGATACTAATCCTGATTATCAGCGACCAGCAGTATGGACAAAAGCACAAAAGCAACTATTGATTGATTCAATTTTACGAGACTTCGATGTACCTAAAATTTATTTGCACGAAAAAAACAATGACACATATGATGTTATCGACGGTCAGCAACGTATTCGTGCAATATGGTCGTTCTATGATGATGAGTTCGCTTTGCCTAAAGATGCTGAACCTGTTAATGGTTATGATGTTGCAAACAAAAAGTATAGCGAACTTGATATGGATATTGCAACAATAATAGATAGCTATAATTTGGATTTCGTTATACTTGATACACAGAACGAAGATGAAATACGAGAAATGTTCCTGAGACTTCAAAATGGTACGACTTTAAAAGCTCAGGAAAAAAGGAACGCAATGCCCGGACGAATGAGGGATTTTATAAAAGAGCTTACTAATCATGAATTTTTCTCGAAAGTCAATTTTTCCAATACTCGTTTTACTTATGATCTCATAGCTGCTCAAATGACACTTCTTGAATTGAACAAGGGTATTTGCAATATAAAAGATAGAGATTTAAATGCAATGTATGAAAAATCAAAGAATTTTAATACTTCGTCCACTGATGCCAAAACAATATATCACATTTTGGATTATCTTAATAAAATGTTTCCTGTCAAATCACCGGAGTTGAAAAGATACAGCACCATTTCACTATTTATACTAATTATGGATTTAATGCCGAACTATGATATTCGTGAGCGAGAAGCTGATATTGCAAAGTGGTTTATTGATTTTGAAGCTGAGAGATTATTAGACGAACATAAAGAACCAGAAAAGCAAGATCCACGTCTTGTAGTCTACCATGAAAGAGTATCTCATTCATCAGACTCGGAAGATTCATTACTTTACAGACATAATTTCCTTAAAGAAAGCCTTTTAACCCATGTTCCTAATCTTCCACAAAAAGATCCTAAAAGAAGTTTTGACGAGGCGCAGCGTCAAGTCATTTATCGACGTGGAAACGGTATTTGCAAAATATGTGGGGTAAAATGTGATTGGAATAACTGGGAAGCAGATCATATTACTCCATGGAGTAAGGGTGGAAAAACCGAAATAGAGAATGGACAGGTACTCTGTCCGTCATGTAATTCAAAGAAAAGCGATTCGTAAGAAATAATATCCCACAAAACTTAGTCTATTGGTGCACACAAAACCTATCCCACACAACTCACATTCAGCATTGTGGTATATCCCATAATCAGTGGATACTAAAATGATACATAGCAACATTAAAGCATCCTCTCGGAGCGTTCATGAGAGGGTGCTGTTTTCATCGGTTAGTTTTCCGCTCCGCAGGCTCGGACGGCGTTGAGGGGCATTTCCGTTCGTCACAGGACGCATCACATTGCTGATAAGCTCAACGAGAAAGGTGTACCAATTCCCTCAGATTACTACTACGCAAAGCTCGGCAAGCCAAATCCTCGCCGTACAAGACATATGTGGAGTCCCGAAACGGTCAGGCAAATACTTCACAATTACACCTACCTCGGACACCTTGTTCAGCTCCGCACAAGAACTGTCAGCTACAAAAATCACAAGGTCATCAAGAACGATGAGGACGATATGATCGTTGTGAAGAATACGCACGAAGCTATTGTTTCTCAGGAGCTTTGGGACAGGGTGCGTGAGATGGAGCAGACTGTATCGCAGGGAAAGCAAAACAGCAGCGGATATGTTGCAAATCTCAGCGGCTTGATCTACTGTCAGGACTGCGGAAACAAAGTCCGTCATGCGTGGAATAATACCACGCATGGCAGCAAGAAAAAGCCGAGAAAATATCTTCGCCACAATTACAACTGCACTTCTTACAAGAAATTCGGAAAGCGATACTGTCCCAACCATTACATTAAAATGCAGGATATGGACGCAATTGTGCTTGAAGATATTCGCAGTCTCGCACAGCTTGTGGTGGAGGACGAAGAAAAGGCTAAAGCAGAGTTTCTTGCACGCAAGGCGAAGCATCATGAGGAGCAGTATTCCATAGACACCAAGAAGCTCACAGAAGGCAGATACCGCTTGCAGGAGCTTACCCGTGAGATCTACATCTACTACAAACTGCTCGATGAACCACTCAAGGACAAGAGAAGCCTGTTTTAAGGCGAATTTACGTTATTTATCAACCATACGAAAGTGCGTTACTATTTGGCAAGAGAACTACCGCTGATTTTTTTACAGTCATTTGGATTTCAACTCTAAGATTGACTCAGCTAATACGATCGCCAATATCCTCGGTGGCGGAACTGTCGAAAGGCCGCCCGTTGCGGAAAGCAAGAGTGTAGGATGCCCTAATACTGCTGATGACATGAAAAAATAAAAGAAATGTGACTGATTGGTAGATAAACGGACAAAAAAATAAAATCGGACTTCAAAAAAGCCCGATTTTACGATGATTTATGGTGCCGCTAACCGGACTTGAACCGGTACGGGTTTTACCCCGAGGGATTTTAAGTCCCTTGTGTCTGCCTATTCCACCACAGCGGCATGCAAGATATATTATAACACTTTTTTTGCAAAATGTCAACGCTTTTTTGCAAATTACAAGTTGTTAAACAGAAATAAATGGTAATTGTGGAATGGCAACGGTGTTTATTTTAAATCTTTTTGCCTTGAAACTGAAAACCTGTAGATAAATACAGATATCAAAGCGGTGACGACTTCTGTTATCCAGAATGCGTTCCATACGCCTGTTGGTCCCGTGAGCTTGCAGAGGAGGAACGCAAGTGGCAGTATTATCGCAATAAATCTGCACAGAGATATCATAAGCGACGGAATGCCCATGCCAAGTCCCTCCAGCGCACCTGATGAGGTGACGGATACTGCGGAGATAACAAAGCCGATACAAATTAGGCGAAGTGCTGTTTTGCCTATGGCGATAGTGTCAGCGTTTTCCGTGAAAAGCCCTATGAGCTTGGCTGGGAAAAGTGCGCATATGATAGTTCCTGCCGCCAATATCACACCTGTCATGTAAAGAACAATGCGGTAAATTTTCTTCACACGCTCCTTCTCGCCTGCTCCGTAGTTAAAACTGATAACTGGTCGCATACCCTGAATAACACCGTTTGCGGGTAGATAAAGAAAGGTCTGGAGCTTGTAGTAAATTCCAAGAACAAGCACATAGCTTTGTGAATATGCCGCAAGTATGCCGTTGAGGGCGGATATGAGAAGTGACGGCAGTGCAAGATTAAGTGTTGCAGGAATCCACCATGGACATCTCGTCGATTATCAAAGCGTCACAATCGAGAA
>OMGK01001943.1_pt1 | contig 10130 bp, 9 predicted proteins | sample 1645881 | NCBI WGS metagenome assembly OMGK01 (sample SAMN00849303, study PRJEB25192) | human gut metagenome
AAATACCGAGGTCTAACAATTCGGTACGAATGGCGTTCTGCAAATCGTATCCGATATAACCCTCGCTCATAGCACCGCAGAGAGACATTGGCGCAACGGTATAATTTTTATCGTTATCCAAACGGGCAAATTCAGTCATAGCGGTCTGAATCATGCCGACCTGAGGCCCGTTACTGTGGGTAATTACAATCTGATATTTCTGCTCTACTAAATCGGCAATTGCCTGAGCTGCCTTTTTTACGTTTTTTTTCTGCTCCGGAAATGTCTCACCAAAGGCATTTCGTCCGAGAGCAACAACAATTCTTTTTTCTTTCATGAATCGTAACCTCCATCCGGTATTTTTTATCACAATTAAAGATGTAACTAGTATACCATTTTTTTCATGGTTCGTAAATATTCTTTCTGCTCCTTTGTAATGCGGTAGCTTTCTACAGCCTTCTGAATCGTTTTTTTGTGAACCCAGTCAGAAAGCTTTTTCTTTTCCAAATAAGGAATGGCAGCATCCCACTGCTTGGCAAGAGCAGTGGCAAAATACCACGCAATCATCATATTGACGTAATATTCTTCCGAGCGGATTTTCGCAACAAGTGCCAAATGCTTCTCTGAGAAATCGGCGTCCAGATATAGTCGCAGCAAAATTCCGATGCCGTATCGAATGGTGTATGTGTCATTTGAAGAAATCCATTTTAGAACTTCCCCATACAGTTCCGATTTATGTTTTTTGAATACGCCGGGTGCCGGTAAATCACACGTTGCCCAGTTGTTGATATAGGGAAGAAAACGGTTGATTTCCCACACACAGGTTTCATAATCTTTTTCCGCTGAAATTAACATCATATGAAGATTGTTTTCTTCATAATAATGGTGGGGCAGTTCTTTTAGAAAGCTTTCTGCCTCTTTAGTACCTTTAAAATCTTTGGCAAACGAGCGCAGTGCAGGGGTGCGGATGCCGATGATTCTGTTTTTTTCAATCGTTGGAATCAGTTTACTGTGAAAATCTAAATAAGAAGGGTCCTGCAGGGTAAATAATTGTTTCTGTAATTCGTTCATTTTTCTACCTCCATAAGCAGTATTTTAACGCATAAATAAGGGTTCGTAAAGCATTAACGATTCGTTCATGGATTGTTGACGGAAAGGGCAAAATGATTTATAATAAATACATTATTAAGATGGTCGGAAAGGACGGGGTGATATTATGAAATTAGTATTTATTGGGGCTGACCATGAAGTTACGGGAAGCTGTCATTACATGGAAGTTGGAGATAAAAAATTCTGCGTGGATATTGGTATGGAGCAGGGGCAGGATTTGTTTGAAAATCAGGAGATTCCGGTAAATCCATCAGAGATTGATTTTATTTTGCTGACACACGCACACATAGACCACACGGGTCTTCTTCCCATGTTGTTTGCCAGAGGATTCCGCGGTCAGGTATACGCAACAAAAGCGACAGTGGATTTGAGCCAGATTATGCTTCGTGACAGTGCTCATATCCAGCAGTTTGAGGCAGAGTGGCGGAACCGGAAAGCAAGACGTTCCGGCGGTGAAATTTATGAACCTTTGTATACGATGGAAGATGCCTTAGGTGCAATTCGACTGCTGGTTCCGTGTGAGTATGATAAAAAAGTTACGATTTGCGATGAGGTTACCATTCGATTTACCGATGTGGGACATTTGCTTGGTTCTTCTTCCATTGAAGTATTTGCAAAAGAGGGCGAAGAAGAACGAACGGTTGTCTTTTCCGGAGATCTTGGAAACACACATAAGCCGATTCTCAGAGACCCGATTTATACAAAAGCGGCAGATTATGTTGTTATGGAATCTACATACGGTGACAGACTGCATGGGGAAGAAGCACCGGATTATGTTGGAGAGCTGGCAGCAATTATTGAAAACACTTTCCGCCGTGGCGGTAATGTGGTAGTGCCATCCTTTGCAGTCGGCAGAACACAGGAGATGTTATATTTCTTACGTCAGATTAAGGAGCAGCAGTTAGTGAAGACGCATCCGGATTTTGAAGTGTATGTGGATAGTCCGCTCGCTGTGGAAGCAACGAATATTTTCGGTAAAAATGTTCAGCAGTGTTTTGATGAAGAAGCAAAAGCACTTGTAGAAAAGGGAATTAACCCAATTGGATTTCCGGGCTTGAAATTGTCTATAACAAGCGATGACAGTAAGGCAATTAATTTTGACCAGCAGCCAAAAGTTATTTTGTCGGCATCCGGTATGTGTGAGGCAGGTCGAATCCGCCATCATTTAAAACATAACTTATGGCGTCCGGAGAGTACGATTGTGTTTGTTGGTTATCAGACCAGAGGTACATTAGGACGTGCACTGCTTGAGGGGGCAAAAGAAGTAAAACTGTTTGGTGAAGTGATTGAGGTCAAAGCAGAGATTACGAAAATTGCCGGCATCAGCGGGCATGCAGATAAAAATGGATTATTAAAATGGATTAACAGTTTTACGGATAAACCGCCAAAACGTGTATTTGTCGTTCATGGAGAGGATAAGGTATGCGATGAATTTGCGAGAACACTTACCGATTCCGGTTATAACGCTGTGGCACCGTACAGTGGTACAGTTTTTGACTTGATACAGGGCGAGTTTGTAAAAGAAGCACTTCCGGTTGCTGTGAAGAAGAAAGCGGCAGCGAAGAAACGTTCCGGCGATATGTTCCAGCGTCTATTGACGGCAGGACAGCGTCTGATTTCGGTAATTCGTAAGAATGAGGGATTGAGTAATAAGGATACGGCGAAGTTCACAGACCAGATTCAGGCACTTTGTGATAAGTGGGACCGTCCGTAATTAGAAAAAGAAGAAGAGGAGGTGAGGTTGTGACCACACAGGAAAGTCGTGAACAAGAGATTAAACGGCTCAATGCAGAAAAGGTAAAGCAGATTGCTTTATGTCATTTTTATTCTTATTATGTCAGACATAATATGTCAGACATGCTGGCGTATGTTGGTGAGGATGTAACGTGGCTTGGCTCGCAATCTAATTTTGTGGCACACAACCGTCAGGAGTTTGAAAACCTTCTGGAGAGAGAAATAAAAAAAGTACCAAAGCAATGTGTTATGAAAGTGATATCGGCAGATGTCAGTCAGGTTTCCGGAAATTGTTATCAGGTGACCGGAGAATTGGAACTGCGTCTGCCGGTGCAGGATAATGTTTATTATACGAATTTGCGTTTTTCCATGATGATTTGCAAAGAGGATGGAAAGTTTTCCATTGTATCAATACATACATCCGCGATTAGAAAGACTGCTTTGTGGGATGACACACAGGTACTAAAAGAGAGGCAGAAACAATTTTCAGAAGAAGGCGGAGAGAATATACAGGATCCGGTAACAGGTGTGCTTCAATTAGGAGCATTTAAAGAGCGGGCTGCCAGACAGTTAGAAGATATTTCAAAAGCAAAAAACTATGCGCTTATTTGTACGGATATTTGTAATTTTGAACGGGTAAATAATTTGTATGGTATGCAGAAGGCGGATAAACTTTTGGCGGATACGGCGAAGATGATTATGGCATCGGGCAAATGTATATTGCTTTGCTGCCGCAGTGTGGCAGACCATTTTGTAGCACTTGCCTGTTATCAGGATTTTTCTACATTCCGCAATATGCTCAATGAGTTATGCAATCGTTTTGTAGTGGAAATCGGAAACGAATATTCGGATGCCTATCCGCGGCTTGGTATTGGTGTTTACCGCATTGACAAGGAACATCCGCCGATTCAGAAGATGGTGGAGTATGCCAATCTTGCCAGAAAGAGCTTGCGGACGAATACGACTTCTCATATTGCTGTGTATGACGAGAGAGTGTACACGCAATTGATTCGTGCAGGAAAAATTGAGCAGAGCATGAAAAATGCGATGGCTCAACATGAGTTTAAGGCATTTATACAGCCAAAATATAATTTGGAAACCGGACAGATTGTAGGTGCCGAGGCGTTAGTACGATGGATTCGGGAAGACGGCTCAATGATTTACCCGGATGATTTTATTCCGATTTTTGAAAAAAATGGTTTTATTGTTGAATTGGACTTTTTTATCCTTAGTGAAGTGTGTCGCATGATTCAGAGACGGCTTCAGGAAAAAAGACATTGTGTGCCGATTTCGATTAACCAGTCGCGTGTCTTATTACAGGAAAAAGATTATGTGAAGCGAGTGGCGGACATTTTGAAAAAATATGATACGCCGCCTCGTTATATTGAGTTAGAGTTGACGGAACGGATTTTTAGGGATGATTTGACAGATTTGGCGAAGATGATGGGAGAGCTTCGGAATCTTGGCATCCGCTGGTCCATTGATGATTTTGGAACGGGGTATTCTTCTCTTAATTTATTGAAGGAGTTACCGGTTGACATCATTAAAATTGACAAGTCGTTTTTAGATGAGACAGAGAGTTCCGAGACGAGTAAAATTATTATTAGAAAAACGGTGGAACTGACACAGGAACTGGATAAAACCGTTGTCTGTGAAGGGGTTGAAACAGAAAATCAGGCAGATTATCTTCGAGGCATCCGCTGTGACATGGCGCAGGGATATTTGTATGCAAAACCAATGCCGATGGAAGAGTTTGAAAAATTGCTGGATAAGGAGATATACGGATGAAAAAGGCAGGAAAATTAATTATTGTGACGTTGCTTATCTTGTCCGGATTGACGGCCGGAGCGTATTTTTTTCTCAAAGGACGCGAAGGAGGTCCGTCAAACGAATTTAAAAACCGTATGGCAAAAGAGCAAAGTGATAATCAGACGGATCGCGCTTTTCAGTATGACATGCCGGATAAAGCTACGGTTTTAGCAACGGACGGCGAAGACAAAAATGTTCTTAATTTTGAGTCAAATTCCGTGTATCAGGTTTCAAACTCCAATGAAGCAAGAGCACGTTTAGACCGGTTGATTAAGCGCACCGATGCGGATTTTGATAATCCGATTATAGCGAAAAATCCATTTGGTACGATGGAAAATAGTTTTTATTTTTATTTTCACACTTCATTCCGCTGTATGGTACGGTATACCATCACGGTTGAAGATGAGACGATTTCAGACCATATCCGTTATGTCAATAACGGACAGGAAAATAATTTAGCCAAAGAACATGAATTTCTGGTGGAAGGTCTGCTTCCGGGAAAAACGAATTTTATTGTGATGGAATTAGTTGATTCAACCGGAAATACGAGAGAGACAAAAAACTATCAGTACACAACAGCAGGCAGTCCGTCCGGCATACCACAAAAGATTACGGTAAGTGATGGCTATTCCAAATCTACGTTAGCAAACGGTATGTATTATGTTTTTCCATCCGGGACACCGTGGATTGCAGCTTATGATAATAAAGGAATTCTGCGTGATTTGATTCCGACAGAGTCATTTCATGGTCACCGCATAACGGCTTCGGATGATTGCATTCTTTATCAGATTTCAGAAGATAAGGTGGCGAAAGTATCTGCTCTTGGCAGGGTGACGGGCGTCGTTCAGATGAAAGGCTATGGGAAAATCCGTGATTTTTCTTACGACGGATATAATGAAGTATACTGGCTTGGAAAGAAGAAAAAAAATGAGTATTTACTGGCAACATCTTTCCAGACAGGGAAAACACGGGTTGTGTACCGGTTTAAGAAAGATATTCAGACCGGTTCATTAACTGTGCCGCAAAGTGGTTCGATTGGCGTGGTGGCAAAGAATCCTTCCGGGGTAATTTATTTGGATGCCATTACGGCGGCAAAACCTAAGATTTCTTTTGTTGTCGGAAAAAAGGCGGCACGGAAAAAGGTAACAGCAAAGAAAAAGATAAATGATAATAAGAAATTTACCGGTTGGAATACAAAAGAATCTATGCTTTTATCGCAGGAAAACGAAACAATACCTGCGATGTTAGTGCAGGAAGGAAATCAGTATCTTGCCGTTGAGTGGCAGGCGGATGTGGCAAAGAAGACGGTGCAGAAAAAAGCGTCGGCCACGGCAGTTGAGGCAAAAAGCGGAAGCTTGTTACAAAAGTGTGGAAATAATTTTGTGATTGTTTGCGGCACGGCAGGAACCTATTTGGAAATGGGGTCCGACGGTAAAGCGATTCGCCGGTATAACTATGGAAGCGGACTGGATTCGGTGCAGAAACTGACGCTTTCCGGTATGTATTTCTATGGAATCTAAAAAAGTTGTCCATAGGAATAAAAAATGGTTGAGATTATATGCGCAAAAGATGTATAATGGGCATATGATATAAAATTACTTTTAGGAGGGTATACGCAATGAAATTTTTTGTTGACACAGCGAAAATTGAGGACATCAAAAAAGCAAATGAGATGGGGGTTATTTGTGGTGTTACTACGAATCCATCCCTGATTGCCAAAGAGGGCGGAAGAAGTCAGGAAGATGTATTGAAAGAAATCGCATCCATTGTTGATGGTCCAATCAGTGGTGAGGTAAAAGCAACAACCGTAGATGCAGAGGGTATGATTGCAGAAGGTAGAGAAATTGCAAAACTTCATGAGAACATGGTAGTTAAAATCCCAATGACAGTAGAAGGATTGAAAGCAACAAAGGTACTTGCTTCGGAGGGAATTAAATGTAATGTTACATTAATCTTCAGTGCGAATCAGGCACTTTTGGCAGCAAGAGCAGGAGCTGCTTATGTATCTCCATTCTTAGGACGTCTGGATGATATTTCCCAGCCTGGTATCGATTTGATTCGTGACATCGCTGAAATCTTTTCTGTACATGGAATCGAGACAGAAATCATCGCAGCAAGCGTAAGAAATCCAATTCATGTTACGGATTGTGCATTGGCAGGTGCTGATATCGCTACGGTACCATATGGTGTTATTGAGCAGATGACAAAACATCCGTTGACTGATATCGGTATTGAGAAATTCCAGAAAGATTATATTGCTGTTTTTGGTGAATAATTTGGTGAGTAATAAAAAGGAGATTGATTATGAATAAGTTAGAACTTCAGAAAATGGCTGTTGAAGTTCGTAAGGGGATTGTAACTGGGGTTCATAGTGCAAAATCAGGCCACCCGGGCGGCTCCTTGTCAGCAGCAGACATTTTTACTTATCTTTTCTTTGAAGAATTGAATATTGACCCTAAAAATCCGGACAAAGCAGACCGCGACCGTTTCGTGCTTAGTAAAGGACATACGGCTCCCGGCTACTATGCAGCACTGGCAAACCGTGGATTTTTCCCGGTTGAGGATTTGACGACACTTCGCCACGTTGGTTCCTATTTACAGGGACATCCGGATAAAAAGCATATTCCTGGTGTGGATATGTCGAGCGGTTCTTTGGGACAGGGAATTTCGGCAGCAGTCGGAATGGCGTTGTCCGCTAAATTAAGTAATGATGATTATCGTGTTTACACACTTCTTGGTGATGGTGAAATTCAGGAAGGACAGGTTTGGGAGGCAGCAATGTTTGCCAACCACAGAAAACTGGATAATTTTGTTGCCATCGTGGATAATAACGGCTTACAGATTGACGGTGCAGTTGATGATGTATGTTCACCATATCCGATTGATGAGAAATTCAAAGCATTTGGTTTCCATGTAATCGGAGTGGATGGTCATGATTTTGATGCCTTAAAGGCAGCTTTTGATGAAGCAAAACAGACCAAAGGACAGCCTACGGCTATTATTGCAAAAACCGTTAAAGGAAAAGGCGTTTCCTTCATGGAAAATCAGTGTAGCTGGCATGGTACTGCACCAAATGATGAGCAGTATGCACAGGCTATGGAAGAATTAGAGAAAGCAGGTGAGTCTTTATGTCAGAAGTAAAAAAGATTGCTACTCGTGAGAGTTATGGTAATGCATTAGCAGAACTTGGCGCAGAATTTGATAACCTTGTTGTACTGGATGCAGACCTTGCGGCTGCCACAAAGACCGGTATTTTCAAAAAGGCTTTCCCGGAACGCCATATTGACTGTGGTATCGCTGAGTGTAACATGATGGGAATTGCGGCAGGACTGGCAACGACAGGTAAAGTTCCATTTGCAAGTTCTTTTGCGATGTTTGCTGCAGGACGTGCATTTGAGCAGGTTCGTAACTCCATTGGTTATCCGCATCTGAATGTGAAAATCGGCGCAACACATGCCGGTATTTCCGTAGGTGAAGATGGTGCGACACACCAGTGTAATGAAGATATTGCACTGATGCGTACGATTCCCGGTATGACAGTAATTGTTCCATCGGATGATGTAGAAGCAAAAGCAGCCGTTCGTGCTGCCTATGAGCATGACGGTCCATGTTATCTTCGTTTTGGACGTCTGGCTGTGCCGGTAATTAACGACAAACCGGATTATAAATTTGAACTTGGCAAAGGTGTTGTACTTCGTGAAGGTAAGGATGTAACGATTGTTGCAACCGGACTTCCGGTATCCAATTGTCTGGAAGCAGCAGAGAAACTGGCAGCAGACGGCATTGATGCCAAAGTGATTAACATTCATACAATTAAACCTTTGGATGAGGAGTTAATCGTGGCAGCAGCCAAAGAAACCGGCAAAGTGGTAACGGTAGAAGAACATTCTGTTATCGGTGGTCTGGGAAGTGCTGTATGCGATGCATTAGCTGAAAAATGTCCGACAAAGGTGTGCAAAATCGGTGTTAATGATGTATTTGGTGAATCTGGTCCGGCAGTAGAGCTTGTTAAGAAATATGGCTTGGATGCAGACAGCATTTATGAAAAAGTAAAAGCATTTTGTAAATAATTTCATGTAAGTTGCTTTTTGGTGGAGAAAATCTACCGACAGGAAACTTCATGGGCAGGAAAAGGCAATAAATCAGCGGATGCGCCGGTTTGTTGCCTTTTTTCAAGAGAATGGGGAGAGATATGTTATGTATACTGCTGGCCTCGGTTGACTCACCGCAGGATAAAAGAAAACTGGAGTTATTATATGAAAAATACAACCGGCTTATGTACGTCGTAGCAATGCGTGTTTTGCATCATCCGCAGGATGCAGAAGACGCCTGTTTGACGTCGTGGGAAAAGGTTATAAAAAATTTAGATAAAATTGATAAAATAGATTGTCAGAAAACGAAGAGTTTCCTCGTTATTATAGTTGAGAGGACGGCAATTGACCTTTATCGTAAGAATCAAAAGAAAAATCAAAAGGTGCAGGAGATGGATGAGTTTGAAACCAGCCCGTTTTTTTGTAAGCACGAAAGTGGTTACGGCGAAAGCGAGATGATGGAAGTGTTTCATAAGATTCCAAAACTGTATGCGGAGGTTCTGATTCTTCGTTATGTCAACGAATTAGGGGTAAGTGAGATTGCTGAACTTCTTAATATCAAGCAGAATACGGTGTCTAAGAGGATTGCAAGAGGCATTGCAATCATTCGAAAGGAGTGGCTCGGTAATGAATGAGGAGAGTATAAAGAAATTTTTGACGACCTGTGTATATCAGGAGATGAATTCATTTCATCCATCGCAAGACGAAGATTATAATCATGAATTTTCAAAAAAATTCATGAAACGATGGAAACGTTTAAATTGGAGCGAAAAATATTTTGGCAGCCATCTGCGTCTGGCGTATACCGTCCGTAAAGCGGCAGACTGGATCGTGATCGCCAGCCGTAGTGATTGTGATTCTTTCCTTAGCTGCTGCTAATCAAGTCAGTGCGAAGGTGTTTGGTTTTAATGCATGGAAATATCTGCTTTCGTATGATTCAAAGGACAAATTGGAAGTAAGGGAGTATGTTGGTCAGAATCAGGATGAAAAAACGAAGGAGAGCCTGCCGGACGTCATTCATGAGAAACCTACATTTGTGCCGAAGGGATTTCGGTATTATTCCCATGATGAACTTTCGTCGGGAAATGCACTTTATGATGAATGGAGAGATGAAAAAGAGAATACATTACAGTATAGCCGTGGTAAAGTTAGGGAAGGAGACCAAATTTACACAGATTCTGAATATGAGCAAAAAATTAAAACAAGTGTTATGGGCTATGAGGCATATTATTATATAAAAGGAAATGAAGAATGGATTATGTGGGATGATAAGGAATATAACTATATGATTCTACTTATTAAGAAAGGAAATTATAAGGCAGAATTATTGAAAATGGCAAATAGTTTGTACCAGAAATAAAAAAATTAAAATTTTTTGTCAGATTTCCTCCTTTTGTATCGTTATTA
>OMGK01001971.1_pt1 | contig 9969 bp, 9 predicted proteins | sample 1645881 | NCBI WGS metagenome assembly OMGK01 (sample SAMN00849303, study PRJEB25192) | human gut metagenome
TTCCCCCGCATGGGGATGTCCGGAGCCGCGCTTGCAACCGGAATCGGTCAGACGCTGACTCTGATCTGTTATATTGTGATCTATATACTGCGACCGATTCCTGCGCGGATCAGCCTCCGCGATATGCGCATGGATACGGTCTTAATTGGCAAGCTGTATTCCATCGGAATTCCCGCCACGCTCAATATGGCGCTTCCGTCGATTCTTATTTCAGCGCTCAACGGAATTCTCTCGACCTTTGGTGAAGCCTATGTTCTCGTACTCGGCGCCTACTACAAGCTACAGACCTTCATTTACCTTCCGGTCAACGGTATTATTCAGGGAATCCGCCCTCTTGTCGGCTACAACTACGGTGCGAAAGAATACCGGCGTGTAAAGAATATTTTTATGACCGCTCTCACGATGGCTTTCGCGATCATGCTTCTTGGGCTGATTTTCAGTTGGAGTGTTCCTGCAGCACTCATCGGAATCTTTACCGCAAATCCAGCAACGATCACGATCGGTGTGCACGCAATGCACATAATCAGCCTCGGTTTCATCGTGTCTGCAGTTTCCGTCACCTGCTGTGGCGCGCTTGAAGGACTCGGTGCCGGAATGCCATCCCTGATGATCTCGCTTCTGCGCTATCTGATCATCATGATTCCGGCTGCTCTACTGCTCTGCCGCCCGTTCCTCTCCGACGGAGTATGGATTGCATTTCCGGTCACGGAAGTAATGACTGCGGTAATCGCCTGGGCAATCTACCACCGACAGACAAAGCACATGTTTGCTTCTTCTAATTAAACGTATCCTATACACAAGACAGCCCATCAGGAGAACCTGATGGGCTGTCTTCATCTTCCATAACCTCTCACACATTATGCAATTGTCGGAATATCATCCGTGTCATAAACGAGCGCTTCCCCATACGTTGTCTCATAGATTTCCTTCCACACCTCAAAGTTCTTATCCTTCATCATCTGAATATTGGCAGCACGTGACTTCTGTGGATCCGGATAGATTGCCGGTGCAATGTGTATGGTGTACTCCTGCACATAGAAACCATCCTCACCTAAGATATCACTGTCTTCCATTGTGATAAAGCAAGGAAGCACCGGCACATCATTCTTCGTGGCAAAGGTGTAAGCTCCCTTCTTCAAAGGTTTCGGTTTACGATAATTCCACCACATACTCTGCTCCGGATAGACAACCATAAAGTCTCCATGCTTCAGTGCCGCATCCATCGAATGCATAAACTTGCGCATCGTATCCTTGTTCGAGCTCAGTGGGAATGTGTAACAGTTGCGCATCAGCATTCCGTAAAATCCTGGGAAATTCGTATAATTTCCTTCCCGGATCACACGGTAAAGTTTTCTTTTCCGCTGAGTAGACTGCTCATAAGCAACCTGAATTGCAAAACTGTCAAATGCATTAAAATGGTTACAGGTAATGACCGCACCGGACTTAAGTGCATTCATATTCTCAATCCCCTTGATATCCTTGATGATCAGCTGCTTGTTAGCGATAATATTGTTCAGAAAGCTTCTTGCGACCTTGTAGGTCAGCTTCGTCTTAATCTTACTGCTGATCTTTCTGCGCAGATAGTCAATATCGTCCGGCATCAGTTCCTTCGTCGGTGGATCTTCCTCCACATCCTCATCAAAACGCCCCTCTCGCTCCAGCTGCGCAATCTTTTCCAGCACTTCAAGACGATCCTTCGCTTTAAGCTGTCCTCTGTTCAAAAGGTTCAAATAATTGTTTTCATTATCGATCTCATTTTGTGCCGTCACCATCAGACGATCCGCAGAAGCCGCATCCTCCGCTCTCTGCTCATCAGTATAATTTTCCAGGACTTCAAGAATCTCTTCATAACAAACCGTCTTCTTCGCATACTCCCAGAAATATGCTCCCATCCGGCAATCCTTGTAATGCCAGGGTTTTGACACCATAATATAATGAAGCACACAGATCGACTCTTCCGGATAATCGATATTTCCAAACACTTCTGTGTTCCACTGCTGCGGAAGCCAGAATACCTGCCCCTTGCAGATCAGATTCAGATAATCCTCATCCTGTGTGACCACAAAATTATACACATGCAGTAACTCGATAAACTGATCCAGCACACGCTGCTTACGGAACTGCTCACAATTGATCACAAGAAGACCCGCATTAAAATACGTGTTGCGGTCGATTCCAAGCACCTTTTCCACATAGGTTCCGTACACATCCGTCTGTACCATCGCCTGTTCACGCGCAGCACCTACATAATTATCCCCAAGGTCATACGCATACAGATCCGCAATATCACCAAGCACAACGGTATCACTGTCAATATAGATCGCCTTCTCGTACTCTGGAAACATTTCCGCTATAAAAAGCCTGAAATATGTTGTTTTCGAATAATAATCGCGCAGCGGCAGCTTGTCACTGATCGACTTCAGATAATCGGTTACATCATCAAACCGGATCTGAAACTGCTCGTCCTGCATCGCATACATCACATCCTGCATTTCCTTCGAAATATTTGTGTGCAGCACATGAATACAATATTTTTGATCACGCGATGCATGTTCCTTCATCGACTGTAAAGAGACGACGGTATATTTCACAAAATTATCATCACACGCATAAAAAACCGGAATTACCTTATTGTCATTCATAGATCCATTCCCCTTTCGAATCATCACTCAACATCATTCCCGCAATTCGAATTACTTTCCATCCGTCTGCGTTTCTTCCTCAAATTTTCGCTTCAGATACAGATATTCATACAGGATATCGTCAAACACATAATAGTGAAAAATGCGATGCACATCGCTCACACGCCACTGCTTGATATTCGCCGTATGTGGATACGGCAGATAAAACAGCCTCTTGGAAAAATGTCTTACTACCGTACTTTTGTGCAGAAACTTCTGATCATTGAACTTCTGCGGAAGCATCTTCTTACAGCTGGTACTCCGGATAACTGCCGACTGATCCGCAAACACAAGCTTTTTCTCCTTGATCAGCTTGCGAGCCTTCACAAGAAGTCCTGTCTCCTTGATCTTCTTTAAATTGAGAAGCAGTACTCCTGCGTTCACATAATCCGGACGGATCAGATACTTTCCGTAGTGATCCCTTGCCGCCGCATATTCCACATCCGACACATCGGTATCATACAGAAGGCAGATATCCCGGTTAAACAGGATATCCACATCCAGATACAACAGCTTATCCGGCATATCTGGCACAATATCTGCAAAAAGCCGAAGCAGTGTATATGGAGAGCAGTATGCTCCCTCATTCGGGCAATGCTTAAACTCTTTCTCATACAACTCTGTCACATCCACACGCACAACGGAATTGTCTGGGTGATACTGCTTGACAACACCATCCAAAAACGCGATCATTTCCTCCGAAATCGGTGTATATTCCGGTTTGATCCGCGTGACATCCATCGTATAGACATAGATGCGAAACGCCTCCTTCGTATCTGTGCGTTTTAATATGGAGAGCATACACGTCAGCACCCCATCAAACACTTTCCCGTTGCCGGAAAAAAGCAAATTTATCATAACAGTCTCCTACTCGTCTCTTTCGCGCTCGTAGTGGATCAATTCCACCTCATTACTTTTTGCCCGCTCACACATCGTCTGATATACTTTATCACGCAGCATTCTCTTCTGCTCTCTTGCAGGAAGCGATTCATCCGCGTAGAACGGACCGTCCACATAAGTCACGATCTGCGGAACATCATCTCTTTTCCCCTTATGATAAGTGTTGGTCAGGCAGTATACCGGAACACGCGCCTGCACCGGATAACGGAACGAACTGTCCTTAAACGGACGGATCTTCGTATAGTAAGGCCAGATATGTGCCTCCGGATAGATCATAACGCAATTTTTCTGTTCTATCGCATGATCTAAACTTTCCAGAAAATGTTTCATCGCCTCCCTGTCATCCGGCAGCGGCAATGCTCCCAGATACGGCGTAATCCTGCCAAGTACCGGCATCGACACATTGTTCGGATGTACGATCGTTTGGACATCCACCGGTCGGTTCACCAGTGTCGGGATCAGTGCATCCCCCAGAGGATGCGTGTGGTTCCCATACATATAGTAGCCCTGTCCTCTGGTCTTCTTTAATACATCCAGATTCTCTACCCTGTGCCTGAAATAAAGCTTCATATATATTTTTGCAAGCGGAATCGCAACCACGTGATACCAGAAGAAATGCGCTGCCTTTCCTGTCCATGACGCTCTGATATAGCGGTAAGAAGCATCGATCTTCTTTGCCTTAATATGATCCCCCGCAAACTCGTCATTTAATTCATCCCGGTAATAAATTACCTTCTGTTCGTGCTCCATAATCTATTCCTTCATCGGACACAATATACTCAACATGTGATATTGTAATCCATTTTATGTCTTTTGTCTACCACTTTATGTAGTTTCAAAAACTATGTGTTGTGTTTTCCGTTCGTTTACCACAAAAAAGAGATGCTACTTTCTGTAAGTAACATCTCCTGTAAATTCTGTTATCACTATGTATCTCTATGCCAGGTCGCCAAGAACCCGCTCCTTCACATTCTCGGCATCAAACTGATGAATATATCCGATCAGTTCCTCCGTAACGCCAACCACACGCTTCGTCTTGTCTCCACACTCACTTACCGTGTCTTTAAATCCTGCCAGATTCTCTGTCGTAAGCTGTGCACTATCGGAATTCTCCTCGGAAGAAGCCGACAATGCGTCAATTCCGCTTTCGATCACATTCTTGTGTGTCTCAAGATCACCGACTTCCTCATTGATTCCCTCAATGGAACCCCGAACCTTCTTAATCTCGGAATGCAAAGATTTAAAGATAGATACCGTCTCATTGACTTTCTCACTCTGCACTGCAAACGCTTCCGCCACTTCCTGCGTTGTAGCAACGCTGATCTCGGAATTGCTGAGCAGTTCATTTACAACATGATTGATCTGCTCCGTTGATTCTTTCGACTGATCAGCAAGAACTCTGATTTCTTCCGCTACGACAGCAAATCCGCTTCCATGTTCGCCGGCACGTGCAGCCTCAATGCTGGCATTTAAAGCAAGGAGGTTCGTCTGGCTCGAAATACCAGCGATAATCTCTGCTGCCTTACGGATCTGCTGGGCAGAACTATTTGTCAGTTCCGTCTGCTGACGCACGTTCTCGATCGACTCTCCGTTCTTCTCATTGATGTTCATCAGCTCCTGCATAATCTCATCAACGGAATCATTGTATTCGCTAAGAGTCTGCACACTCTGTGTCAGGCTCGCAATATTCGTAGAAATATAATCGATTGTTGTGCCGATCGCATCAATCTTATCCTTCATATCCAATGTATGATTCGACTGTGACATCGTATTCGCTGCGATCACTTCAACCGCTGAATTGGTCTCATTGACCGATTCCGTCATGTTTGAAAACATCTCCTGAAACTCTTCTGTCACTTCCTCGAGTTCCTGTGTTGCGTTACGGATTCCCGCAATCACATTTGCAAAAGATCCGACCGATCCCTGCACCTCTCGGAACATCTTACCGATGTCATCTTCTCTTGCTGCCATCTTCTTCGCACGGATTGCCATCCTGGAATTCTCCGCAGGCTTCGTTCCCATTACCGCCATCCGGATCGGTTCCATCACATACTTGACGGACAACGCAATCAATGCAATCATAACCGCGACAACCACCGTCGTCAGAATTAGCGCAACAAGCGTATTTATCACATGCTTATCCAAAAGAGTAAGCACGAGTACCTGCCAGGCTACAAGAACCACCAGTACGACCGCAAGCACTGCGATCAGTTTTTTCCCCAAGTTTTTCATTTGTCAAATACCTCCACATTTCGCATGACTTGTATAAAATCATACCATAATATTCACAAAATAGGAACACAGATTTTGCTATTTTCACTAATTATTGCATAAATTTCTGTTGGTCCAAACACAAAAGAATTATGTCCCGATCATGTCATCCGAGCGGTAAATCTCTCCCTCGATTCCGCTTATATCTGCAACCGGGATCTCTGTTCCATCCTCCATCTGCAATATTTTCTCGAATTCTTTCACTTTCCGGACAGCTCCTGTTATTGTAAGATACGCTCCTCCGTCTTTCTTCCCATCCTCTTTAAAGTAAGTAATCTTCACAACCGGATGCTCCGCAATCTGTGTTGCAAGAAAAGCAATCTTCTCGTTCAACCGCTCCTTCACTTCCTCATCCAGTTCTCTTTTCGTCTCCGTCAGCCTCTGTGTCTCCGAGATGGCATCGTCGTATCCGGTCAAGGCTGCAAACGGTGAAAACTGTGCCGCCCGATCCTCTCTTGCCATCTGTGGATGCTTCGCAGAGGCCGGATGTGGCAATCCGATAATATCATCATATTTATGACTGTTCATAAGCTGCTGCAACGTCATGCTTTATGTCCTCCGATCTGCCGGTTGCGCTCCTGCATCGTCGCCCCTTCCTGAAGGTTCATTCCTTTGAGGATTGCATTCTTTCCGAATTTTTTCTTGATGTCAAGCATCGCATGCTGCATCTTTTTTTCTCGCTGTAAGGCTTTTTCTTCCTGTTGATCCAGCTTCTGTCGCTCTTCATAATTTGTAAAGAGGTCCAGCTGCTCATACGCAGTCTCACGAATAACAGAATCCTCCTTTACAATGTGATTCGCAACCAAATTGATCCGTCGCACAAGAAGCTTGTCATCCACAATGCGATCATACAATTCCATGACGGCATCTGTAACCTTCCGTGTGGATGAGGTCGGCTCGTCAAGATTCGCAGTTCCATGCGCATGCTTCGGTATCTTCCTTCCGTAACGGTCCGTTGTCACTTCGCCACGGTAAGAATTTCCCTTCTTTAAATTATCAATGTCATAACCGACGGTAAGTACCATCTGATCCGTCACAAGTCCTTTGTCCACTAAATCAAGTACCAGCACATCTGCCATCTCCTGCACAATAAGTCTTGCTTTATCTGCCGGATATGGGCACTGCAACACCTGACCGGATCCCATACTGTTGGACTGTGGTTTATAATTTTTCACATCTTTAATGGTTGTCGGCTCATATCCCCATGCATGATCGATCAAAAGTTCTGCATTAATACCGAACATCCGATAAAGCAGTTCTTCATTATAATATTCATTCTCTTTTCCAATCGAGCAACGTGCCACATCTCCCATCGTGCAGATGCCGCATTCCTCCAGTTTCTTCGCATAGCCTCGCCCCACGCGCCAGAAATCCGTGATCGGTCTGTGATCCCACAGAAGCTGTCTGTACGTCATCTCATCAAGCTGGGCGATACGCACTCCGGTATGGTCCTTAGGAATATGTTTCGCAACAATATCCATCGCGATCTTGGCAAGATAAAGATTGGATCCGATTCCCGCAGTCGCAGTAATCCCGGTTTGATCTTCCACATCACGGATCATCTTTTGCGCCAGCTCGTAGGCCGTCATATGATAGGTATTCAGATAATAAGTGACATCCATGAATACTTCATCAATGGAATATACATGGATGTCCTCCGGTGCAACATATTTTAAATAAATCTGATAAATTTGTGTACTGTATTGCATATACAGCGCCATCCGCGGCGTTGCCGTAATATAAGAGACGGCAAGGGATGCATTCTTTTTCAATTCCACATCATCTGCGGATTCTCCTGTAAAAGTATGTCCAGGCGCGCGGCTTAAACGTGCACGATTAACTTCCTTTACCTTCTGCACCACCTCAAAAAGCCTCGCACGTCCTGGAATTCCATACGCCTTCAAGGATGGGGAGACAGCAAGACAGATCGTCTTCTCTGTACGACTCGCATCAGCTACGACCAGATTTGTCGTCAGCGGATTGTGTTCCCGCTCCCGGCACTCGACCGAAGCGTAGAACGACTTCAAATCAATGGCAATATACTGTCTGCTTCGCTGCATGCCTCTCCCTCCTTTTCGGTCATATTTCCATACAGTATCTTCTTTTTAGTCCGGTTTATGTACGAAGAAAGACTTTATTTCTCCTTCTTCTGCTCCTTAAGCATATGAACCTGTTCCTCCAAGTCTTTCTCCGACTGTCTGTGGTTTTCAAACCAACAGGACCAGGCACCGGCGCCCACTACAAGAACTGCAAAGATTGCCACCAAAATATTAGATGCCATATTCTCCTCATTTCCGTGCCTTACGCACTATATTCTCTTTTCAATGGTAATAGAAAATATAGTCAGCCTTTGGCTCCGTCCTTCCGGTGAATATAGCGGATGATCGTCTGCTGATTGCACAGAGGCAACGCTGAAATCCTGACGATCCGCTTGATCCATCCCGCTGCAAAAGCAGTAACGACAAACAGAAAGTAAGCCAAAAAGATTGTACGGATACTGCTGATACGGCTTGTCTTTCCCGCCATACTCAGCACCCAGACGAGACTCGAAATCCCTGACGCCGAACACTTCCTCCGTGCCCTCATTCTGAGGTCCGCCGAAGAAGACATCATTCAGCTGATGTGCAGTCTGCTGCGACTCGATAGCTCCGGTGTGCAGGCGCTGCAACAAAGAGTCCGCTTTCACCGACTCATAGCACATTCCCGACAAAAGAATCATCAGTATTAAATTCAGACAGATCCACCTCGTGTGGTTCTTCGTATTCTTCATCGTCTGCCACCTTTGCCTCACAATTGATATTAGATTTATCATACCAGAAAGTGTGTTCGATTTCAATCTTTTTGTTGACAATAAAGTCTATCCTGTGCTATAGATAGGTTATAACAACAATATGAGGGAGTAGTTAGCATCTTTCATGCGAGATTGTTCGTCATCACGCCTCTTTGGCCGGGCAATTTCCATACTTCATTTAAGTATGTAACGAGACTTTTATTGCACTATTTTTCGTGCAGTAAGAGTCTCTTTTTTACTGCGCAGACTGGAGGTCATTATGATGTATTTATTGCTACTCGTCGGTTTTCTTCTTCTGCTCAAGGGAGCGGATTTTTTCGTGGACGGTTCTTCCTCCATCGCCGGAATTCTCCGTGTTCCTTCCATTGTGATCGGTCTGACGATCGTTGCAATGGGCACCAGTGCTCCCGAGACAGCCGTCTCCATTACTGCCGGTCTCGCCGGGAACAGTGACATCTCGCTCGGCAATATCGTCGGATCGAACATCTTTAATCTGCTCATGGTCATCGGTGTGTCCGCACTCCTTCGGCCGATCACAACCCCAAAAGATATGTTAAAACGCGACCTATGGTGGAACATTGCAGTCTCCGCCGGTCTCGTTATCCTTCTTCTCGACTTTAAACTCAGCCGCCTGGAAGGTATCATTCTTCTGATTGGTATGACAGCCTATCTTTTTGTCGTAATCCGAGGGGCTTTGCGCGAGCGCACCGATGCCGAGCCGATCCGCACACTATCCGTGCCACGCAGCATTCTTTATATTGTCGGCGGTCTGATTGCAATCATCTGCGGCGGCAATCTGGTTGTCGATAATGCAAGCCTGATTGCCCGCTCTCTCGGCATGAGTGATACACTTGTCGGTCTGACAATCGTTGCGATCGGAACCTCTCTTCCGGAGCTTATGACATCCATCGTTGCAGCCCAAAAAGGCGATTCCGGTATCGCATTGGGCAACGCGGTTGGATCCTGCCTGTTTAACATCATGTTCATTCTTGGCGCAACTTCTAGCCTTACGCCAATCCACGCTGCTCCGGAGCTACTGATTGACTCTATCCTTCTGACGGCTGTATGCATCCTGATCCTCGTCCTTGCAAGATCGCACAAGATTACATCCCGAAAGGAAGGCATCATCTGCATTCTCTGCTATCTTGCATATAGTGTCTACATTATTCTCCGGTGAAAACCATAAGAAAGAGGCGGTCCGCACATCGTGCGAAACCGCCTCTAAAAAAGGGATTATATTTTTATTTTACTGGCACAACTTCTTGAACTCGTCTGCCACGAACTGAACCTTCGTTCCAATAATAACCTGAACACTTGTCTTTCCAG
>OMGK01001972.1_pt1 | contig 9967 bp, 9 predicted proteins | sample 1645881 | NCBI WGS metagenome assembly OMGK01 (sample SAMN00849303, study PRJEB25192) | human gut metagenome
ATTCCATGTACCTATCATATCCGGCCGATTCAATTTTAAATCCTTTTCCGAAATATCCTTTGACAAAGCCATCATTCTTTTGGAAAAATCAATAAGGTCAATCGTTCCCCATTCGTAATCTGTCTTTTTACTATTCTCTACCCAATTACGTTCCCAGGCAGCCATATTAAAATCAATTCCTTTGGTACGGCTGGCATAATAGTTTTTCCAACGTTCCAGATAATAACTTCCAATCAGCCCACTCCAGATACGAGCTGCATAGTCATCTACCGGAGGTCCCCAAACAGTAACAATACGCCGCGCATTCATTTCATACTGTTTTTTCTGTTGGGCTGTTTCGGCAGCTTTTGAGGCAAAATCCAGCCACCGATTCAAACGAAGTGTAGGGTGTTTGCTTAAAAGGGCATCCATTCCCAACATCAGCGTTTCGAAACGGCTTTGAAGCAAAACAGCCTGTAAAGTATCTCCCAGCAGATACTCCTGATCAATCATCTTTGTCAGAATTTCAACTTTTCCACCTAGATATTGAGCGGTCATCTCTGCCATATCGATTTGATACATCGGGTTGTTTCCTAAATCGTCCGCTGCATTCACAAAGCATTCCAAGCCTTTGAAATAGTCTTCGCAAATGTTGATGGAACCGTTCTTCACCATACCCGGCCGAAGCTGCCAGTTAAAACGAGGATGATCGGTAAATGTGCCATATACCGACTTGAGCAAATAATCCCAGGCACTCATTATATCGGCAGATGTCTTTCCGTAACGATTTTCCGAATAGTCTTTCAGCCACTCACGTATTTCTATTTTATGATTACTCCACCCTGCATCCGTAACCAATTCATATAAAACCTCATTGTTTTCAATGCCTTCCGGAGCTAATCCATGCGCAATCAGATTCCCTTTATTGGGAGAAGACAATGCCTCAAGATGACCGTTGGCATAAAAATCAAGTATGCCGGTCATACCTACCTTACCTCCCATATTAGGTATCACACTATATACCCATTGCTTATTATAGAAGCCTTTGTAATATTCCCAGTTAACTTCCGAATGCCAGAAATGCTTATTATAATCAACCGCTAAATCGAGCAGAAGTATTTTATCATCAGGTACTTTCGAAACCAGCGCGCCTAAAGTCTTATAATCCCATATATGTCGCTGATATCCGAACATCCATCCCTGCATTACCCAAACAGCTCCGGCATTGGCTTTTCGGATAGATTCATAAACACTTTTTCCATAAGATGCTGCCATTTCATAACGTTTCGGATTCCCTTTTTCAGGAAAAGGTATATCCATTTCGTTAAAGCTGTCTACCAAATAATAGTCACATTTACCAAATTCTTTCTCCCATTCACGAATAAAAGCTGTGCCTATTTTTTTGAATAAAGGCTCTTGAGGAGAAATCATCCAGTTAGAAAAAGCCCCACCCCATTGGGTTTCGACAATTTCCAACTCCGGATGGATACGTTTAAACGCCCGGGGGATAAATCCCGGAAATCCCGGACAGATGGGTTTCATATCCAATGACCTCATTCTATCCAAAATCTGATGCTGAAGAGCAATCTGTTTCTTATGCCAATCCTCATTCAAAGGGCCGTCTATACCACTTATATTTCCCATACGCATCCATGGCAAATGAGCCGGACCGACAAAGTAATGGTTGATTTCTTCGTCTGTCAGCCCCATTTTCTTCCATACTCTTGCTATGATGGCTTCATAACCGACCAAAGCCAGAGGCATATTAATACCATGCAGAGCCATCCAGTCTATCTCTTGTTCCCAACGTTCCCAGTCCCAATAAGGCATAGAATAACCGTAAGTGCAAACATTAAAATAGTAGTGATTAGCAAAAGGAGATATTGTTTTCTTTACAGACAAATCCGGCAATTCCTTTGAAGGCATGGAAATACTATTACCTGTCCAAGTATACATGCCTAAATGATTATCTTTTATGTAATCATAAAAACCGCGACACAACGAAACATTATCCGAGGCTTGAATACGCAATATTCCTTTCTGCACCTCATACTGATAATATGTAGAGTTCTTTTCCGGTTTCAGTTTTAATGAGACAGGAATTTCTGATTGCCGGGAAACACGCTGAATTAACTCACGTACCGCAATTGTTCCTTGTGCATGTGCTAAAGTGGATTCTATGAAGAGATAACAAAGTAATAAAAAAAAGATGTTTTTTTTCATGTTTAAGAACTGTTTGAAAATGAAAGTTTAAAATGAAAAGCGTGTTTCCTCTTTCCTCGGAAATGATTATTTTGGGTTAACAAGTTTAAAATAATTGTATGTTCGACGGATTTGGAAGAAATACTACGGCAAGTTATCAATAAAATCCTGAATGTGCAAGAGAGAAAACGAAAATATGATTTGATAATTATAGGAGTTTCTGCCGAAAACATACATGCAGCAATCGGGTTTGGCAGAGGAAATGTTCGGATTAGCTGTTGTAAAAGAGCTTTCGAATGAAACTTGAACAGGCTCTGAAAGACTAAAGTGTTTTATCAAAAGATCAAGGAGTTTTTAGCAAAGACCTTAGTCTTTTTTTTTAACTCCAAGGTCTTTTTTGAGGGGTGTTATAGTGCTGAAAAAATGAACTTAATGTATTGATAAGCAATGCTTTGGGTGCTTGTTTCTACCTGGTTGGAAAATGGTGTTGGGTTTGCAAGGTGGTAATATGGTCAAAGTGCTGAATAACAGTGTATTGACTGTTTTGTTTGGGACCACTGGGACCAGGGCCCATCTTTATGCTTTGGTGGCCCCGGAATTGTGCTCTTGTAAGATGTTATTTGATTGTTTATCAATGTATTATGTCTGTTTAAAACGGACAAGCAATGGCTTTATGAGAAATAAGTATACATTTTAATCACATTATCATGTTTTTCGCATTTGTTTTGATATACTCCCCTGCCGGTAAAGTGACAGCATTATCTACAGTTTGGCACACCCTCTACTTGTGTTATCGGACTCTTTTCTCCACAGAAGGTGAATTAATTTACTTTTTAGCTGTTGGATATTCCATGCCTCCATCTTTCATTTCCCCCTGTTTAAGCCTGTTTTCATCCTTCGGAGAAGTGAAAAATACAGTATCTGGGCTTGTACGCTTTATGAGTCTGATAATCAGTGTTTTGATGTGTTTTTATGGGGCCGGGAAAGCATAAAGGTGGGCCCTGGACCCAGTGGTCCCAAAGATAATACTTATTTGCTTGATAATAAGCATATTATGTAAAACCAAACAACCTGTCCCGGAGTTCGTTATCTCTGAGACAGGTTGTGTTGGAATATTTTAAATCCTGTAGGGAGTTGTATTCTCTTTAAATGGAGAGTTCGTGAAGCACGTTCACCAGTTCTCTGTCGATGGGCTTGTCGTTTTTGATGGCTTTGACAAAAGGCACATACACAATCTTATCGTTATCAATGCCAATCATCACGTTACGCTGACCTTCGAGCAGTGCCTGGATGCTGGCTACTCCCATGCGGCTGGCAATGATGCGGTCGTGTGCAGTAGGACGTCCTCCGCGTTGCAAGTGTCCCAAGATGGTGACACGCACATCGTACTGGGGATATTCGTTTTTCACACGTTCTGCATAATGCATAGCCCCTCCGGTAAGTTCACTTTCGGCCACCAACACGATGCTGCTGCTTTTTGACTTGCGGAATCCGTGTTCGATGAATTCTTCCAGTTGGTCCACCTCCGTACTGAATTCGGGGATGATGGCTGCTTCTGCTCCTTGCGGATGAAGTGCGGCACAAGGCTGCTTCTGCACCTGCGGCAATAGCGCCGTTCAATGCCAGAAAACCTGCATCGCGTCCCATTACCTCGACAAAGAACAGACGTTCGTGAGAGGTGGCGGTATCGCGAATCTTATCCACAGCATCGAGAATGGTATTCAAGGCAGTGTCATATCCGATGGTGGTGTCGGTACCGTATAAGTCATTGTCAATCGTTCCCGGAAGTCCGATACACGGTACATCGAACTCTTGTGCAAATATACGTGCGCCGGTCAGTGAACCGTCACCGCCGATGATGACCAAAGCATCGATTTCGTGCTTTTTCATGTTCTCGTATGCTTGTGCACGTCCTTCGGGTGTTGTGAATTCCTTGCAGCGGGCGGTTTTTAGGATAGTACCTCCCATTTGTATGATGTTGCTGACATTTTGGCTTTTGAATTCCTGAATTTCATCTGTTACCAAGCCCTTGTATCCTCTATAAATGCCATATACTTTCAGGCCGTTATAGATGGCAGAGCGTGTCACTGCGCGAATGGCGGCGTTCATTCCCGGAGCATCACCTCCGGATGTTAAAATACCGATACTTTTAATCGTTCCCATAAATACCCATTTTAATGTTTTTATGATGCAAAGTTAGCAATTTATCACTTGGACAGCGATAAAATATTATTTTTTATTGGTCTGTTTTTCGTTTAGGATAACCTTTTTACACTCTTCCATCAACCATTTGGGAGTAGAAGTGGCTCCGCAAATGCCGATGGAATGGACATCCTTCAGCAGGTTGCGGTCTATTTCCTCCGGTTGGTCGATGAGGTAGGAGTTGGGGTTTACCTTTTTACATTCCTGAAACAAGATTTTCCCATTGGAGCTTTTGCGACCGCAAACGAAGAAAATGAGATCGTGTGCTGCTGCAAATTTACGGATGTTCGGCATACGGTTGGCTACTTGCCGGCAAATGGTGTCGAAGTATTCAAAGGAGGCTTCGGGCGATATGTGTTCCTTGATATATTCCACAATCTGCCAGAACTCTTCCAAAGATTTCGTGGTCTGTGAATACAGCCGGATATCTTTGTTGAAGTCCAGCTGCACCACTTCCTCCGGTTTTTCTATGACAATCGCTTTCCCGTGTGTCTGTCCCACCAGTCCGAGCACTTCGGCGTGTCCGTTTTTTCCGTAAATCACGATTTGTGTATCGTGGCTGTCGGGGGTGTTGTCAAATTCCTGTTTGATGCGTTTTTGCAGCCGCAATACCACGGGGCAGGTTGCATCGATGATTTCGATATGGTTGGCTTTTGCCAGTGCGTATGTTTCAGGCGGTTCTCCATGAGCGCGGAGCAGCACCTTGGCGTTATGCAGCCGGGCGAATTCTTCGTGGTTGATGGTGATGAGGCCCATCTTTTTCAGACGTTCGCATTCTTGTCCGTTGTGCACAATGTCTCCCAGGCAATAGAGCGTGGTGCCCTTTGCCAATTCCTCTTCTGCTTTTTTGATGGCGGTGGTTACACCGAAGCAGAAGCCCGAACCTTCGTCTATCTCTACATTAACCATTGGTTGCTTTTTGGAATTGTTCTGCCAGCCATTGTTTCTGTTCGGCAATGGTCATGTGGCTGTTGTCCAACAAAATAGCATCTTCGGCTTTCCTCAAGGGACCGACTTCCCGGTTTTGGTCGATATAATCACGTTCTTCCACGTTTTTCAATATTTCGTCGTAAGAAGCCGGCCGGCCTTTTGCTTTCAGCTCGTCGTATCGGCGCCGGGCGCGGATGTCGGCAGAGGCGGTTACGAAAATCTTCAGTTCGGCATCAGGAAAAACCACGGTTCCGATATCGCGTCCGTCCATCACAATTCCTTTCTGCCTGCCCATTTCCTGTTGCTGTTTCACCAATGCCTCCCGAACAAATCCGAGGGCGGCAACCGGGCTTACGTGTGAAGAAACTTCCATGGTCCGGATGCGTTCTTCCACCTCTTCGCCGTTCAGCAAGGTGACAGGACGCTGGGTTTCCGGGTTCAGCCGGAAAGAAATCCTGATGTCGGGCAGGCTGTTTCGGAGCTCCTCCTCCCGGATGCCGCTGTCTGTAAACAACCCGTTGTCGAGGCAGTATAAAGTAACGGCACGATACATGGCACCGCTATCTATATATATGTATCCTATTTCACGTGCCAAATCTTTGGCCATTGTGCTTTTTCCGCAAGACGAGTAACCGTCGATGGCTATTGTTATTTTTTTCATATATAATTAATGTATAGATGAGTATATTGCTATATGCGGTTCAAAGATAGGGAAAAGTTAGGTGCCCTTCCATGAAAAAGAATTAAAATATAATGAATTAGCAAATTTTTACGGTGAAAATACTTTTTGTTTAAAAGAAAAGTACTACATTTGCCTTGAATGAGAAACACTTAATTTTAAACAACAATTTATGGAAGTTAAAAAATCGCCCAAAGCAGATCTTGAAGGTAAAAAAAGTACCTGGCTGCTAATCGGTTATGTGTTTATCTTAGCTCTTATGTTTGTCGCTTTCGAATGGACTGAACGCGATAAGCAGGTGACTACAGATACAGGTATGGCCGCAGTTGTATTTGAAGAAGAAATGGTTCCTATCACAGAACAGGAAGAACAGCAACAAGCTCCTCCTCCCGAAGTACCTAAAGCGGAAGAAATTATTGAAATCGTAGAAAATGATGCTAAAGTAGAAGAAACCGTTATTCAGGCATCAGATGATACGGAAAAAGCTGTGGAAGTTAAATATACACCGGTTGTAGTAGAAGAGGAAGAACCGGAAGAACAACAGATTTTCCAGATTGTAGAAGAAATGCCCGAATTCCCCGGCGGTATGGGAGAATGTTTGAAGTTCTTGATGAAGAATGCAAAATATCCGACCATCTCTCAGGAAAACGGTGTGCAGGGTAAAGTATCAGTGAAGTTCGTTATCGAAAAAGACGGTTCTATTGCTGATCCGGTTGTTGTTCGCGGTGTAGACCCTTACTTGGATAAAGAGGCTCTGCGTGTAGTGAAGTCAATGCCGAAATGGAAACCCGGTAAACAACGTGGTAAACCGGTACGTGTAAGTTATACCGTGCCCGTAATCTTTAAATTACAGTAATCTTTGGATAAAAATCATGAAGAGGCTGCTCATTGGGTAGCCTCTTTTTTTAGTAATATATTTAATTCTTTTTCTTATGGCTTTTTTAGCAACCGAATTGTCGGATAAGATCAACGGCTATCTTTCTGAAATGCCTTATATGCGTGAACCGAAAGGGCTGTATGCTCCTATTGAATATGTATTATCGTTGGGTGGAAAGCGGATTCGTCCTGTCTTGATGTTGCTTGCTTATAATATGTATAAGGAAGATGTGGACTGTATTTTGCCGCAGGCGGCAGGTATCGAGACTTATCATAATTATACTTTATTGCATGATGACCTGATGGACAAGGCTGATATGCGCCGCAATAAACCTACTGTTCATAAAGTATGGGATGACAACACGGCAATCTTGTCGGGAGACGCTATGTTGGTATTGGCTTACCGCCTGATGGCTGATTGTCAGGAAAAGTATTTGAAGCGGGTGATGGATATCTTTACACAGACGGCTTTGGAAATATGCGAAGGGCAGCAATGGGATATGGAATTTGAAACACGTACGGATGTGACTGTACCGGAATATATAGAAATGATTCGTCTGAAAACGTCTGTCTTGTTATCGGCGGCATTGAAAATCGGTGCCGTTTTGGGGGATGCTTCCGAGGAGGATGCCCGCAAACTTTATGATTTCGGCATTCAGATGGGACTGGCCTTCCAGTTGCAAGACGATTATCTGGATGTGTATGGTGATCCCAAGGTGTTTGGAAAGAATATCGGGGGGGATATCTTATGTAATAAGAAGACCTTTATGCTGATAAACGCATTGGCCTTGGGCAATCCGCGGCAGAAGGAAGAGCTGGACCGATGGATTTCGTGTGCGGAGTATTGCCCGGAAGAAAAGATTAAAGCTGTGACGGGAATCTATAATGAGATTGGCATTGATAAAATCTGCGATGAAAAAATCAATGAATATTACGCAAAAGGGCTGGCTTTGCTGGATGGTGTGAGTCTGCCGGCAGAGAGAAAAGAAGAGTTAAAGTCTTTTGTTTGTCGTTTAATGAATAGAAAAGTGTGATGATTGATACCCATTCCCATCTTTTTGCAGAAGAGTTTGCCGATGATTTGCCGCAAGTGATAGAACGCGCCAAGGCTGCCGGTGTCAGGAAGGTTTTTATGCCCAACATTGATGATACAACCATCCGTGAGTTGTTGGAGGTATGTGAGGCATATAAAGGTTTTTGTTATCCGATGCTGGGTTTTCACCCGACGTCGGTGGACGGTGATTATAAAGCCCGCCTGATGCCGATGAAAAAGTTGTTGACCGAAGGACACCCTTATATCGCCATCGGAGAGGTGGGGATGGATTTGTATTGGGATAAGACCTACCTCAAAGAGCAGCAAGCTGCCTTGGACGAACAGATACATTGGGCACTGGAGTATGACTTGCCCTTGATTATTCACTGCCGTGAAGCCTTCCCCGAGTTGTTTGAAGTGCTCTCTCCTTATAAGAATACGAATTTGAGCGGCATCTTTCATAGTTTTACGGGAAATGCGGAAGAGGCGGAGCAATTGTCGGACTATCCTGCTTTCAGAATTGGAATCAACGGGGTGGTCACATTCAAGAAAAGTACGTTGCCCGAAACACTGAAGAATGTCCCGTTGAGTAAAATCGTGCTCGAAACCGATTCTCCCTATTTGGCTCCCGTGCCCAACAGAGGGAAAAGAAATGAGACTTCCTATATAAAAGAGGTGGCGTTAAAGTTGGCGGAAATTTATGGCATGAGTTTGGCAGAAATAGATGCCATAACGACCGAAAACGCTTTAAAAGTGTTCAAAATGGCCAAATAAGTTTTTAAAGTTTATTAAATTTGAGGGGATATGCCAATATTGAGGCGCCGAATTCTCCGTATCTACCTTTCTTTTCCACTATTCTATTCTCCTCTCGTCAATCTATGTATAACACATTATAACAAATTTTTCACGTTTGCACAAGAGTTTTTATAATATTTTTTCATAATATTTCATTCGTCCACGGTTTATTGACTAAAAATATTGCGTATGCTATAATATTAAAAGAGTTCAATCAAAGGAGATTTTTACAAATGAATAAAATTACAACAAGAAAATTAGCAATAGCAGGCGTACTTATAGCTGTAGGCGTTGTATGCTCGCCGTTAAACTTTCCTGTCGGCGCGTCAAAATGTTTTCCGGTGCAACATCTTATAAACATAATTGCGTCAGTATTTTTAGGACCGTTTTACGGAGTGATTATGGCATTTATCACATCACTTCTTCGTCTTGCAACGGGTATGGGTACACTTCTTGCATTTCCGGGAAGTATGTGCGGTGCGCTTATCGGCGGATTGTGCTATAAATTTTCAAAGAAATTGCCGCTTGCTTATATCGGTGAATTGTTCGGAACGGGTATAATCGGTGCACTTGCCGCTTATCCTATCGCCGTTTACGTTATGGGTAAAGAGGCTGCACTTTTCGCATATGTACTTCCGTTTATAATAAGTTCGGCAGGCGGTACTGTTATAGCAATTTTTCTTGTTACCGCATTAAAGCAAACACACGCACTTGATAAATTTTTCGGAGATGAACAATGATAAAAGACATTATACAAAATGTTTATTCAAAACATCCGCTTGTTCATAACATAACCAACTACGTTGCCGCAACGGATTGTGCAAATATAACATTGACAATCGGTGCGTCACCGATTATGGCTGATGAGCCTAAGGAAGTCGGTGAAGTAACACAAATTACCGACGGACTTGTTTTAAACTGCGGAACAATTTCCGAAAGTCGATTAAACGCTATGCTTATATCCGGTAAAACAGCAAAGTCAAGAGAAATACCTATCGTTCTTGACCCTGTCGGAGTAGGCATTTCCAAATTCAGAACAAGTGCCGTTCATAAAATAATTACGGAAGTAAAACCCGATATTATAAGACTTAATGCATCGGAACTTAAAAGTATTTGCCTTAACATCAAAAATATGTCGGGTGTGGACGCCGTTAATATTGACAGTTTGGACGATACTGTTGAGCTTGCAAAAAAGCTTTCGCTTAAGACCAACGCGATTATAGGTGTAAGCGGTATATCGGATATTGTTACGGACGGCAAAAATACCGCCG
>OMGK01001975.1_pt1 | contig 9944 bp, 9 predicted proteins | sample 1645881 | NCBI WGS metagenome assembly OMGK01 (sample SAMN00849303, study PRJEB25192) | human gut metagenome
GGCATCTGCTCTTCCGACAGTACAAACTCTGTGGCCGGGTAGACAGTGATGCTTTCCAGCTTCTCAATGGAACGCTGGCTCAGGATGTCGAAGCTGCGGATGGACTCCACCTCATCTCCCCACAGTTCGATACGATAGGGGTTTTCCTCCGTCAGATCAAAGATATCCACAATGCCGCCACGGATGGAGAACTGCCCCGGGCTTTCCACCTGATAGGCTTTCTCATATCCCATAGCCACCAGCCTGGATGCCAGTTTGCTCTCGTCCAGACTGTCGCCCCGCTCGGTGCGGATGATGTCTTTCTCCTCCCACAATACCTGCGGTGTCATCAGTGCCGCATAGGTGGTAACAATGGTGACCGGCTTACCCTCCACGACTCTGCGCAGGGTCTTGATCCGCTCCTGCACCAGCTGATTGCCGTGGATATCCGCCTGGAAAAAGATCAGGTCCTTCGCCGGATACAGCATGACATTTCTGTCATAAAAGCGGTATTCCTCGTAGATCTCTTTGGCCTTTAAGTCACTATAAGTAACGATGACCTTGTATTTCAGGCCATCGCTGAGTCCGTAGATCATATGAAGTTTCTGGGAGTCCACACAGCCGGACAGAGCTACGGTTCCTTTTCCCTGTCTGGTCACTTTTCGGATCTCATCATATTCCGCCAGTTCTTTCAGTGGCGCAATCAGTGCCTGCATCGCTTTTTCCTCTTACTATACAACCGTTACACTTTCTTACTGTTAAAATGGTTCATGGCTGCGTCCGCATTCTCGGTGATGATCATACGGATCGCTTCTGCTGCGGTCTTCGCCGCTTCGTCCATGATGTTTCGTTCCTCCGCCGGAAAATGTCCCAGCACGTAGTCTGCCAGATCGAAGTTCTTCGGCTTCTCTCCCACACCCATACGCACGCGGATAAAAGTATCATGCCCTAACATTTTGATGATATTCTTGAGGCCGTTATGGCCACCGGCGCTGCCTTTTTTGCGGATACGGATCTGTCCCACATCCAGACTGATATCGTCGGAGATCACGATCAGTTCCGCGGTGTCATCCACCTTGTAATAATCCACGATCTCCCGGATGCTCTCACCGCTCAGATTCATGAAAGTCTGGGGCTTCGCCAGGATCACCTTCTGCCCTGCCACGTAGCCCTTGCCGATCAGTGCCTTATGCTTGCTCTCCATGACGGCGATATTTTCTTCCTCTGCTAATCTGTCTATGACATCAAACCCGATATTATGTCTGGTATTTTCATATTCTTTGCCTGGATTTCCCAGCCCTGCGATAATATACATAGCTTTCTCCTTACTTTCTTGCAATCAATGCGTTAACTTATATTTTCGCATTTTTACGCAGAAAATGCAACTATTGGTTATTTTGCACAAATTTCATTTTCGGGAAAACAGCCAATTTCCGCATGGCATATTTCGTTACTTATTTTCCGAATCTAAAGTATCTATTCCCGGCATTGTATTTTATAATAAAAATGGAGTGTTACCAAAACGGTAAGCGGTTCACCTTTCGCCAAAATGATGACATTTTGAGAGCTTCCAGTATTATTGGAGGTGATACAGATGGGAAATCTATTGAAAGGTACATAAGATGCTGGAAACAGTGGTAGGCATTGTCGGTATTGTTGTTACGATCATCAGTATCATCGTAACGCTTATCAGTATCGTACAGACTGCACGGAAACATAAACATCAAAAAAGCAACCGCCCTCGCCAGGATTGAGTTGCTTTTTTGATAAGTAACTATTAACTTAGGTGAACCGTTGCTGTACGGTAGCACTCTTTTCTTTTATTATCCTAACACTCTCTTTTGATTTCGTCAATAAAATTCACCATTTACATAAAATTGAGTCTAAATTGTACCCGGTCTTGACTTTTTCCAGATTATTGTTATACTGAAACAGTTGTACAGCCCATAAAAACAAGGTCTTATAGGGCTCGCCGATTTCCGGCGTAAAATGAATCGTGTGTTCGGGACCTTCCACACGTAAATAAAAACTAAAGGAGAAAACAAATGAACAAGAAAGTACTGTACCTCGTACACGGAGCGGTGATCGCTGCTCTCTATGTTGTGCTGACCATGTTAGCCAACGCTCTGGGACTGGCAAATTATGCCATTCAGGTCCGCTTCTCGGAAGCCCTGACCATTCTTCCCGTATTTACCCCTGCTGCCATACCGGGACTTTTCCTGGGATGTATCATCAGCAATACCATGACCGGCTGTATGCTGTTAGACATTATCTTCGGCAGTCTCGCAACCCTGATCGGTGCCTTCGGCACATATCTGCTACGGAATCAGAACAAATGGCTGGCTCCCCTGCCTCCCATCATCGCCAACATTATCATCGTTCCTTTTGTGCTGGCTTATGTCTACCACTTAGAGGGCAGCATTCCTTACTTCATGCTGACTGTGGGTATCGGTGAGATCATTTCCTGCGGAGTGCTCGGCATGCTGTTACGCACCGTGTTACAGAAATACCGCAAATACATTTTTGACGTACAGAAATAAGCGGTCATCCCGCCAAAAAGGCGTCCGGATCCTTTCACAGGTTCCGGGCGCCTTTTGCTGTCCACTTGTATTTAATTTTCTATTTTCATATAGGAAATAAAATGATTGCCGTTCTCCGCGAACCATGTTGTAGCATCGTTCATTCCCTTTTTGTACAATTTTCCGGTGGACGGCTCCATGATGACAACGTTGAATTCATTAAATCCGGTCACCAGCACCGCCTCGCCATCCTCCAGGATCGCCAGTACCGGAATATCCTGATTCACATAATACAGTACCGCATCCAGACTACAGCCGCTCAGATCCAGTACCTGTACGCCTGTCATATTTTCTTCCAGAATCTGTATTGCCGTCTTGCCCTGCGCCAGGTCATATTCGGTGTTGCGGGTGATTCCGGCATGCCGCAGGATATTGTCCAGACATACCGTCAGGCTGTTCTTCTGGTCCGTGACACTTTCTTCCTTGATTGCCATGATCTGGTTCCTGCTGACACCACAGCCTGCCTGGCCCTGCTGAACGATTGCCCTTCAGCCATACCGTAATTCCTCGGTCGTTCGCAACAACCCCGGCGGAATCGTAGGCTTCCTTCACCGCTTTCCCGGGAGCACTGTAAATGCCCTGTACCCCATAAGCATTGTATACATAATATCTGGAAACTTCGCTGACCGCATCCAGTGTCAGTTCTCTTCCGCCCTCAAATACGACCTCCTTCGGATTCAGCACCTTGATAGTCTTGGTATCAATGGTTGTCTTGGTCTGTATCTGCACATATCTCTCATAAATATCAATATCCGCTGTGACTACTTTATTCTGTCCCGGCTCTTCTTCCACATTGTTCATGATCTGGTCATCCAGGATCTCCTGATAGCTGCCGTTCTCAGAACGCTGTATTCTCGACAGGGTGATCTGATTGCCCTCGATGGCGCAATCCACGATGTAGATGCCATCCTGTCCGTATTCCTTCAGATTATCTCCGGAAGAATTGCTGATGCAGACCTTATACATGGGGTAAAAGATCTGTCCGGAATTCTCTGTCCGGATGTCGCTCTCCCTGGCCACGCCGTAGATAATATCTTCTCCCATGAAGCCAAGCGGCCGGATAGCCTCACCGTCCTCCGCCCGGATCACTGTCTGTTCTCCGGTATTCAGATTCCGGACATTCAGCTGGTTGCTGTGGTTGATGTCATCCCCTTCCTGCCATACGATGATCTCATGGTTCTCCGATACCTGAAGGCTGTCATCCTGTCTTATACTTACCAGCTGTTCAGCGCTGCGATTCTCCAGATCCACATCATAGACACCGTTTTCCAGGAAAAAATATACATGTTGCTGTCTGTTCCGGTACAGCAGCTGTTCCATCTCATCCTTCAGCACCGCATAGCTCTTGGAATATGGGATATAGACTTCTTCCTCGATCGTATTCAGCGAATTGTCATAGCTGATGATCTGAATGCCGGTCTCTCCCTCATGTCTTCCGCGATTCATGTAACCATACACGGCAAATTTCACATTACCGCCCTCGTCTACATCCAGAATCTTGATGCCATGATTGTCATACAGAGTCCGCCGGTCGGCATTATCTTTATCATAGAAGGAGAAGATCACTGTCAGTCCGTTGGTAGCCGCATTATAGCTGAGTAACTGCCCCATATCGGAGAACACCACGGTATTGCCATCCGCGCTCTCCATCATATCCACATTTTCATCCGTGATTCCCAGAAGGATCTTGTCATTGGCATACATCCGGGTAGTATCCGGGATCTGTGTCATGGTACGCTCATAATCCAGCAGATACATTCTCTCCGAAGTATATCTGACTCTGTAATACTCTTCGACATTGTAGTAGATCTTATTTTTGCCCTCTCCGGTGGATACCACAAAATCCATCAGCAGAGAGGCCACATTCCCACTGATCTGTGTCAGCCGGATGGAAGCCGCGTCCTCCTGGACCGGTTCCAGACTGCCCCAGGTGATCTGCTGAAAGCTGCTGTGAATATTCACTTTATGAAAAGTGCCGTTATCTGTCAGCTTGGAATTCGGTTCCAGATATTTCGTCAGTTCCTTGGCCACTTCCTTGTCGTATAATTTTCCGTGGAAATCTGTCGCAAATTCCAGAATTTCCGAAATATGCACATCATCATTCCATAAAATAGTCGTATAATAATATACCTTCTGTTCCCCTTCCAGTTCCAGGATCAGGGTCAGACTGTATTGTGTATTCGTGTCGATCAGGTCTTTTAACGTAAGGGAAACGGAAAAGCTTTTCCCATTTGCCTTCCATCCGGTGACTTCACTGTTCTCGATCAGCCGGCTGCCATCGATGCTGCGAACCTCTGTCGAGATCTCCGTAATTTCTCTTCCGAACGTATCCACGGTGAAATTCGCCTGTCTGCCCTCCCCCAGCAGAGTAATGCAGTCCTTCTGGTAAGCCACATCCATCTCCACGGTATTTCCGTGCAGTTCATTGCATGCCACACCGCCGCTTTCCATGGTGATCATAGGCAGAGTGGCCGGAGCCATCTCCATGGTCATATTGTTATGTCCCTGATTCATAATGCTGCCGATGATCAGTGCTGATGCCAGAAATACTACAACACACACGGCAATTCTAATGATCGTTTTCTTCATTCTTGATTCTTCACTCATTCATTATTCAGCAATTTTTCCAGTGTCGGTGCCACATGGAGCAGTTCCTCCACAGTACCGATATCTGCGCTTTTCTTCGGGCGCATACCGTTCTTTTTCACTGCCCGGATCAACAGATTCTTCGGGGTATGTTCCATATCGATGAATTCCAGGATCTGGGTCTCATAGCCCTGTTGTTCCAGCAGATTTGCTCTCAAAGCATCGGTGAGCAGTGCTGCCACGCGCTCCTTGATGATGCCGTATTTTAACACTGGTTTTAAAGGATCACATTTTATCTGCCGGTTCAGTTCATGCTGACAACAGGGAACCGCCAGAATGACTCTGGCCCCCCATTTTACCGCCTTGTCTAACGCATAATCTGTGGCAAGGTCACAGGCATGCAGGGTCACCACCATGTCCGCCACATCTGTGCCATCGTAGGTACTGATGTCTCCCCTCTCGAACTTTAATCTGTCATACCCCAGCTTTTCCGCCAGTTCATTGCAGTGTTTTATCACATCGGTCTTCAGATCCAGTCCGGTCACCTGGATATCTCTATGCTGTAATTCATGCAGATAATAGTACATTGCAAAGGTAAGATAGGATTTGTCGCAGCCAAAATCAATAATGCGGATGGTACGGTCTTTCGGCAGTTCATCGATCACATCCTCGATAAATTCCAGATACCGGTTGATCTGACGGAATTTATCAAATCTCGCCCTGGTCACCCGGCCGTCCGGGGTCTGCACACCCAGTCCTACCAGGAAATCCACCGGTTTTCCTTCCTCTAAAATATAATGCTTGGTACGGTTGTGAGCCAGTGCCTGCAGTTCCTCCTCTTCAGAAGCAGCCGCCCCCTCCGTCCGCGGTGCCTTGCCACTTTTTTTCACCTTCAGTGTCAGCTTGCCCTTTTTGCTGACCAGAGCGGTGGCCTGCAGGGTCTTCGCTGAGAATTCTCCCTGCCGGAACTGCTCCTGTAAGGCGGTGCAGATCCGGTCCGTCAGCTGTTCTGCTGTAAAATTCTCGTGAAATGCCTGAGTTCCTCTGTAAGCAGTCTCCTGGAACAACAGTTCCTCCCGGATCAGCACCGGGCGGATCTTTACCTTCTGGGTCTGTTCCGGATGACGGCTGTTGCTCAGGATGATCTGCTGCAGATCTTTATTCAAAATTTTCTGTAAAAGTATTTTCAGTTCTTCCATGGTTTATCCTGTTTTTCAAATGTTTTGCGCATATTATAGCACGCTTTCCTATAAGAACGCAATCATTCCCCGTCGTCCACCGTGTCTCCTTTTGTAGATCTCATTGCACACCAACACATGGATCAGATCCTTTGATACTTTTTCCGCTTCCTGTTCCAGGATCGTGCTGATCGTATCCGCTATCCGGAACAGACTCAGGCGGTCCGGATATTCATCATAGATCATGCTTCCTTCATAGTCGTATTTGTCCAATATTTCCGCAATCCTGCGCTGACAGCGTCTGACTTCTCCGGGATAGGTCTGCTGCAGATATTCCAAGTCATTTAATAGTTCCTTTTCATCCATTCTTCCGGGATATCCGGGCAATGTCATAAAAAACGGTCTTGCTACCATTTTAAAATGCCTCATGCTTTTTTATAACATATGCATTTTCTCTCTATAAAGTGAAAAACAGGTGCTGCGAAGCTTATCGCAGCACCTGAATTCTCGCCATTGCTCTCTGCAATGCCGTCTCTGCCCTGGCAATATCCGTCTCTGGCGTCTTGCTGCGCAGTCTCTCTTCCGCACGGTGCAATGCTGCCTCCGCACGGTTTTCATCGATCTCATTCGGCCATTCGATAATCTCTGCCAGAATGGTAACTCCTTCGGGAAGGATCTCGGCGAATCCGGAATGCAATGCTGCTTCCTTCTCTCCGTCCTTCTCCGTAATATGCAGGATACCCGGCTTCACGATCACCGTCAGGGGAATGTGGCCCGGAAGGACACCAATCTGTCCTTCCGTGGTATTGAATTCTACCATATCCACAATTCCCTCATAGAATACTCTTTCCGGGGTTATGATACGAAGTGTGAATTCTTTATCTGCCATATCTGTACTCCCCTCTCATGCTATGCATGAACCTTTGCCAGTACATCATCAATGCTTCCGGCATTCAGGAAGTAGCTCTCCGGAATATCATCATGCTTACCGTCCAGGATCTCACGGAATCCACGGATGGTCTCGCTGATAGGTACATATTTTCCTTCCAGACCGGTGAACTGTCCTGCCACGAAGAAAGGCTGGGACAGGAATCTCTGGATCTTACGGGCACGGGATACGACCAGCTTGTCTTCCTCGGACAGCTCATCCATACCGAGGATAGCAATAATATCCTGTAATTCCTTATATCTCTGCAGGATCTCCTGTACACCGCGGGCGGTCTCATAATGCTCCTTACCTACGATTCTGGGATCCAGAATGCGGGATGTGGACTCCAGAGGATCCACTGCGGGATAAATTCCCAATTCTACAATAGAACGGGACAGAACCGTGGTGGCATCCAGATGTGCGAACGTGGTCGCAGGTGCCGGGTCTGTCAGGTCATCCGCAGGCACATAGACTGCCTGTACGGAAGTAATGGAACCGTTCTTGGTGGATGTGATACGCTCCTGGAGCGCACCCATCTCTGTCTGTAATGTAGGCTGGTATCCTACTGCGGAAGGCATACGGCCTAACAGTGCGGATACCTCACTTCCGGCCTGGGTGAATCGGAAGATGTTGTCGATGAACAACAGCACATCTTTTCCGCCCTTGTCACGGAAGTACTCTGCCATGGTCAGTCCGGTCAGACCGACTCTCATTCTTGCTCCGGGAGGCTCGTTCATCTGTCCGAATACCATGGTGGTCTTGTCCAATACGCCGGACTCCTGCATCTCGTGGTACAGGTCGTTACCCTCACGGGTACGCTCACCTACACCGGTGAATACGGAATATCCGCCGTGCTCGGTTGCGATATTACGGATCAGCTCCTGGATCAGTACAGTCTTACCTACACCGGCACCACCGAACAGGCCGATCTTACCACCCTTCTGATAAGGGCAGAGCAGGTCAACGACCTTAATACCGGTCTCCAGCAGTTCTGTGTCCGTAGACTGCTCTGCGAAGGTCGGTGCGGCACGGTGGATAGGCTCGTAAGACACTCCTGCCGGTACCGGCTTGTTATCAATCGGCTGACCCAGTACATTAAATATTCTGCCCAGGGTATTCTCTCCTACCGGTACGGAAATGGGAGATCCGGTGGCGATAGCCTCCATTCCTCTCACAAGTCCGTCGGTAGTACCCATGGCAATACATCTGACAGTGTCATCACCCAAATGCTGGGAGACTTCCACTACCAGTTCTCCTCCATCTCTGGTAGGGATGCGGATCGCGTCATTGATCTCGGGAAGTTTGCCCTCATCGAAGCGTACATCCAGTACGGCACCGATGACCTGGGTGATCCTTCCTTTATTCTCTCCTGCCATTTCTACCTCTTTCCTGCCCGCTATGCGGGCATTTCATAATCAACTCACCTTTTGCACTTATGTCCCTGACAGGTTTGTATCATTCCTAAGCAGACCGTAAAGAAACGTCGGCACTTAATGAGCGCTTCAGCGCGAATTTAGTACCGCTACGTTTCGATCCGAGCGAAAGCGTGTCTGCGTGGAAGATACAAAGCCTGTCAGAGAAAAGCAGTGCAAAATATAAATATTAAAGCGCCTCTGCGCCTGCAATGATCTCTGTAAGCTCCTGGGTAATGCTTCCCTGTCTTGCGCGGTTGTACTTCAGTGACAGATCACTGATCATATCCTCCGCATTGCTGGTGGCATTATCCATGGCCTGCATACGGGCACCGTTCTCACTGGCTGCCGCTTCCATCAGTGCACCATAGATCAGACTGGATATATATTTCGGTATGATCATATCCAGTGCTTCCACATCCTCCGGTTCAAAATTCATCAGTGCGTCAGCACCCTCTGCGGGGGCTTTCGCGTCTGCATCATATTCCACAGGCAGAAGCTTCAACAGCTTCGGCTCGTGGCTCACCGTGTTCTTGAAGTGTGTGTATGCCAGATAAATCTCGCCGATCTCTCCGGCTGCAAATGATGTCAGCAGTTTGTCCGACAGAAGCATTGCTTCGGCATATGTGGGCTCTTCGATGACCTCCGGATAGGATTCCTTCACGGTATATCCCTTTCTCTCCAGAATCTCCCGGCCCTTATTACCGATGGCATAAACCACAACGTCTTCTGCCTTCCACTCCTCCTGTCCAGTGATCAACTTGGCCACATTGGAGTTGTAACCGCCTGCCAGACCTCGGTTGGAGGTGATGACAATGACCGCCTTTTTGGGGGAAGCCCCCGGAACGAGATACTTATGTTCCAGATGACCTACCCTGGACAGGATATTGTTTACGGTATCATACATACAGTCAAAATACGTCTGAGAACGTTCTGCACCTGCTCTGGCTCTCTGAAGCTTTACCGTAGATACCAGCTTCATGGCCTTGGTGATCTGCTGTGTGCCCTGAATGCTGGTCTTACGGCGCTTGATATCACGCATTGATGCCATAGTTACCTCTCATTCTGCCGTATATCACGGCTGACACACTTATTTCAGAAACTCTGCCTTGAAATCATTCAGTGCCTTCACAAGCTTTTCTTCCGTAGCATCGGAGATCACCTTTTCCTCAGCGATGGCTGCAGGAATCTCGGGATGCTTCGTATCCAGATAATCGAAGAATTCCTTCTCAAATAAACTTTCATTTTATTTTGTATTGTCGAAATATTCTCTACCTTTGCA
>OMGK01001978.1_pt1 | contig 9931 bp, 13 predicted proteins | sample 1645881 | NCBI WGS metagenome assembly OMGK01 (sample SAMN00849303, study PRJEB25192) | human gut metagenome
CCCGCCGTTGTTCATCATAGCCATAAGAGCAGCAGGGTCCATATTACCTTTGTTTGCATTCTGCAAAAGTGCAGCTACACCTGGATCTATACCAGCGTTTTGTACTAAAATTTTTTCAGGTTCGTACATAGTTCTCATAAATTTTGATTAAATTAATATCTTGATATTCTTCTTTCATACATAGGTTCATATCTATGCATTCTTTCCTCTTCACGTTCACGATCTAAATATTCATCGTCTTCGTCATAGTCATAACCGTAGCGAGTCATTCTTCCTCCTCTACCTCTTCCACGTCCTCTACCACCACGAGCATAACGATACTCACGCTCTTCATCTTCATCGTCTTCAAGCATTAACATCGTCTTAGCTTCTTTGCGCAATTTATCACACATGATATAGCAATAGTAATACCACATCTTTCCTTCTTCTATATCTTTGTCATTCAACCAAGCTTTTGCCAGTTCTACAAAGTACTTAATGTGATCGCTACTTGTCATAGTAACAACTGCACGATAATAGTCTGAACGTATCATGTTGAGAGCAACGTACCAATCATACTTGTTGTATTTCTCACCTTTCAGATTGATTCCGTACTGGTTAGCGATTGAAGTAGTTTCTTCTAAACTCCAATGTTCTCCACGAGAGCCATCTTCGTTTTCCATCTTAGAGACTGCTTTTAGTGCACATTCTTCATTGAAGTGTGGACCATACATAGCCTCATGACGCTCTATTTTCAGTCTTTCTCTCATTGCATTAATTGATTTAATTATTCGACTTATAAAGTTCATTTTGATAAATCTATTATTCTAGTATTTTCTACATTGATTAACTTGTTACTGTTATCAATTTGGTACTTATAAATAGTTCGTTTTTTAAAATCAAAGTGAAGGAGTCGCTAGAACCAATTCTTATAATTACGCTTATATTCTTTTTTAGTATGAATAAATAGTGATTGTGTATTGCGAATATCGATACTATGTGTTAGGAGCGTATCTCTTTTATTTATTACGATTGATGTCAAATTATTTGGTTTGATTTCCACTTTAAAGTCAGTTGATCTAACTACTATAGTAGTATCATGTACTACTTTCTACTCCTATATCTGTACCTATTTCAACTCCTTCTCTTTGATTTTTAATTTCTTTACTGTAGCATGTACTTCTTGTATCAAGCTATCTTTGGTTTCTTTAAATTCATCTAGAGTAAGCTATAACACTCTGTTATCATTCTTCTACTATGTTGCTAGCTATTCATAGTAAAGATAGTTATTAGTTACTCTATCTAGTTCTCTATTCTTCTTATCTAGCTAGTTATTCTAATAAAAACAAATGGCAGCGAGAATCGTAATGATAATCACTGCCATTGCTTTGTAATTTCTTTTAAACCAACCGATAATGTTACTTGTTAATCTTTTTGCTAGACTTATCAGTATTGGTATCATTTGTAATAGTATTTTGTTCTTCTAAGATGTCTGTTATATCTACATCTAAATATTTTTCTGCTTTCGACTTTATAATCTTTGTGAAGAGTCTTGTAACTAATGAATTAGGTTTTAATGCTTTCCTAGATTCTAATAATGATATTATTTCTGCAAAACATACTGCTCCTGCTGCAACTTTAGCTAACACCAGATCAGCATATGTCATAAATATAAACTTATCTAATAAAGTAAATCCAGCTATCATTATAGCTGCAAATCCTAGTTTTTCAATAGTGGACCAGAATTTACCAGATTCAAAATAATCATTGTGAGTTACTTTTCTGCATACCTTATACCCATAGATTAAGTCTAGTATTATGAATAGAAATGATACACCTATTAAAGGAGCTGCTGGTGCTAGTATAGTTGCTATACCTGTTAACCAACCAACTATAGATTGATATCCATTAGCAAATATACGTCTTGCAAGATTCATTATATATAAACTTCTACTCAACACAACTTAAAATAATTTTATCTGAAATAAAAATGCTAGTCAATATTTATTACTGCTAGCATATGTTAAAGTCTCTGCAATTATATAACTATAACGTACTCATTATTCGTATGTTCTATTTCCCTTACGTATATCCAGGTAATCTAATAGCTCTTTATGTTTAATAGTTTTAGTAAGTAAAGAATAACAGTTAGCGTGTTTAAACCACCCTATATAGCTAGCCATTTTTTCTTCTATAATATTTGTAGTTAGTACTTCACCACCGAACCGCCAGTCCAGCGCCACCAACCCACCCCCCCCACCAAAACCAACAAAGCACACCCAACCCAATTCTAGAGAAGCAACCTGTGGGTATTACTTAACTATACCGTATTGCATAATTAAGTCATTACTCCGCCCACGGGAGATATGTTAATCGAGAACCGATATCAGCATTGGAATGACCAACCCCAACATCGGAATGAAGAGAGAAAAGACCCGCCCAGCCGCCATCGTCAGAGCGACCACCGATTAACAAACAATGTTCTGAAGCATCAGTATTATCCCAGTTATAATCACACCAGTATGTAGTTTCTGAACCACCTGAAACAGATATAGCAAAGAAATCACAAGTAGGTGTAGCCTTAATCTCGGTTTTATAACCATTGCTGACCATTGTACTAGCACATAAAGATTTGTAACTAGCATTTTTATTAGTTGTAAACTAATCTGGTTTCACAGATTTATACCAAGTTCTATAACCATTACTATACACGCTAATAACATCATCTGTATGTTTCCATACATGACCAAATGGATTTTCAATTCCTCTATATCTGTTACACTTACGTGTAATAGTAGAAGTGTTTGATCCAGACTAATCAGTCTATTGTATAGTTACTGTAACTTCACCAGAACCACTACCTAAGCTATCAGAACTTCCTGTTGGAATAAACGACCAAGTTTTAGCTCCGTTGATAGTTGCTGTTCCTGTAGTACAACCTGAACCTAACCCACCTTGTCTAAATCCTTCAGGAGTTAGTTCAGTATTAACAGCCTTTTGTGAATTTCTAGTAGCATATTCCACTAAGAACAAATGACATATAGCTCTATGTTCTTCATATGTATAAAGATTCCATTTAGCTTCTCCGTCAAACCCACTACCTCTAACAGCTTTTCTAAGAACCTCTCTGGTTCTACCTACCAAAGGTATCAAACCTTTAGCGCTACAAACTTTTCCACTAGAGGGAGAAGTTTCGCATAATTCATACGCACTAACGTATGCTTCTTTGTGGTGATACCATCCTGGTTTAGCGTGTGGACATATTTTTAGATTATGAGTTTTTGAGCTAGGAACGTACTCGTCAGTATACCAAAATTCTGGTATTCTAATCATTATATCAGTATCTAAACTAAATACTACTTCCCACTGAGTGTTAGATTCAGTACTATAAAAAGATTTACTAAAATTATCATCTATGGGCAGAATGTTTTCTGGTGACTAGTGGCGATAATTTGTAATAACAAAAGGTTTCATCATACTCTATATAGGTAATGATCTATGCATATCCATATTACCAATACGAGTACAATCTGGGTTAGATGATGTTTCTGACCAAGATACACCATACCAGTCTGGAGCATCTAATGTAACAATTTCACCTAATACAAAATTATCTGGTTTAGTAGTAACAAAACTACTAGTTAATACATCGTTAGCTAATTGTTTATTCTTACAAGTAATAGAAATAGACGATCTATATGTTCCAGCAAAACCTAACCAAATTTCTACATTTGTAGAAGTGACTACATATCCAGCTATTACTGCATCTCCACCAAGCTACGTATTACTTTGCTACTTAACTAATTTAACAGATTCTTTATCTCTAGTACTAGCTACTAGTGTAGAATAATTGTATTGATTAGAACCAAAATTTCCGCCTCCTACTATTTCAAAAATAACATATTTAGCAGAAGTAGTATTTTGTGATACTAGTGGTAAAGTAGCTAATCTCAGCCAATCTGTGTTATTAGCACCTACCTCATAAAACTTAGTATAATAAATACCTGTTTTATCGCCTTCAGCCACATTGTAACCATCTACCATATCTGCATTCAGATTTGGACACATAGTTGTAGATTTAACAGATATAGGAGCATTACCGGTAGATACACTAGATGTGTATTTATTTGCATAAACTGTATCAGTAGTTACCCTAAAACCTATCTAATCATTATTATCTACAATTCCAAATCCGTAACTTTCTGTACCAGAACCTCTAATATTACCTATATACCAAAATGTATCATACCAATTGAATCTCAAACCATTAATGATATCAGCGTTGGCATGCATACCAAAACCTTCAGATAAATTACCACCAGATTTGTATATATTTGTTATATCACTATTTTCAACGCCTTTAAACACAATTGATCCAGCAGTAGATGCAGATGTTAATGTGCCAGTCATAGTATCACCAGCTTTCTTTACATAAGTAGTAGTAGGATCTACACCTAATGCACTAGTTATATTAGTCTTAGTTATACTAATAGTACCACCATTTGCTAATGTTATATTACTACCTATCTTAACACCACCTAATGCACTAGCTGTAGCAGCAGGTAATACATACTTATTAGCTTCAGCTTCAATAGCAGCTAGTTTATTCTTTTCAGGAGTAGTATAATCATTAGTACTAAGACCTTTACCTTCAACTTTATCTACTTTTTGAGTCTACAGTTGAGTAATATTACTATTCAATGTCTCTTCTACACCAGTAGCTCTTTCTACTTCATTTGCTATAGCTGTAGCATTAGCAGACTCAGCACCTTTAGCTCTAGTTACTTCACTAGCTAAATCACTAGTTAGTTTCTATTCTGCTTTCTCTGCTCTAGTCTATTCAGCTGTTACAGTTGTATCTGTATATGACTTAGCCTGTTTAATAGCATTAGCTATAGAACCAGTAGTAGATTCATTACCATTAATAATAGTAAGTTTATCTTCATTCACTTTTACTCTATTAGTAAGTGAAGACACATTATTATTAATAGTAGTATCAGCTTGAGTTCTATCAAGTATCTCTTGAGCTAAGTTATCAGCTACTTCTTGAATACTACTTTCAATAGCAGTAGTATCAAATGAACCTGATAAAGCATCCCAACCTTCTTCAGTCCATACTACATTAGTACCAGCATCATAATGCTTACCACTCAAGTTAAATGCATTAGTAATATTATATACATCGCCAACTACATTGTTGTCTTTAGGTAGAGCTTCAAACGTACTAGATCCTTTTACTTTATAAGCACCAGATAGTTTAGCATCTACTTGTGCCTTAGTATAAGTGTCAGACTTATCTGCTTTTAATGCTAATGCAGCATTAGTTGCAGCAGTATGATCTGTAATCTTATTATCAAGTTCTTCTTCTTTAGCCTTAGCTCTATTAGTTTCTACTAAGATAGCTGCATTTCTATCACTAACTTCTGTAGCAATAGCTTCTTTTCTATCCTGTACTTCCTTGTTTATAGCATTAGTATGTTGAGTATCTACTTGAGTAGATCTATTAATTTCATTCTGTAAATTAGTACTAATAGTCTATTCAGCAGATTGAGCTCTATTCTTCTCAGTAGCTATATCATTGCCTAATTTAGTTTCAGCAGCACGAGCAGTAGCAGCTTCTTTATCTATATTACTTTGTAAAGTAGTTAAAGACTGTTCTAATGAATCTGAATCAATAGCAATACTAATTACATTATCTTCACTAATACTAACATCTTTACCTGGTTTTAACTTATTAATTAAGTCATTATAATCACCAGATGTAGCTACTGGTTTAAAATCTGGTTTACCAGTAATATTATTCCATTGTACAGCTAGATCACCAGATGCACTAATTACATTAGTTTCTTGATCAATTTCAATGTTCAAACCTGCAATGAGTTTCTTCTAATACTTTGCACGTATATCAGCAAAGGTATCAATCATCTCAGTATGAAGTTCCTATAACTGATGCTGCTTAACAAAGTCTAAGAAGTCTTTAGATGTAATAATACCGGCAGAACTTGTAGAAGCTACTGGTATTGAAACAGTTTTATTACTTCCATCATACTTAAACATTACCATAGTAATGTCATTAGGATTTGAAGTATTAAACTGTATATCTTTTATTACGTCTTTTACCTCTTCATCATCTACTTTACTATCTACATCACTAATGTTTGCTTTATCATTAAGCAATTTGTTTACCTATGTTTTAGTATAGTAGTTGCTAAGATCAGGTATACCACCAGAGGCAGCCAGCCTTACCCATTCGGTTCCATTGAAATATTTAATGCTACCACCGTAAGGATTATCAGATAAGTCAACCCAATAGTCTATTTCTTCTGGATTAGGTTGAACAGATGTTGCAAAAAATATTATCCTATTTGTTACCATATGTATTTGTTATATTAAGCTGCTGGAGTTTCTAATGCAGCAACTCTTGTAGTTAATGCGTCAATTAAATCTTTTAAAGCTTTACCTTGTGCAGCGGCTAAAGCTTCTGTAGTACTAGTACTTGTTAAAGTATTATTTATAGTCACTTTAGTATCTGCTGTAGGAGGTGTATATCCTAATGCACTAGTCACATTAGCTTTACTAAGACTAATTGTGCCATTACTATAAGAAATATTTGCTCCTACCTTTACTCCACCAATAGTTTCAGCTGTAGCTGTTGGTAAAACATATTTATTTGCTTGTGCAGCAATACCATCTAGTTTAGTTTTATATGCATCAGTAAAGTCATTACTAGATAGTTCTTTTCCTTCCACCTTATCTACTTTACCTGATTCAAGTGCAGCAATTCTAGCACTCTGATCATTATCTGTATCATCGTTTAAAGGTAACCATTTACTACCTCCGGCGTAATACTTAATTACATTACCTTTTGGATCTGCTGATAAATCAACCCAATACTCGAATTCTTTAGGATTTGGAGCTATATAGCTTCTTGTTATTCTTGTCATATACGTATATTTTAATTATTAATTCTAATGTAATGCAAATTGCACTAAATTTTTACATCCATTTGGATCACAATATTGTATTACTGGTCTAGCCACTCTTACTGCACCAGTATTATTAGCATCAAATAATATTATCTGTATTTACTATAGGATGTATCCAATCTTGACCACCAACAAAAGATAATCTACCTAATGTTCTGTTAATAGGTATATTAATTACTTCACCCTCTTTAGTTATACGATGAGGAGTCATATTATACGCATTAGCTAGTTCTGGTATGATGCTGATAGCCGAACTATCCTAATACATAATACTATAAAATATTGTTTCTTTATTCATATTACTATAACGCATTTTAAGGCGTTTTAAGCCATTTTCTTTATTAAATGAACAACTTATCCGTTGAATTCTAAAAGCTTCTTAGAAGAGTCTTTTGGCTGGTATACGTCGATGTGTGACCATCCATCAGTATTAGCTTCTAATCTAATAGGGTATTCAAATAATTCAGCATTCTATCTTACTATGTTATTCACTGCATTACTATCTAAATCCTTTACATTAAAATCTATTGCTTTACCCAAACAGTGTGCGGATAAGTAAATGCTACTTTTATTCTTTACTAGTTGACACATATTACAACGCAATCCTCTCTGTGAGAACTATCCACCTGTTTTCCAAGTATTAATAGTAATAGGTTTATTGAATATCTTAGTACGTAATACATACAAAGTACTAAGTAATTCAGTACTTATAAACTACCAAGAAGTTTCACCAAACTTAGAGTAGCAATGAGGACACACTAATTCCTATATTTTAAAATAAGGTTTTAATTTATCTATTAATTCATTTCTGTCCATACTTCGCTATTTAAAATTTCACTTAACTCATTACTGTCGTAAAGATAGGAAGGAATCTCTTCATCTCCCAATACGGGTGCGACAAAATCCTCGTGTAACAGGATCATTGTTCCGTCAACGCTCCTTCTTGCGTGGATGGGAGGAACAATCCCATGTTCCATACACCATTCTATTGTTACTATAACGTATCTCATTGTGTTATTATATTTTTAAGTACATAATCAATCAAATCCTGCTCGGTGAATCCGTCATTCTGTTTGGTGGGAACTGAATCGAAACCGATGGAGTTGTAGAAAGCTGAACTAATCCATCCGCTATTATGGTCAGTATTGCTAAAGAATACAGGAGTTTTAGTTTTATCACCTGTCACATCATTGTTTACTATGGTGATTATTTGCTTTTTGTTTAACAAAGCGGAAACTATTGTAGATTCATTCAGTGTTCCATCAATATAGGTCTTGCCGTTTGAGTTCCTACTATTATAAGCAATACTACCTTTGTCATTGAATACGGCAAACAGCCAAGGTTCAGTAGTATTCAGTCTTTGGTCATAGATAAACTTTCCATCAATGAACGGATTGATAGTTACAAACAACACCTTCACGCCCTGTTGCAAGTTCTGCACCTGTCCGTAATCATCCACTCCGTCTGTCACTAGGGCGTTGGGGTAGGATGGGATTTGCTCAATTGTGATATTACAGGTATGGGGATAAGAGTTTACTAAAATAGCCCATCCCATATTAAAATTACCTTCTACGGTATTATTTGACGGTAATTCATATTCACCATCTTCCTTTATATCAAAACTTACTAGTGTTCCGCTTGCGTTTATATATTTATAAGCTACCGTTTCATCAACTATACCATCTATTCTAACTTTGAATTTTTTAGCATACGAAGGCACTTTAGTTTCCATGATATTATAAGAACCTAACGCAGAAGTAACAGTCAGCTTATGCGGTTCTATGGCTCCATTAAATCTACTTCCTAAAAGCCTAGCCCATATACTTTGGTCAGTCCAATTTAATTCATACCCACCTACACCGCTCATTGCTGTGAACAGGAAATTGTTCAATTTAAGCGGTCTGTTGTTTCCGCTATGGTCTTGCAGGTATGGATTGGATTTCAGTATCTCGTTTGTGGGAACGGATTGTTTTGTAGGTATTTCTTCTACCACAATATTGCAATCCACGTCATTCACATTATCACCTGCCAAATAAAATCCGGGATAAGATGTGTTTGTTGTATAACTGTTCCTGTATTCAGGTATGTCATATTCTCCATCAGACGTTATCTGAATATCATCATATCCAAGCCTTCCTTTAATAGTGAAACCTGTTGGCAATCCTGTTACACGTATTTTATAAGATTCTACATATTGTAACGGTTTTACAATTATTTGCCAAAATGCAACATTATTGTTATTTGTAGGTGTATGGGTTATTATACACTTATTTATAGCATTATCATAAGTTAATTTTCCACCACCATTAACAAAAGGATTTGCATAGACAATGCCAGGAATATATGTATCCACAGGCTTTGACATATCGTACCAGAACACCATGTGTTCTTTCACCCAATCAGCTATATTAGGTTTATGATTGACGGTTCTATCAATTTCTCTTTCATCTACGATTACTCCTCTATCATCAACATCATATTCTAATACTTTATTGCCTAATATATGGTGCATTGTTATTATTTTCATTTCTTTCTCTATTTCTATACATATTATCTACTAATAAATCAGCTATAACATTTATACCTAACTATTTACTATCGCTGATTAATTGTTCCTACATTACTACTAGGAGCATCTAATAGATGCCCTCTAGTAGTTCTCTATCACTTAACTATTTAATTTGATTGTGTATATTCATAAAATTAAGTCGGATTGTTTCCTATATATTGTGCAAAACCACCGTAAATATCTACATAGAAATTACCATCATTTAGAGTATCATCATCTGCTAATTGTACACTTATGTTCAAAGCAGCAACTCCAGTACTATATGATATTAAAGTTGCATATATTGGATGAGCATTACTACCAGTTACACCTTCTGTTCTATAACTTCCATATACTCGTACATCACACGGAGTCCAAAAATAACTAGTCCCGCTAGTTATAGTTATCCCTACCGCTC
>OMGK01001981.1_pt1 | contig 9928 bp, 9 predicted proteins | sample 1645881 | NCBI WGS metagenome assembly OMGK01 (sample SAMN00849303, study PRJEB25192) | human gut metagenome
CCCTCTTTCCCTGCTGTTTGCCTATCTGACGACCGGCGAAAATCCGGAAAAAGAATACAATTATGTAGCGGTAGATATCCGGATCAAAGAAAATATCTAAATAATTCTTAAGATTCTTCCGACACTCTTGTCATTCACAACATATAGTACTATAATATACATATTATCTACGAAATGTTGTTTTGAGGGGTACAAAAGCGGGGGAGTCTTTGATCCATGAATTTATCTGATCTGAAAAGAAATGCATATATGTTGCGGGGTTCCGATGCAAAACGTGGCTACATGCGCTGGTGGCATTCCTTCCAGGGCATTTGTCCCACGACGCAGGAAACCCGCACTTTTTTTGTAGAATACAGCATTTTAAATCCGGCTCTCGGTACTTCCCAGCCTATTTTAGGTCAGCATCCCTACTATAAACGTCATGGTCTGAAACCATCTTATCTCTGCATAAAAGCCGGTGTATTCCCTGAGCCGGGAGATAGCGGGCTCCAGCTTCGGGCATATTATCCCCTGACCTCTCTGCAGGTGGCCCAGGATCCCTTTTACATGCAGTTTGAGGATTGTGTCTACAGCGAAAACCGGATCAGTGGTTCGATTGATATCTCCGATGAGGTTGCAAGACATCGCTCTCTTATGACCGATGCGGGCAGTTTTATCTGGGATCTGGAAGTGCATAAGGCGGTTGCCTGTCATACCGGCTATATTGCCAATGCTTTTTTTACCGCGGTTCATGCCCTGGAAAGTTTCTGGCATGGGGAAGGTATCCGTACCTTTTTCCGTGGGACCGTCATTTTGAACGGTGTCACCTACGAGGTAACTCCCGAGACATCCTACGGCTATGCGGACAAACATTGGGGCCGCAGTTACAACCAACCCTGGCTGCAATTTGCTTCCGGCCACCTGATCAGTGAGAAAACCGGGCGGGAATTGAAGCATTCGGCTCTGGCCATCGACGGCTGTTGTCCGAAATTTCTCTTTTTCCCCATGCGACGCAGGATTCTGATGCAGCTGACCTATACCGGGGAAGATTTCGAGTATCATTTTGGCAGACCACTTACACTGTCCCGCTGCAAGTGGAAAGTGAAAGAGACCAACAAACGTTTTATCTGGCATTTCAAAGCCCAGAACCGCACTTCCGTTGTACGGATCTCCGGAAGCTGCAGCAAGGAGCAGATGATGCCGTTACTCTATGAAAGTCCTGACGGAAAAGTATCCGACATTCCTCTCTGGGAAGGCGGCAATGCAACAGGCACCATAGAACTATACCGGAGAATCGGCGGTTCCTTGGAATTGATCGATCGTCTGCAATTTGAAAACGGATTATGTGCTTATCAGCGTTCCTGATTTTCGTCCGGGGAATAAAAGATAACTGCAATTTAAAAAGCTGTTGCCACAGATCACTCCGTTGACAACAGCTTTTGTTGTTTATCCCTATGCAGCTTAGATTGCCTCTTCCGGCTCCTCCAATGCTTTTTCGTAACTCTCCAGGATCACCCTTTGCAAATTCTCTCTGGTGGAAGAATTGATGGGATGTGCGATATCCCTGTATTCTCCGTCCGTTGCCTTCTTGCTCGGCATTGCAATGAACAATCCCTTTTCACCTTCGATCACCTTGATATCATGTACGACGAATTCATCATCCAGTGTAATGGATACGATAGCTTTCATCTTGCCTTCCTTGGTGATCTTACGAACACGTACATCTGTAATCTGCATTTGCTAACCCCCTTGGTGTTATCGTGATCCCTACGCATTTCTCCGCCCTGCAGGCTCTCGAAACGCTACAGATATTCGTATTCCGGGCTATCGCCCTACTTACTCATATCTGTTAGATTCCCTAATGACCACATTGCCCTGCCTGCAAGCAGTCTCGCAATGTAATCATTGAGAATCCGGATCACTTAGATCACGTATCGTTCATTCCTCTCAACTACGATCTTAACTTCGCCTTCTCCCACAAAGTACGAATTTGCACGGATCGTGTCACGACTCTCTACAATACAGTTTTCAATATGCGTGTTATCTCCAATATATACGTCATTGAGGATAATGGAATTCTTGATCACACAATTATTGCCAATATAGCTTTTTTTGAAGATGACAGAATTCTCTACCACACCATTCACGATACATCCGCTGGATACCAGGCTGTTGCGCACCTGGGAACCGGGATTGTATTTTGCGGGGGGCAGATCGTCTACCTTGGAATATACATCTGGATACTGTTTGAAGAAGTAATTTCTCACATCTGCTTTCAGGAAATCCATGTTGGTACTGTAATAATCGTCTACCGATGCGATATTTCTCCAGTAATCCTTGATCTTATATCCGTAGATTCTCTTCAGATCCTTGTAGCGGATCAGAATATCTCTTACAAAATCATAGCGGTCTTCCTCAGCACACTTCTCGATCATCTCAATGAGCAATCGACGACGCACCACATAGATACCGCAGGAGATGGTATTGGTCTTGGCCTGCAGAGGCTTTTCCTCAAATTCTTCGATACGGCTTTCCTCATTCATGCGGATCGTACCGAAACGCTCTACATTGGTACCGGCTTCCATATCGCGGCAGACTACAGTGATATCTGCTTTTTTCTCGATATGGTATTCCAGCACCTTATTATAATCCAGCTTGTATACACAGTCGCCGGATGCGATAACTACATAAGGCTCATGGCTGTTCTTCAAAAACTGCAGATTCTGGTAAATTGCATCTGCAGTTCCTCTGTACCAGTTGCTGTTCTCTGCTGTCACGGCCGGAGTGAATACATACAATCCACCCTGTTTGCGTCCGAAATCCCACCATTTGGAGGAGTTCAGATGTTCGTTCAGACTTCTCGCATTGTACTGGGTAAATACTGCCACTTTCTGAATATGAGAGTTGGTCATGTTACTCAGTGTAAAGTCAATACTGCGGTAGCTGCCTGCAATCGGCATCGCACATATAGCTCTCTTCTGGGAAAGTTCCCGCATCCTGTGATTGTTACCGCCTGCTAAAATAATTCCAATCGCTCTCACTGCTATTCACCTGCCTTAATTAATGTTTTGCCGCTTGCGAGCTGGGAATCCTCATAATCTGCAGCAGCTGTCACTCCGGATATCACTGAGTTTTTGCCTACGCTGATACCGTCAGGAATCACGCTCTTCTCACCGATGGTTACAAGTCCGTGGTTGTAAATATGAGGTGCCGTATCGTTCTCTGCTTCTTCACCGACACCTAATTTTACCTGATTACCTACCACAACATTCTCTGCGATAATCGCCTTGTTGATCTCACATCCTTCACCGATCTGGGTCTGGTTCATGATAATGGAATCCCGGATCACGGTTCCCTTACCGATCGTAACACCACAACCGATGACGGAATTATATACTTCTCCATAGACCTCGGAGCCTTCACCGATGATACTGCGCTCTACCACACTGTCGGCAGCAATATAATCAGGGGGCTGGATCTCGCTCTTGGTATAGATCTTCCAGTATTCCTCATACAGGTTGAATTCCGGTACGATATCGATCAGTTCCATGTTGGCTTCCCAATAGGAACTCAAAGTACCTACATCCTTCCAATAACCGGTGAACTCATACGCATACAGCGGAGCCCCCTTTTCATGGCAGTAAGGAATGACATGCTTACCAAAATCCAGTGCCGGCTGATCTGCCATAGCGATCAGTGCTTCCTTCAATGTCTTCCAGTTAAATATGTAAATACCCATACTTGCAAGATTGCTTCTGGGATGTTCCGGCTTCTCTTCAAATTCGGTGATGCGATGGTTCTCATCTGCGATCATGATGCCGAAACGGCTGGCCTCCTCCATGGGAACAGGCATTACCGCAATAGTAACTTCTGCATTGTTGGCCTTGTGGAAATCCAACATCACTTCATAATCCATCTTATAAATATGATCTCCGGAAAGGATCAGCACATACTCTGGATTATAGCTCTCCATATACTCCAGGTTCTGATAGATCGCATTCGCAGTACCGGTATACCATTCACTGTTGGTACTCTTCTCATAGGGAGGCAGCACAGTCACTCCTCCGATATTACGATCCAGATCCCAGGGAATACCGATTCCGATATGGGTATTCAGTCTGAGGGGCTGGTACTGTGTCAGTACGCCTACCGTATCCACTCCCGAATTAATACAATTAGAAAGGGGAAAATCGATAATGCGGTACTTGCCTCCAAATGCAACGGCAGGTTTAGCAACCTTGGATGTCAAAACACCCAGACGGCTTCCCTGTCCTCCAGCCAATAGCATGGCTATCATTTCTTTCTTAATCATATCCTCACCTCTATCTAGCCTTCCACCTGTTGTAATAAATAGTCGCTCGCGGCTATTATCCGATGTATCCATCTGTCTCGAAAAAGTGCCTGCTCTTTCCTTCGGATGTGATAATCTGATTATAACACATTGCCAAAGGAAAGTGAATATTTATTACTAGGTTTTTTTGTCATTTTACGATTTTCATATCCATTTTTTACATAATTAGCTTATCTTTTGTAAGCTTTTTGTCAATTTATGCCAATCCCGTCTGGATTGGTTTTGCAAAAAATAGTAAACTTACACATTTTTTCAAAATCGTACCTATGGATTGTTTTTTTTCGTTCCTATGTATATAATATTAATAATAAGGTAACTGCTCTGAATAGTTACATAATAAGCAATGCAACTACACTATATTAAGGAAGTGCCAATATGTATCAGATAGACTTTAATCACCCCTCGTCCATTTATTTTGTAGGTATCGGCGGTATCAGCATGAGCGGTCTCGCAGAGATTCTGAAGGATGCCGGCTTCCGTGTGTCCGGTTCCGACCGTTCCAAAAGCCCCCTCACCGAAACTCTGGAAAGAAAGGGGATCAATGTATTTTATGGACAACGTGCCGGGAATATTACCGATGATATCGATTGTGTCGTATTTACCAGTGCGATTCACAAAGACAATCCCGAATATGTCGCTACTATGGAAAAAGGGATCCCGCATCTCACCAGAGCGCAGCTTTTAGGAGAGATCATGCAGAATTACAAGACCCCTATTGCCATCAGCGGTACTCACGGCAAGACCACCACGACCTCCATGGTCAGTGAGATTCTGCTGCATGCCGGTACGGATCCCACTCTGTCCATCGGCGGAATGTTAAAAAGCATCGGTGGCAACATCCGTGTCGGCAGTACCGATCTGTTCGTTACAGAAGCCTGCGAATACACCAACAGCTTCTTAAGCTTTTTTCCCAGGATCGGTATGATCCTGAATATCGAAGAAGATCACCTGGACTTTTTCAAGGATCTGGAGGATATCCGGAATTCCTTCCATAAATTTGCAAAGCTTCTGCCCGCTGACGGCTGTCTGATCATCAACGGTGCCATTGACAGATTACAGGAGATCACAGGAGATCTGGACTGTCGCGTGATCACTTTTAATAAAGAAGCGGTCAACAGTGACGGGTCCGCTGCCGATTATTATCCCTCGGATATTACTTATGACGAGTTCGGTCATCCTTCCTTTACGCTTCACCGGCATGGGGAAGTGTCCGACAGTTTTTCTCTGCAGGTTCCCGGAGAGCATAACGTATGCAATGCCATTGCTTCCATTGCCCTGGCCGATTTGCTGAAAATCGATCGCGAGGTTACCGCTTCTGCCCTGCACGGTTTCACCGGTACAGACCGCAGATTCGAATACAAGGGCACCATCGGCGGTGTCACCATTGTGGATGATTATGCACATCATCCCACCGAGATTGCAGCCACCCTGCATGCGGCAGCGAATTATCCCCACAAGACCCTCTGGTGTGTCTTCCAGCCACATACTTACACCAGAACCAAGGCATTCATGAAAGATTTTGCCAAAGCCTTAAGTCTGGCAGACAAAGTCGTCCTGGCAGATATTTATGCTGCCCGTGAGACCGATACCCTGGGAATCAGTTCTGAGACGCTCCAGACAGAGATCCGGGCACTGGGCCATGAATGTTACTATTTTCCTTCTTTTGATGAGATTGAAAACTTTTTATTAGAAAATTGCATAAACGGTGACCTGTTGATAACTATGGGTGCCGGAGATGTAGTAAAAATCGGTGAAAACCTGCTTGGCAAATAGTTGTCCACATTATCCACAGGAAACACCGGGGATTATCCCCGTTTTCCCTGTGGATATTTTGTTGTTTTCCTGTGGATAATTTTCTGTCGGATTTTGGTGATGATCTGCCGATATATAGGGTTTTCTCGATACACCGTCTTTTGGTATCCACAATATCCACCGTTTCCACATTTTTATCCAGGAGTCCGAAAGTCCAGTGTTTACAAGGTTTTCCGGCAAATTGACTATTTCTTTTTCACAGGTCATATGCTATACTTGGTCTTACTTTGAAAAAGGAACGATTTGTGAAAGAAGGTATTGTGTGTTATGGCACGGATAGCGCTCTATAAAGATAATTATGCAGATTCTACGGTAGTATCCAATCTGTTTATTGATGAATATATGAAAGATGCCAACGACGCACAGCTGAAGGTCTATTTCTATCTGCTGCGCATGCTGAATGCGGAACAGGCTATCAGTGTGTCCGGAATTGCGGACAAGTTCAACCACACGGAAAAGGATGTGATCCGTGCACTGAAATACTGGGAGAAGCAGCAGATCCTGGATCTGGACTTCGATGATAATAAAACACTGGTAGGGATTCATCTTCGTGATCTGAGCACGCAGGCTGCTCCTGCCCCCCAGCATAATGTCCTGCTGACCTCCGGTCCTTCGCAGATGCAGAATACTCCCGCCGGAGTCTCTGTGATTCCTGCCGCTGCTATTCCGCAGGTTTCGGCTGCAGTTGTACCGGCAACACCCCAGGAAACTGTCAACCCTTACGCAAAGCCGGCTTATTCTCTGGATCAGTTAAGGGAATTCAAGGAACGGGAAGAGACCTCCCAGCTTCTCTTTATTGCAGAAGCTTATATTGGCAAGCCTCTGACTCCTTCCGAGATCAAGACGATCCTGTTTTTCACCGATGTACTGCATTTTTCAGAGGATCTGATCGATTATCTGCTACAGTACTGCGTGGAGCGCGGCAAGAAAGATTTCAAATACATAGAAAAAGTTGCTGTCAACTGGGCGGAAGAAGGAATCACCACCCCGAAGCAGGCGCAGAAATTCTCCACCCGCTACGACAGAAGCGTATATTCCATTATGAACAGCTTAGGACGCAGTACCTCTCCCACAGCGAAAGAACTGGAATTCATCAACCGTTGGACCAGAGATTACGGTTTCAGCACAGATATTATACTGGAAGCCTGTGAGCGCAGCTCTCTGGCTACGGACAAGCATCGCTTTGAATATGCGGAAGGAATCCTGAACAGCTGGAGACAGGCTAATGTACGCCACAAGGCCGATATTCAGCAGATGGATGACTCTTTCCAGAAGAAAAAGACTGCGAAGCCCGCTTCTTCCGGGTCCTCCAACCGCTTTACACAGTTTACCCAGAACAGCTACGATTTCGCCGCTCTGGAAAAGGAAATTTTAAGTAACTAATATTCAGATATTGAACAACCAGCAATGAGCAGATAAGGGGAACCGACCGTGTCACTGACTAACGCACAATACAATTCTATTATGAAGGGCTATGAGCAGACCAGAGACCGCAACCGTCACCTGGCAGAGCAGCGCCGCCGGGAAATTTATACAAAGCTTCCGGAATACGGAAGACTGGATGAGTCTGTCGGTGAACTTTCCGTGGCGCAGGCAAAGCTTTTATTGAACGGTGATGACGAGGCGCTTACCAGACTGCGTTCTTCTCTAAAGGAAATCTCCCGTCAGAAAAGAGAATTGCTCACGTCCGCCGGATACCCAGCAGACTATCTGGAACCCGTCTATGATTGCCCCGATTGCAAAGATACAGGTTATATTGACAGTGAAGATGGTCTTCGCAAAAAATGTCACTGTTTTCACCAGCAGGAACTGGATATTCTCTATGAGCAGTCCCATATCCGGGATATGATCGCTTCTGAGAATTTTTCCAACCTTTCTTACGAATACTATCAGGGCGATGATCTTACGCATTTCCGAAAATGTGTGGATGTCTGTCGCAATTTTGTACAAAACTTCAAACAAGACTACCACAATTTATTCTTTTATGGTACAGTAGGTACTGGCAAAAGCTTTTTGTCGGGATGTATCGCCAGTGAATTATTGCAAACCGGTCATTCCGTGATCTATTTCAGTGCTTCCGGGCTGTTTGATACTCTTGCCCGTTATGCCTTCGACAGCAGGGCAAAAGAAGCTCTCTCCGGATTCTACGAGGATCTGTATAACTGCGATCTGCTGATCATTGATGACCTCGGCACAGAGATGACCAATACTTTTGTAGCCTCCCAGCTGTTCTCCTGTCTGAATGAGAGACATCTGCGGAAAAACGCTACGATCATCTCCACAAATTTGAGTCTGGAGGAACTGCGCGACCGATATTCAGACCGGGTATTTTCCCGTATCACCAGTCATTACGATCTGTGTAAGCTGACCGGCCCCGATATTCGTATGTGCAAAAAGCGTATGCAGAATACATCTGACAATTAATCATTTGTTTGTAACAGAACAGTATACAGAATCAGAAAGTGAGGATCACCCCAATGGCGAATCGTGAAGAAAAAAGAAATCTGGAGACTATCCCCGTCGGCTCTCTGGGCATTATTTCCCTGCCCGGCTGCAAGCCTTTAGGTGAGAAGGTAGACCAGTATCTTGTAAAATGGAGAGCAGAGAGAGAAAGCGAACACAAAGAGTCTCTGGCATTTGCAGGTTATCAGAGAGAATCCTATCTTCTGGATGCCAAAGTACCCCGTTTCGGTTCCGGTGAAGCAAAGGGACAGATTCTGGAATCCGTCCGCGGTACTGATCTCTATCTGTTAGTAGATGTCCTGAACTACTCCATGACCTATTCCCTGTGTGGCAACGAGAACCATATGTCTCCCGATGATCACTATCAGGATCTGAAGCGTATCATCGCAGCTGTCGGCGGTAAGGCCCGTCGTATCACTGTGATCATGCCCTTCCTGTATGAGAGCCGTCAGCACAAGAGAACTTCCCGCGAGTCTCTGGACTGTGCACTGGCACTGCAGGAGCTGGTAAGCATGGGTGTAGACAACATTATCACTTTCGATGCTCATGATCCCCGTGTACAGAATGCCATTCCTCTGCACGGCTTTGAGACCGTACAGCCTGCATATCAGTTTATCAAAGGTCTGTTACGCAATGTAAAAGATCTGCAGCTGGATTCCAGCCACATGATGGTCATCAGCCCGGATGAAGGTGGTATGGGACGTGCCATCTACATTGCCAACGTTCTCGGTCTGGATATGGGTATGTTCTACAAGAGAAGAGATTACACCCGCATCGTCAACGGTCGTAACCCCATCGTAGCTCATGAATTCCTGGGTACCAGCGTAGAGGGCAAGGATATGATCATTATCGATGATATGATCTCCTCCGGTGAAAGCATGCTGGAAGTTGCCGCTGCTCTGAAGGAGCGTAAAGCCAACAAGATCTTCGTCTTCTCCACTTTTGGTCTCTTCACCAACGGTCTGGACAAGTTCGACAAGGCTTATGAGAACGGCATCATCGATAAGGTACTGACTACCAACCTCATCTACCAGACTCCGGAACTGCTGCAGAGAGAATGGTACATCAACTGTGATATGAGTAAGTACATCGCTTATATCATTGATACCTTGAACCACGATTCTTCCATCAGCGATCTGCTGAATCCGAATGAGAGAATTCAGAATATCGTTGCAAAATATAAGACGGGTGAGCTGTAAAGCTCACCCGTCTTATATTAACTTGAGAGTTAGTTAAATACATTGGCAAAATCCACGAACTCCCGGAGTATGCGATACACATGTCTCGATGTAAGGTCTCCGGATGTGAATTTTCTACGAAAAG